>Ga0209720_1001389_pt1 | contig 20701 bp, 17 predicted proteins | sample AD_JPNMR3_MetaG_FD_184426 | JGI IMG/M metagenome (GOLD analysis project Ga0209720, IMG submission 184426) | Active sludge microbial communities of municipal wastewater-treating anaerobic digesters from Japan - AD_JPNMR3_MetaG (SPAdes) (version 2) | ecosystem: Engineered > Bioreactor > Anaerobic...
GGAGAATATTTGGTTATCGAACTGCGAATGAAATGGCAAAGATTGTGGTCGCTTAAAACAGGGTTCTGTAAGATTTTGTAAGGCAATTAAACTTGCAATTTAAAAACTATTTTATAGGCAAAATATATATTTGAAGTTTATTGATGCGAAGAGTATAATAGTAACATTACAAAAAAGAAGGAAGGGAATTTAAGTTGCTGGGATTTTTACGTAAAATCAAACAATCCCAAAGTTATTCCAGGAAGATGAGGCTAGAGGTAATATCCCTCACATGGCCTGCATTTATAGAATTGGTTATGTCTACTTTGTTCAGTATGGTTGACACTATTATGGTAGGGCGGCTCAGTTCGGCAGCGATATCTGCCGTAGGACTTACCACTTCGCCTTTTATGGTTCTGTTGGCAGTGTTTGCGGCTGTTAACGTGGGTACAACCACCATTGTGGCATGGAATATTGGTGCCGGTAACACTGAAAAGGCGAATACCGTTGCACGGCAGTCCGTTATTCTAAACTTTATTATGGGAATTGCCGTAAGTGTGGCAGGAGCTGCTTTGGCTCATCAGATAGTAGTATTTATGGGAGCAGAGGCAGATACAATCAAGGACGCTACCGCATACTTTCAAATAGTATCTGCCGGGCTGGTTTTCCAGGCAGTTAACATGGGAGTTACAGCTGCTCTAAGAGGGGCCGGGGAAACAACGATTCCCATGATTTACAATGTGGGCAGCAATCTTTTCAATGTCCTGGGAAACTATTTGCTTATATTCGGAAAGTTTGGCTTTCCCAAATTGGGGGTGGAAGGAGCTGCGATTTCCACTACTATATCAAGATTTATAGCCTGTGCGGTCAGCCTGTATATAGTATTTTTCTCAAAACGGTCTACTATCTCAATTAAGGTCAAGGGCAGTTATCGAATAGATTTTGACATTGCCAGAGAAGTCTTCTCTATAGGTTTGCCGTCGGCACTGGAGCAATTTGTGATTCAGGGCGGTCTTATGATGTTTGCACGTACAGTCTCAAGCTTGGGAACTATGACATTTGCTGCTCACCAAATAGGTCTTAGTATCTGCGGGCTCACTTTTTCACCCAGCATGGCTTTCGGTGTTGCCGGTACGACTTTGGTGGGACAAAGTCTTGGCGCAAATGATGAGGAGAGGGCTCAAAGGTATGCAGACATCATACATCATATGGCTATTGCTGTTGCCTGCTTTATGGGAGTAATGTTTATTTTGTTTTCGTATCCGTTGGCATGTCTATATACCGAAGAACTGGAAGTGGCTGCAATGGCCAGTGTTGTGCTTAAAATAATGGCTTTGGCCCAGCCCGGACAGTCGACACAGCTTTCTCTTGCCGGCGTGCTCAGGGGAGCTGGGGATACTATGTTCCCGCTGTATTCATCTGCTTTTGGCATATGGATTTTCCGTGTGGTGGTTGCTTATATCTTTGTGCATTTCTTCCACTGGGGACTTATAGGCGCATGGGCAGCTCTGGTGCTTGATCAATATACAAGGGCAGCTATTGTGTATTTTAGGTATGCTTCGGGAAAATGGAAGTATATAAAGTCAAGAAACGAAGAGGTCAGGGAAATAGAAGTATGCTCTTAAGTTTTGGATGAAATTCAATATTACAAAAATGTTATAGTCATAAACTTGGCTTATATGGTATACTTATAAAACAGACATACGGTATATTGAACTGATACAAAAATACATTTGCAGGGGGATGCAACGGCGTGGAATTAATTAAGGCGATAATTTTAGGCATTATCGAGGGAATTACAGAGTGGCTGCCCATAAGCAGTACCGGGCATATGATTCTGGCAGAAGAGTTTATAAAGATAAATATGTCCGATGAATTTATGGAAATGTTCAGGGTTGTCATACAGCTTGGAGCCATTATGGCAGTGGTTGTTCTATATTGGAACAAGCTTTTTCCTTTTTCTTTCGAAAACGGTGTGCATATAAAAAAAGATACTTTTTCCTTGTGGATTAAGGTGCTGGCGGCTACCTTGCCGGCGGCGTTGATAGGCGTACCATTTGATGATAAAATTGATGCAATGTTTTACAACTACATAACAGTTGCTATTACATTGATTGGTTACGGTGTTTTGTTTATCATCATGGAAAACCGCAATAAGTCAAAGATTGCTGCAATCAAAACTTTTGATGAGCTTGGCTACAAAGCTGTACTGTTAATCGGAGCATTCCAGGTTCTTGCTCTTATTCCGGGAACATCCCGTTCCGGTGCAACAATTCTGGGCGCAATAATGATCGGCTGCTCAAGAGAAATAGCCGCAGAGTTTTCGTTTTACCTGGCAATACCCGTTATGTTTGGGGCAAGCCTTTTAAAGCTCGTGAAGTTTGGATTTGCTTTTTCGCAAATTGAATTAATTATACTTATTACGGGTATGATTGTTGCCTTTGCGGTTTCGATTTTCGCTATCAAATTTCTTATAGGATATATTAAGAGAAATGATTTTAAAGCGTTTGGCTATTACAGAATTATATTGGGATTGATTGTTATTCTCTACTTTCTTGCAGTAAGATAAAAAAGAGTTGTAAAGGGAATATGGAAGATTCTATATTCCCTTCATCATATATTTTATATCCTTTGCCAAAGCAATTGAAGCTTCTATTTCGACTTTCCGAACGGACACACTCTCAATATTGCAGCCTACGGGAATTCCTTTTTCAAGGCAAAATTCCATCAGTTCGTTAAATATGGACTTTGAGAGGGAAACTGATTTGTTTAGTATATCTTCGGAATTCATCAGGTCATTTTCAAGCCACCTGGGTATGCTGATTCCCAGCCACTTCATAAATTCCAATGTTTTCGTCGAGCCGCAAGGAGTAAGGGTAAATATAACCGGAACCATTGTCAGGTTACTATTTTTTGAGTAGTAGTAATAATCGGACAGAAAATCCTTTGCAGCCTCAACATTATATACGGCTTGAGTAATAAAATATTTGCAGCCCTTATTGATTTTGTCAATTATTCTAAGATGCTCATCGAAATTTTTCATATGCCTTTCAGGTATGGCAACACCGCCCAACATAAGATCCGGATTTGTGTCTTGCCTTATTTTATAGGCATCGGACAATTTTAGCAGCACGGACTGATTTCTTGAAGCTGCGCCCACAAAGACAGAAAAGGCATCTTCACCGGAAACCGGACGTATTAAATTACGAAACTCATCCGGGGTGTACTTGCCAACACTCCTGTAAATGATTTTGGGGATTTTTAAATCTTTTAAATAGTTTTCGCTGTAAATTTGCGGATCAACGGTTTCTATAAAGGGAAACGGCCTGTTTTCGGAAATACGGTCTTTTTCATCTTGAATATCGTATATGACCAAACCGTCAATATCCAAACCATTTATTCTTTCAATATGTTTTTGGGATATTTCTTTTATCTTTTCTTCTGTATTGTTTTTCTTAGGAGGGGTTATTCCGTAAGTAATAATACCCGACTTTCCGTTTAATATCTTTTGCTTTAACATCTGACTCACCTTTAAATGTTTTTTGAAGTCCTTTAACGCATCTTGTATAATTTTTTAATGAAAATATTATACCAGAATGTATTTTAAATTGCATTATATTATTTGGTATAGGAGGATTATGTCTATTTATTCTTATTTTTCTTATTTTTCTTATTTTCATCATTATTGCAGCATATTATTTTTTGTGTTATTATTTAGAATAAGAATTATATTTGTGTTAATAGTTTTCCATTTTGCAGTATCTAGGGGAGTAAAAAATGAGGTTTATAGTTAGTATTGAATTCGACAAAAGTCTTGAGTTGCCGTTCAACTATAATAAAATTCTTCAGGGATTTATATATAGAAATATCATGGATAAAGATTTGGCGCAGTTTATACATGATAAGGGATTTTCTTATGAAAAACGTAAATATAAAATGTTTACATTTTCAAGACTTCAAGGCAAATTTTCAATTGACTCCAAAAGGAAAAAAATTATATATCAATCTCCTGTAGAATTAATTGTTTCTTCTTGCTACGATGATTTTTTTATTGACTTGTCTTTATCTCTTCTGCAAAGAGATGTAGAAATCGCAGGCCATAAAGCTTATGTAAATAAAATGGATATTATTATGGAAGAGCCGAAGAGTATTCAGAAAATAAGGATGCTTTCACCAGTCACAGCTTATTCAACTTTGGATGATAAAAGAACAGTCTACTTTTCTCCGTATAATCACGATTTCAAAAGAATTATAAGGGATAATTTGATTAAAAAATACAGGGCATTCTACAAAGAAGATTGCAAGAGCAATATTGATTTTGATATAGAGGTTATTTCGGATAAATGCACAAAAGTTATAAGCAGTTATGATGGGTTTATTATAGAGGGATGGATGGGGGATTTTGTTTTAAAAGGTAACCAGGAGATTATAAAGCTCGCTTATGATGCGGGGATTGGAGGGAAGAATTCCCAAGGTTTTGGATGCTTTAAGTTAATATAGGGGGTGGTGCTGTGGAATATAGTATAGCGTTGAGGAGGCATTGGTGGTTCGATGCTGGTATTGCAGGGCTTTATTCAATTTTTAAAAGTCAGGATGAGAGATTGTTGAAATTTAATGTTGAGGTGAATGTGGACAGCCAAAATCAGGCCTTAAGATTTCGAAGTAAAGATGCGGATACTCTTCGGGCTTATTTTGAAACCTGTTATGAGATTTTGGCTGAAAGGTACTGGAATGTTTCTACTATAAAGCAGAAGGAGAATCCTGAACTTGTAGTTTATAATAAAGAGAATGACGAAATAAAGTTGATGCCCAAAAGGAATCCGACTCCTGTTGTAAGCTTGTTTATTGGTGCAAGGAGTTGGCAAGGAGAAGGGATTCCTTACGGTGACATTACAGAGCCTCTTAAATCAAGAGTTGATGAGTTTTTGGAGAGAACCAAAACCAAATTGTGGGGTTCAAAAAAATTACTGCTTTTAAGTCAGCCTGTCTGTCATCAGAAACTCGCCATTTTGCCGGAAGAAAAGAAAAAAGGAAAAAGCGAGGTGTGCTGTGTTTGCGGAAAGCATTCACAGTATGTGACAGAAGTAGGTCTCCCATCGTTCTTGCTTTTTGCCAGTTCCAATGCAACAAAATCATTTAATTCCCAAGGAAAGAATCCTGCAAAACTCTGCTGGGAATGTGAATTTGTATCCAAATTTGCAATTGAGTCTTTAGCATATAAAAGAACCAATGATTCTCTCTTTGTTATTCAAGTGACATCACCGGACATTGACAAGCTTATTGAGATGCAGAAGGAGTTTGGTTCGTTATCCAGCCTTCGGATGTTGGACGACAAATATTTTTATGCCAATATTGGTCAGGAAGAGGACAGCCTCATAAGAAAATGTAATGCACCTTATGAGCTGCTGTGGGCCTTTATGGAGGAAAAATACAGCCTGCTTTTGAAAGAGAGCACTGAAAGTGAAGAAACTTCGGATGATGCAAATTCGGACAACTTTTTCTTTGAATTTATCGAGAAACTCAGCAAAATGCCTGTTCAAATAAACGTGTTTTATGCAGTGGACAGTGGACAGACATTTTTGACAAAAAACCTTGTTTTATATGATGAGCTTGGATATTTTTACAGGCTGATACACCATATGAAGAAATCCGGAGTTAATACGCGCAAGCTGTTTAGCAGTCTGTACGAAGAAAAGTATGCTTTCAGGGAGAAGATACTCAGAAATGTTTTAAGAAAAAACAGTATCTTAAGACATATTGAACAGTTTGCTTTCAGGATGGTTATGAGGGAGCAAAGAATTTCCATGAGCAATATTTTAAAATTCACAATAGAATATGACCAAATAATAAGGGGTGATGAGATGAACAAGGAGCAAATTGAAACGGCCGTCAATTTGGGAAAACAGATTGTAATTCAGGCAGTTGAGATGGCCAAGACGGAAAACGAAAGCGAGAAGCAGGCATTAAAGAAAATTAAAGGAGATTTGTATCAACTGAGGAAATCAAGGACAAAAACCGACTTTATAAACCAGCTTAACAACCTGCAGTTCAGGTACGGGATTGCGGTATCGAAGAACATCCTGGAGGGAATTTTGGAAGAGGTGGATTTTGAAGATTTCAGGGCTTACTGTGTGCTTGGTGCTTTGAATATTTATAATGCGAAAAACAGCAAAGAGAAGGAGGATTAATAATCATGAAAGATGCCAAAGCTATTACTATTACATACATTACAAAAGCTACATATTCCTCACTAAATGGAGCCGACAAGGAAGCGGACAATATTGTAAGCATAAAGAAAATACAGATGAATGACGGAAAGGAATATCCCTATTGTTCATCCCAGGCTGTAAGGAGGGCCTTGAGGGAGCAATTGGCATCAATGGGATGGGAGCTTTCGGAAACTACAGTTGCTAAACAAAAGAAAGGAGCAGCATCTACACTGTGTGAGCCTTCAAAATATATCGATGACGACCTTTTTGGTTTTATGAATGCAGATTCGAGCAAAACCGTAAAAAGGACGAGTCCTGTAAGAGTATCTCCCCTTGTGGCATTAGAGGCGTATGGAGGAGGAATGGATTTTGGCACAAATTATATGTCGGTAAAGGCCGGAGGGACGCCGAATATATTTGAAACCGAGATTCATTCCGGATATTATGTGGGCACCGTGTTAATTGAGCTGGATAGAGTTGGAGAAAAGAGTCCCGGGGATGAGTATGAATTGAATTTATCACAGGATGAAAAGAAAAAACGAGTAAAGGCACTTGTTGATGCGATACAGAATCTATGGACAGTAGGACGCCAAAGCCGTTTTTTAAGCGATGTATCCCCCAAGTTTGTGGCAGCTGCTCTTTTGAAGGTTAAAAACCCCTTATTTTTAGAGTGTATCAAAATTAGTTCCAATGGTATTGTTGATATAAGCCTTGTAAAAAACACCATAGATGATTCTCAAAAACAGATAATTGATTATTCCATCGGAGAAAGAAAAGGGTTTTTCCGTCAAGACAGTGAAATGGCGCTTCCTTTGGGGCAATGCTTTGAAAAAATCCATTCTTGGGTTGAGGAGTACTATAAAGACTAAAAGAATCGAGGTATTGCCATGTATGGTTTAGTGGTTACACTTTATGCAAAAACTGCTTCTTTTAGAGATCCCGGGGCTCAGCTTTATCATGACACAATGCCCCTTCCGCCGCCCAGCACTATAACGGGAATTGCAGGTGCGGCTTTAGGGCTTTCTTTTGAGGATGCACTGGCATTTATGAAAGAGAACGCTGTTATGGTTGGATGCAATGGAAACAGCGAAGGAAAAGGAAAGGATTTATGGAATTATACAAAGCTCAAATCCGGGGAGATTACCAATGCTATTATTATAAGGAATTTCTTATCGGATTTAAAAGTTGAGATATTTTTTGTATGCGAAAAGCGTGAAATTATAAGAGAGCTTGCAGATGCCTTCGAAAATCCGGTTTATGCAATAACTTTGGGTAATAGCGATGAAATTGCCAAGATATGTTCTGTGGAAATGTTTGAGGAAATCAGCTGTGAAAAAAGAAAAATTCTGACAAATACATGGCTGCCGGGGGATTATTCGAGAAAGCTCAAAGTTGATTGGGAAAAGGTGAAGAAGTCAAAGATAAGTCTTACACTAAAGCCTCCTATAGTCAAAAAACTGCCTTGTGATTTTGAGTTTGATGCTAATGGTGTACGAAAGGCTGTAAAATATTTGGACATAACCTTTATGGGAGACAACCATGTATTGGAGACAGAAGCTGAAGTCCTTGTATTTGGCAATAAATTTGCAGCCGTTATGAAGCACGAAGGATAAGAGGGGTGCTCTAGATGTATTTTGCAAAGCCTGTCGACGATTATGAAGGAACATACGAGTATCATGTTAAAAAGTGCACTGAGATACTGGACTTTGAAATTCGGTCAAAGTATCCGGTCCTTGAACGTATTCTTTCAAATTATGGTATTGACATTGAGGATTTCATTCAAAAAATGAAAACTGCTGTAGTTTTCCACGATTTCGGAAAGCTTAATTCGTATTTTCAAGAATTCATGAAGAGAATAATAGAAAAAAAGAAGCTTTCAGGGGTAAAACACTTTAGGCACGAAGTTCTTTCGTGCCTTTTTCTTATGGTAAATGAAAGGAGTAAAGAAGCCTACTTTCCATATCACATACTGTCTGTACTTGGGCATCACAAGACACTTTCCGCTGATTTGAAAAGCTTTGAGCGGGAAAGGGTTTGGCAGGATAAGTGGCCTGAGATTTCAGAAGAGGCTGTAAAACATGCGTTGGAAGTTGCCCGAGAATTGGGAATAAAAGTTGATGGAAAAGGTAGTGTTGAAGGAAGGAATATTAACAATTACCTGAATGCTTTGTTAAAGTTGGCTTTAGCTTTATATGATAAAGACAGGGAAAAGCTGAGATTGATTTATTCTGTATCGAAAGGACTTTTACAGAACTGCGACTGGATAGCTTCATCTAAGATTGACTATAATGATGTATGCTTTATTAATGTATCTGCCCATGATATTGAAAAGAAGCTTAAGGAAAAATTGGAGAGGGAAAACAAAAAATATGTGAAAAGGGAGTTTCACTCAATATGTGCCAATACATACGGTGATATTGTAGCAATTGCACCTACAGGCTCGGGAAAAACTGAGGCGGCGTTAATGTGGGCTCAGAATTCCCGAACGTCAAAGATTATTTTTCTCATGCCGACAATGGTTACTTCCAATAGTCTCTACGAGAGACTTTCAACCTGCTATTTTCCAAAAACAAGCTGTGGACTTTCCCATTCAGGAGCAGAGACGTATTTTTATAGAAAATCAAAAGAGGATGAAATGGAAAACGATTATGACAAATTTCAGATTTTACATCAAAAAGCGTTTATTCCGGCAGTAATGGTTTCGACAGTTGACCAGCTTTTGTCTACGGAGTTTCATACGGGACTGTGGAACCAGAAGGAATATGCACTGGTTGGAAGTTCGGTCATTTTTGATGAAATACATGCTTATGACAGTTATACCATAGGGCTTATAACTTCCGTTATAAAAAAGATAAAAAAATACGGCGGCAGAGTTATGCTGATGAGTGCAACCATGCCGAAGTTTTTAAGGGATCACTTTCTAAACCTTCTTGAGTCAAAATCCTTGGTGATTGCAAAGGAGCTTATGGAAAGAGCCAGCAATGAATGGACATACCTGGATACCGACCTTGAGGGCATAAGGGAGAAGGTGCTTGAGGAAGTATCCTCGGGAAAAAAGGTGGCTCTTATTGTCAATGATGTAGAAACTGCCAAAAGGGAATATAAATACTACTCTAAAAAGGAAATTAAAGCGTTATGCCTTCATTCTGAATTTACAATGATTGACCGGCAAGAAAAAGAGAGCCGATTGACATCTAAGGAAGGGAATCCTTATCAACTTGTGATATCAACCCAAGTAATAGAAGTGTCTTTGGATGTGAGCTTTGATGTTATGTTTTCGGAATGTGCACCTATAGACAGTTTGGTGCAGAGGGCAGGAAGATGTAATCGTCACGGCCTTATAAGCTTTGGAAGCTTTTATGTTTTTAATCCTTCGGATACTGCTGTAAAATACGTCTATCGAAAACAGAAGGACATTCTTGACAGAACTGTTGAGGTATTAAAAAATAACTGCGGTAGGTTAACGGAAAATCAAATTGCAGCTATGGTTGAGGAAGCTTACGAGGGATTTAATCTGTATGATGAAGATTATAAGCTGGGGACAGAGATTATACGTGATATTGAGCAAAGATACAACTTTTTTGATGTAAATATTTTCCAGGAAGACGAAAATCTCGCCACTAGAAAGTTTGATGTTGTTAAAGTTCCCGTTATTCCTGCAGATGAGTATATGAAAATTGTTGAAGAACTGTTTGAAAACAAGGATTATAAAATGATATCTCTTTATGAGATACCTGTTTCAATAAGCAAGTTTAAAAAGTATATAAGAAGGCTGGAAATAAGCAATAAATACAATTTACCTATTTTTAAAATTAGATACAACAGTGAGTATGGAATTGATTATGAGGAGGATGATTCCAATACCCATTATTTATTTTGAGTCGAAGGGAGGATGTGTATGCAGGAAGCAGATGTAAGAATAAATGGAACACTGATATGGTATTATTTCATTTGCAAACGTGAGGTATGGCTCATTGCCCATGGAATAAGTGCGGACCAGGAAGATGAAAATATTGAAATCGGAAGGTTTATTCATGAAAATGCATATTCGAGAGAGAAAAAGGAAATCGATTTTGATAATTTCAAAGTTGATGTTGCAGATAGTATCGATGGTAAGATTATAGTCCAGGAGATAAAAAAGTCTTCCAAGTTTAAAGAAAGTGCCCGAATGCAGCTTTTATTCTATATTTATGAAATTAAAAAATCCGGAGTTGACGCCAAGGGAATACTGCTTTTTCCCGAGGAGAGAAAAAGGGAGGAAGTAGTATTGGATGAAGCTTCTGAAAAAGAGTTGGATGCAGTTATTGTAGATATTTTTAAGATAGTGAATCTTGAAAAGCCGCCGCTTCCAGAGAAGTGCAAGTATTGTAAAAACTGTGCGTACTCGGAGCTTTGCTGGGCGTAGGGGGGGAGAAAGATGAAGAAAAGTGCTTTTATTTTTAGCGATGGAGAGTTGAAAAGGAAGGACAGTACAGTACTTTTTGAGAGTGAAGATTCGAAAAATTATCTTCCGATTGAAGATATTAGTGATATTTATATTTTCGGTGAAGTAACCGTTACTAAAAAGTTTTTGGAGCTGGCAACCCAAAAGGAAATACTTCTTCACTTCTATAACTACAATGAGTATTATACAGGAACCTATTATCCTAGGGAGCATTATAATTCCGGTTTTATGATATTAAAGCAGGCAGAGCATTATCTTGATGAGAATAAGAGGATGGCAATTGCTAAAAAATTTATACATGGCAGTGTGAAAAATATGCTTGCAGTTTTGAAATACTACAACAACCGGGAAAAGGATTTGAATAAACAGATAACGGCTATTGGGGATTTGGCGGAGAAAGTAGATGAGATGAATGGAATTATCAATTTGATGGCTATAGAGGGTAATATAAGAGAGATTTACTATAGTTCCTTTGATGTCATTGTAAACGATGAGTATTTTGAGTTTGATAAAAGGTCAAAACAGCCTCCCAAAAATCGTATGAATTCTTTAATCAGCTTTGGAAACAGCTTACTCTATACTACTGTTTTAAGCGAGATATATAAAACTCATCTGGACCCACGAATAGGATATCTTCATTCTACAAACCACAGGAGATTTACTTTAAATCTTGATGTTGCAGAGGTCTTTAAGCCTATTATTGTAGACAGAGTGATTTTTACATTGATTAGTAAGAAAATGTTGAGTAGCAAGCATTTTGAAGAAAAAGCCGGAGGAATTGTTTTGAATGATAAAGGTAGAAAGCAGTTTGTATCACAAATGCTAGAAAAGTTTAATGCAACTTTGATGTATAAACCTTTAGGGAGGGAAGTCTCTTACAGGAGACTTATCAGGTTGGAATTGTATAAGCTTGAAAAACATCTTATGGAGGAGCAAGAATATAAGCCATATATTGCTTCGTGGTAAGGAGAGGGTTTAAATGTTTGTTATTATGGTGTATGATGCAGGAGAAAGAAGAAATAGCAAGGTTCTAAAGGTTGGAAGAAAGTACCTTCATTGGGTTCAAAATTCTGTATTTGAAGGGGAGTTGACGGAAGCTAATTATCATAAACTTAAGGAAGAGGTAAGGATGAAGGTAGATAATGCTGAAGATTCAGTTATATTTTACAAATTTAGAACTATGAAGTATACTGAGAGAGAGGTTATTGGAAAGAATGTTGATCCTAACAATTTTATTCTATGAGTTTGTAGATGTGGAGTAGTGTAAAAAAGCTGGGAGATCGACAAACCGTATTAAATCCCTTTAAATGATGATTTGTAGCCGTTTAGAGGGATTTTTTTCTTTTTGTATTGCTTTTTATTCTATATTTGGGTAAAATAAAAAGCAGGAGTTTAGCGGGCTTTATGGGTTTTTATCGTACCTATGAGGAATTGAAACTTTTGTTACCAATAAGACCTGTTGCTACAACAAAGTGGTTTTTATCGTACCTATGAGGAATTGAAACGCTTGTAGACTTTTCCAGCGTAACCGCCTACATAAAGGTTTTTATCGTACCTATGAGGAATTGAAACTTTCTACAAATGGCGAAAATGTGTTTATTGCCTTTTCGTTTTTATCGTACCTATGAGGAATTGAAACGCATACTGCGAAGGTTGCGGCGGGGAAATATACCAGGTTTTTATCGTACCTATGAGGAATTGAAACCAAATATTAAGTTAGTTTTTAGCCAGCATTGACATAGTTTTTATCGTACCTATGAGGAATTGAAACATAAATAATCATTGACTATATAATAACGATGTGATAGTTTTTATCGTACCTATGAGGAATTGAAACCTGCCGATATCGCGTTCATGATAGGCTCAATAACTGGTTTTTATCGTACCTATGAGGAATTGAAACTACTGGAGCTGCTCCTGGCCCTTTTTTTGTGCCTTTAGTTTTTATCGTACCTATGAGGAATTGAAACCAGCGGCAGGTAAACAACAAGTACATCTGGCACAGCGTTTTTATCGTACCTATGAGGAATTGAAACATCATCGGCTCCACTCTCCATTGCGGCAACGCCTGTCGTTTTTATCGTACCTATGAGGAATTGAAACTACTACATACCAATATATATTGCAAGCCCAAAATTGTTTTTATCGTACCTATGAGGAATTGAAACTCAAGCTATATCATGAGTTCGGGATTGCATATCATTGTTTTTATCGTACCTATGAGGAATTGAAACTCAAGGCCCTATCCATAGGCGCCACAAATGCACACGGGTTTTTATCGTACCTATGAGGAATTGAAACGTTTCAATGATTTTTTAGAAGAGTTTGAAAATTATGGTTTTTATCGTACCTATGAGGAATTGAAACATAGCATGCAGGATATGGGAACATGGCGAAAAAATAGTTTTTATCGTACCTATGAGGAATTGAAACCTTAGCCGCGGCACTTGGTATTTCCAAGAAACAGACGTTTTTATCGTACCTATGAGGAATTGAAACCCGCCACTGATGGAATTGATAACCGAGATAGTCAACGTTTTTATCGTACCTATGAGGAATTGAAACGCGTAACATGTGCTCGTTAAGAAAGGAAGGTCTTCAGTTTTTATCGTACCTATGAGGAATTGAAACCTATTGACAACGTAAAAAAGCTATGTTATACTTAAAGTTTTTATCGTACCTATGAGGAATTGAAACCCCTTTTTCAACAGGGAATACTTGCGGTTCTCCTCGTTTTTATCGTACCTATGAGGAATTGAAACGCTAAGACACTTTTTGTCTCCGGTGTAGACTATGAGGTTTTTATCGTACCTATGAGGAATTGAAACCCTTACACAAACATTGTACCATACATTGTTTATACAGTTTTTATCGTACCTATGAGGAATTCAAATCCTCATCATTTTTCGATTTATATCCCTATTCTCTAGACATTTCCCGCCCTGGACTCAAGATATTACAAAATGAGCATTGCTATTTAAGGAATTCATGATTGGAGATTATTCATGCATTAGCTATGATTTGTTACCTTATTTTTGTTAGTAGTGGCATATATTTATGATATAATGAATTTGATAATCACTTTATGAGGGGTTAAAATGGATAAAATTGAACTCATAAATAAGCTGATAGAAGCAAATCCGGAAGATAGTAATGCTTGGTATCTGCTTGGGCTCGAATACGCTCAAAATAATAATATTATAAAAGCTGTAGATGCATTTTTAGAAGCATTAAAATATTGTGATGATAGTATTAAAAACGAGATAGTTACAACTCTCAGCAATTTATCAAAGTCGCTTTACTCTAATAATAAAGAATCCGTATCTAATGATAATAGTCAAGACCCATTAAATTTACAAAAATATAATGATGTAGAAGACAATGAGAATTGCCAAAATCGGGAAAAATTATCTGAAGATTTGGAATTAAATAAAAAAGAGGTTTCTGATAAGCCTGTATCATTTAAGGTTATAGAAGGAAAGAGGAAAGAATATGTCCCATTGGATGAAGCCAAAGATAAAAGCATTACTTTTTCTGATGTCGGAGGACTTGATGATCTAAAAGACATTTTAAAAATGCAAGTTATAAAGCCTTTTACTTCTCAGAAGTTGTATGAGAAATTCAAGAAGAAATTGGGAAGAGCTACTCTTCTCTATGGCCCCCCGGGATGCGGAAAATCCCTTATTGCAAAAGCAATTGCAGGTGAGTGTAAAGCAAATTTTATTCCGGTACGTATAACAGACGTTCTGGAACCGTATTTTGGAGTAAGGCCTGAAAAAATTAAAGAAAGATTTTCAAAGGCGAGGGAAAAAAGTCCTTGCGTACTGTTCTTTGATGATATGGATATGATTGGTTTTAACCGTGCAAAAGTGTCAAGTGAGAACACGAGACATGTTATTAATCAGTTTCTTGTTGAGCTTGAAGGTATACAAAGCAAAAACGAAAAAATACTTGTCATTGGTGCTACCAGCATGCCTTGGGATGTTGACCCTGCCTTAATAAGACCAGGGCGTTTTGACAGGCTTATTTTTGTAATGCCCCCGGATTTAGATTCAAGAAAGGAGATATTTGCTTTAAAACTTAAGGGAAGGCCCATTGAAAATATAGATTATAGGTTACTTGCAGGAAGGACTCAATTGTATTCCGGCGCGGATATTGAAAATGTAGTTGAAATCGCAGCTGAGAATGCAATTAATTCAATTATGAAAACGGGAACGGAAAGAAAAATTGGTATGAGAGATTTACTTTTGGCTATAGACAAGACAAATCCTTCAACTCTTGATTGGTTTGGAATAATGGAGACTTATTTAAAATACGGAAGCAGAAGCGGTATGTTTAAAGAGGTGGAAGTGTTCTTGAAAAAATACAAAAGATATCTCGGAGGCTGATTACGATGAGATATAGATTTAATACGGAACACTATGAAATGAGTAAGCGGATACAATACTTTATCAGCATGGAGCGCTTTGAAAAGGCCAGGTCAATTGCATCGGATTTAATATCAAAATATCCGGAGTTTCCCGACGGTTATTATTTAATGGCCATATGCGAGTATCACGTGGGCAGAATTGATAATTCAATAGAATTGTGTCAAAACGCATTAAAATACGGTATCAGTCCGTTTACAGTATATGTAGCGATGATGTTTTATTACATTGAAAAAGGTGACTATGATAGTGTCGAGCAATGTTACAACCAAATAAGCAATGTATATTCAAAAGATGCCGATGCCCGGGCTTTGTACGGATTTTCGTTGTGGAAAAGAGGTAAAAAAGAAGAAGGTATAAGGATGATGGAGGAAGCCTTTAGCAAAGATTATACAAATACTATCGTACTTCAATGCTTGCTTCATGCTTGCAAAAAGAGAGGAAAAGACTATTTGAGAGAGTTGGTTGGGATATATATGAACACAAAAGCTTCTGAAAAAAATAAACTGCTGTTTGCAGGAAAGGCAGAGGCTTATCTTGGAAATTGGCGCAAAGCAAAAAAAATTTTTGAAAAAGTTTTGAGTATTGACCCGACGAATAAGGAAGCGAAAGGCTTTTTGAAGCTTATAAAGATGGAAAGATGTGTTGTAAACATAGGGATATGTGTGACTTTAGCTGCTGTTTTCTGCTTTTTTGTATATGACAAAATGATATTGAAGGTTCTGGGGCTTTTTCTGATTCTATTGTACTTTGCAATTGTTGGAACAATGCATGTGCTTAGAAAAAATCCCTTACTTTAGCACAAAAACACTGTAAAGATTTGTTAATTCATCAAATTATAAATTAGGCTTATCTGTGCAAATTCTCCAAGTATCTGTGCAGATTTTTTATTCCATGTAATCTCAACTTCCATTACAATTTATATTGAATAAAGTTGGGAGGGATTTCATGAAACGATTGACTGTATTTCTTGTCATATGTGCATTTGTTACTCTAACCTTTTCTGCTTGCTCGAAACCGGAACAGTCTTTGAAGGCGATCAAGCCGGGAGAGGAAATTCAGATTACTTCTTCTTCCCTAAACAGTGACGGAAAATGGAAATCTGTTATCACAGCATCATTGGGTGAAAATAAATCACCCCAATTATCTTGGACGCCGGTTGAAAATGCTTCGTGTTATGCCATCTATATGATTGATATCTCAGCAAGCAATTGGTGCCACTGGATTGCAAAGGACGTCAAGGTGACGGAACTCAAGCTGGGAGCGGAGCTTGAAAACAGCCAATACATTGGCCCTTATCCGCCGGGCGGAGTTCATACATATGAGGTTATGATATTTGCCTTAAAGGACTCTCCGGATTCCTATGAGGGTGACTTTGACAATCCGAATTCATCGATGGACAAGATTATTGAAGCTCTTGATACTTCAAAGGGGTCAACCGGGAACATACTTGCAACCGGAGTTTTAAGCGGAACCTATCAAGCCGGTGAAATCGTAGAATAAAAGGAATTACGATATTCGCTGGGGGAAATACCGTAATATAATTTAAACGCTTTGGAAAAATAACCGGCATCGGAATACCCTACTCTGAGTGCAACATCGAGTATCGGTATTTCGGTGTCTCTTAACAAAATGCCGGCTAGCTGCATTCTCATTTGGGTAAAATATTTCATTACTGTCGTATTCAGTTCCTTTTGAAATTCTTTATTAATTTGATTTCTATTGCATGCAAATGTTTTTTCTAAATGTTCAAGCGTAATTTTCTTATCTATGTTTTGATTGAGATACTGGACGATGCTATGCACAATACTGTTTTTATCCAATTCGATACTCAGGTTTTGCAATGACTCGTTACAACGTAATCCCTCCAGAAAAAAGAGCAATTCAATAAAGTAAGACTTGCTTCTGCATGGCCAATATCCATCTGATTGCTCTGCTAGCTCTTTATTTATTTTCTTTAGTAATCGTGTTAGGCTGACGGCAGAAACAGCATCTAATAGTATAAACTCACGTTTTGAATTGTTAATATCATAAAATGAGCTTAACAAGACCATATCTTGAAACAGCGTTGTTCCTACCATTTTTTCATAAAGATTTTTATCGAATAGAGTATATTCCAATTGATCGTTTAAGGCAGCCGGTTTGAAGAAGAGGGCTATTATTTTGCAGTCAGGGTTATTGTCAAATTCTATAGTATCCAGATGATTCAAGCAAATAACAGAAGGAGCATTGATAAATACTGTTTGATTATTATATTTTACGGTAGAATACCCCTCAAGAAAAAGGATTAATTTACATGTCCGGTTATCCTTTAAATGAAGATATGTTTCTTGATTTTCCAATACTTTTAAGTATACAATACGGTTCCAATCTTTATCATAGCTTCTTGTAAATAAATCCATTCCAATCCCTGCCCTTATTTTATTATTAATTATAGCCAAGCATTTACATTAGGTCAATCCGGTTGTAATGCTCAAGTTTAAGGTTATGAATTATTAGGGAAGAAAACGAATTTAAAAAGAAAGTAAGAGGACTAAGGATAAGGAAGGATTTTCCTGCGATTCAAAGTAACAATATGCCCATTTTGTTACTTTAAAATATATACTTCGACGTGATATTTTTTTTTCCTGCATGTTTTAAATTTTTTATAAAATAAATAAAAGCCCCAAACTATTTTGTTGATAGTTTGGGACTTTATACCGTTTTAAAATTGAACCAAAGAATACAGCTCATCTTTTTGGTCCTGATTTACCCCTATGTAACGCAGTGTTATCCGTTGTGAGCTGTGGTTGAATGTATCCATAATAAGTCCAATATTATAGCTGGACATCTTGTAAGTCCAATACCCCCATGTTTTGCGCAGGCTGTGAGTTCCAAAGTTCTCAATACCTACAGCTTCAGCAGCCTCACGCAATACACGGTAGCTCTGGATTCTACCTATATGCCCACCTTTTTTGCTTGCAAACAGGCAATCTTCTTGCGTCAAGTTATGAGTTCTCACATAATTGTCTATTTCTTTTTTGAGGGAATCATTGATTTTTATTTTTTTCTCTTTGTCGGTTTTCTTTTCTTTAAGGATAAGATATTCCCGAAAACGATGGTCTGCTGTATAAACATCTTTAACTTTTAAGGGCAAAATATCGCTAATTCTCAGGCCTGTGTTCAAGCCGAATTTAAACAGCAGACCGTATTTTGGATCTTTACCGTTTAAATAATAATACATTTGCTTGATTTTTGCTTTGTTTCGAATAGGTTCTACGGTCATTAACCTGTCCCTCCCCTACCAAAAGTTGTTAATTGCTAAGCGTATTGGTGTTTCCGTAACGCCACCCGAATTCTCTTATATCTCTAATAAAATAATATATTGCAACTGCCGTTGCTTATATAAATTTATCATAAATATTATAAAAAAGATACATGGTTTTTTATACGAAAAAAATTAAAAAAAAATATTATTAATATTAAACATGCTAACAATAATAATTTTTGTGCTATTGGCAATGTAACAAAATGGGCATATTGTTACATTAATAATGCGAAAAGTCAACATAAGTGTATTCTCCTTGATAATTATGTAAATCACAAAACAAGCTTATCAAAAGATAGGTCGGCAAAGATGCATTGGTTAATCTGAAAACACAACAGTGATTAGGTTGCCGGTAGAAAATAGGCTACCTTAATCAAGTCCCCAGCATGATTATGTTAATTAACTGAACATACAGGAGGAGCGGTATGACTAAGACGGCACAATTAGAGGATATCAGAAAAATCTAATTCATGCAAGACTTGAGTGTCAGGGAAATAGACCGCAGGACTGGGATACGCAGGACACAATTTCAAGATGTATTTTTCCGGAGGAATCAAAACCAATGAAACGCAAGTTGACATAAGAACGAAGGCATTCGGTACTGGGTCCGTTACTAGGCAGCAAAGAAGTGCATAGATAATGACGGTCAATAAAAGAATTCTAATGAAAGCTTATTTCATAAAGTTTAAAATGCCGTAAAAGGCGAAACCTGTAATTCTCCGGCAAAGAAGCGACACACAACAGTTTGTACATTTCATCAAAGTTACAGCCAAATTGCTCTTCTAGTTTTGTTCCTCCCGATATGAAAAAGCAGTCTGTTCATAATTACAAATTTGAAATTTCGAAAATAGACGGAATTTTAGGTGATGAACAAATAGCATCCCGTCTTGCCCAAGGGCCTAACCCATAATGTATACATAATAAATACTGACAGCAAAACCTATAGTTTTAAGCACGTTGTTTTAAAGCAAGAAGATTCAGTGTGTTTTTGCAAACTGGTACCTTAAGTTTAATTAGGGTAACTAGTCTGGGTTTTTATTGATTTCAATCAAACATTAAATAAATTATAAAAATAATTTATCTATACTTTTTCAATATTTGAAAGACCAGCTAATAATAGTCAAGAGTTTTTGAGAAAAAATATGAATGATTTTTAAAGCTCCTGATTTGAAAAAAGTGCATAACAAGAAGACCACCAAGAAGAAGTTAACATAAAATAGCTGGCCTTAAATAGCAAGTTGATCTTTGAAAACTAAACATCAAGTTCAAGTACTACTAAGCTGCTGTATGCTTTGCTGCTAGCATCTGAGCATGTTCCTGAGGACTGTGTACCTGATAAGGTTTTCTGTCCCTTAGAACAGCAAAGATGTAAATGATGATCTTACGCATAACTGTTCCCAAAGCTACTTTTTTAGGTTTACTTTGACACTTTTGCTTGTAGAATTCAAGCAATACAGGACTGAAAGCCTTTTTATTCCGCTTAGTTCGGATATTGGCAAGAGTAGTTGTAAAAAGAACCCTGCGAAGTAGCCTGGAACCTCTCTTGGACATTTTATTCCGTGTACCGGTAAATTCTCCGGATTGCATCACAGAGGGGTCAATGCCAAAGTAAGCAACCAGTTTCCCTGGCTTAGAGAAGGCGGAAAAATCACCGATCTTTGCTAAAATGGTGGCAGCAGTAAGAAGGCCAATACCTGGCAGGCTCTGCAAAAGCTCAAGCGTCAATGCCAGCATAGGCATGTCCTTTGCCATATCTTCAGCAATCAATAGATTAATGGCTTTAAGGACCTTCGCCAAGTTATCTTCCAGAGTTCTGATCATGGATATGTAGATACCCAGCATGGCAATGTTTGATGAATTATGAACGCTCAAAGACGCAAACTCTCTGGCCTTGGAGACAAGAAGCTCGTGCTTTGCAGTTGACCACTTAAGGCTTTTGCGGGAATTCTTCTGAATAAGTGAAATCAGTTTGTTCCTATTAGCTTTAAGAATAGCAGCAGGTGTAGGATATTCCTCCAATACAGCAATAGCAGCCTTTGAGAATATATTGGAGAAGACGTCCTTGAAGTTGAGCATAAGCTGGCCAACAATGCCTGTAAGTCTGTTTTTGTAGGCAGTAAGCTCATCACTCGACTTGTAGTACTGGCGACAAAGACTTCGCAGGCGTTCAATATCCTCATCGGGGATATTAGTAGTTTTAAGCTCCTGAAATCTGTATAGCAGAGCAATTTTCCGGGCATCCACTTTATCATTTTTCACTTTCCTGATTCCAATATTTTTGATAGAATCAGTTTGGATGGGGTTTATGATGGAGACCTCCAATCCAGCTTTACAA
>Ga0209720_1001412_pt1 | contig 20459 bp, 18 predicted proteins | sample AD_JPNMR3_MetaG_FD_184426 | JGI IMG/M metagenome (GOLD analysis project Ga0209720, IMG submission 184426) | Active sludge microbial communities of municipal wastewater-treating anaerobic digesters from Japan - AD_JPNMR3_MetaG (SPAdes) (version 2) | ecosystem: Engineered > Bioreactor > Anaerobic...
GGTAAACTGTTTTTTGGAAATGCTGGAAGTTGTCCCTGAAAAATTTCATCCTTCGTAGTTCAAAGTCGGGTGGTTGTCAAGGTGATTTTTTTTGGTTTGGTGTCGTCTTTTAAGCTGCCGCATAACGGTTTGCGGCTTGGCGTAGTGGCGGATTTTTAGCACTAAAGTTCAATCGAAGAACTGCACTTGAACCTACCTCAAAACTGTCATACGAAGCACTGCAACCGCCATTACGCCAAACCGCTGTTATGCGTTTGCCATTCTTATTTTCTGTCATATTGCTCGTCAAATATGTTCATAATTTCAATGTATTCACTCGGTATTTTGTCTACTACAAAGTCAATAATTTCTTTTGGAATTTGTTTGTAATAAGCCGAGGCAATGCCACCTGTTATGCAAGCAATTGTGTCGCTGTCGCCACCGATTGAAATGGCAAGTCTAATTGCACTTTCAAAGTCTGAACTTTCTAAAAAAGCTACTATTGCTTGTGGAACTGAACCCTGACAAGTAACGTCAAACTTGTAGGTTGGTCTTATTTCATCAATCGTAAAGTCAAGACTGTATTTGAAAGTTTCAGTTATATAGTCTTTAATCTCATTTTTTGTTTTTCCGTTTCTTGCAAGGAAAATTGCTGCCGCTGTTGCTTGCGCACCTTTTATACCTTCAGGGTGGTTGTGGGTTACTTCTGCTGTCTGTTTTGCAACTTCCAAAACGGTGTCAATGTCATTATATGCAAAACCAACTGCACTTGCTCTCATTGCTGAACCATTGCCGAAACTTCCGTAAGGTTTCAGATTGTCTTCTTGTAACCAATTTCTGAAACTGCCACCGTAACCACGTCCACGATATTTTCTTCCATATTCCCAAATTGTCTTGGCAAAATCTTTCTTGTTGAGTATGCAGTCAGCAACGGCAATGGTTAAAACTGTATCGTCTGTAAAATCACACTTTGGATTGAATAAGTCAAAGTCTGTTGTTTTTATGTTGTTCCATTCAAATACAGAACCAATCACGTCACCGATTACTGCACCAATTATAGTGTTTGAGTTTGAAGTTATAGGCTTTTTGAAGCATTTTAGGTCAAAGATTGATTTTATATAGTTTGGGGTTTTCGTCGTCACAGCCCAATGCAATAAGTTTTTTAAATCATAGTCGGTTAGGTCTTTGGTTTTAAGTTTTAAGCAACCACCATAAGCACCAAGAAAATAATAATGTTGGTGGTGCGAAACAATTCTGTTCCCTAAAAACGAATAATGGTTGCCAATTCTTGGTGTTTCAGGAAAAAAATCAGGGTGTGAAGTTTTGTTGTCTAACGCTTTATTTTTGCTTTCACTGTCAGGATTGAAATTCCTGAAAACAGCACATTCCTTTTCTAAGTTTTTCCAAACGGTATCATCAACTTTATCAATAGACAATTTGTCCCAAAAGTGCTTTGGGTTGTAATAAAAAATTAAATCTTTACCGTCATTCAAAGCAAAAAAGTAATGGGACACAAAAAGCGTATTTATGCCTTTTGTCCTACGCAAGTCATCAATTAGTAGTCTTTTTACTTGCGTGTCATATCCTGAATATTCTTTCATTCGGTCGTCATTTTATGGTAACGCATAACTCGTTTATAACCCTACCAAAAGTACTTATATACATCTATTTTTTGTATATAACCGTACCTTTATTAAGGTTTATTTGATATGCAAATATATTAAAATTTTATATTTAAAAAAAATAAAAAAATTTTTTAAAAATTGAAAAACTTTAAGTGTCCCCTTTTATTAGGACAGTTTTTTTAATTTGTTAATATTTTATTTTTCAAAGAACTTAAATCTTTAATATTGCAAAGTTAAAGATTTTTTTGAAACTTTCAAGTGTTTTACACAATTTTTTTAAATAATTTTTCAGGTGTTTGATAATCAAGTGATTGGCGTTTCCTTTCGCAATTATAACGGTTTCGGTATATGAAAAGTTGGGCACTTCGGAGCAAGGCACTGTCAAACCGACACAAAGTTTGAAGCGAGCTACAACCCTTGATTTCAGTAGTATCTGCCCAATTTTTCATATACCGTGTTATGCACTGGCGGTTCTTGTCTGTCCACTGGTTTCTATCAAATTGCACTTTCATATTAAACTTGTCATTCGTTTCACTTTCTTTTCTGTCTGTGTCGCTTGTGTGTTGGCGTGTTTTAATTTTTTCTTTAAAGAAGTGGAGAAAAATTTTGAAATTCTTCTCTTGGGTTGGAAAGGCGAAAGCTCTTTTGCAAGCTTTGCCCTGTGCTTGGGCTTCCCGAAGGGTCGGGACAGGTCGTGCGGCTTGCAAATGTGCTTACGCCTGTGCGTTGGCTATATTTTAATTTATAACTCCTCATTTTCAAAATACTGATTCAAATAGTCTTTCGTTAAATCGGTTTCTAAAAATTTTCTTGCTTTCTTGTTAGAAATTGGAATAATCTGCTCGATAATTTGATTGTCAATATTAGGTCGAGTTTCAATTTTTTCTTTGGTCAAGTCCAATGAAATAGATAGCAGTTTTCTATCAGGATTATCCCTCAAAGCGTCTGAAATTACTCCGTTTATGTGTTCGTCATAGAAGCTATATCCTATACTTACAATCATTTTTGATTCAAATATTCGCCTTCTAAATTCTGAAAAAAGAAATAAGTAAGGGTCTATGTATTGCATCTTATATTGAGTGCCAAAAATCCAATCAGGATTACTTGATTCTCCATTGGAATATGTTAACCTTTTAGTCTTTTCATCTCTCTCCCAATCAACTGAACCGTGAAGTTTGTAAAGGAAAACATCTATATTTTCAACCGGTTGTAAAAATCGTCTGAAATTCCAATAGCCACTATCTTCGGTATCAAAACCTCTTTCAACTTTTGCATTTGCTAAAGCTAATTCAAGACATAAGTCGTAATTCAATGAAAAAATGTGTAAAGGGAAATTCATTTCGTTTTTGAATGATAAGAACTTCTCAAAGTAGCCAATACGCTGCCTTTTGTCATTGTCTATTTTTACCCATTCTGCCAACTTGCTTCTGATTTTTTTATCAAATGACTTGATTAGGTCAAATTCATCTTTAATAACCTCATCAAATTTCACTATCCAAGAACCAATAAAAGGATAGAGAGGATGTTCTTCTTTTTTCAGAAGTTCTTGAATGATGTTTAACAACACTTCTAAATTAAAATAAGCCTCTTTGCCTTGAATCTGATAAGAGTAATTGTAACTGGCTTTTATAAGATGATAAAGCTGGTAGTAGCTTTTCCAATCATCCTTATTGACTATAAAATCTCGAACGTCTTTTTCCATTACAGAAAGAATCGGTATCCCTGCATCTGCACTGGCTCCTGCTCCGAGAATAAAAATTATATCATTGTCTCTTACTAGCATGTTATAAAAACCATGGTTTGTTATTATCAGTGATTACTTGTTCCAAATTAAAGTCATTGAAATTTTTATTGAATTCAGAAATGAGCTTTGGATAAAACAGCGAAACTGGTAACGCCTTAGCATTGAAACCTCTGAAATTTGCCCCTGAAAGATTCAAAATTTCTTGCAAATACTCCGAGTGATTGACTTCCTTACCTTTTGGATATAGAAATTCAATCAACAATGGATGAGCATATCTTTTGTTTGCATTGGGCGAATGAAAGTTTAAACCTTCTGTCCATACTAAAAACTCATGAAAACTCAACGCTGCGTATGTGCTTTCATAGGGAGCAAGACTATTTTGCAATGTATTAAAACCCAAAAATTTGGATGAGTCATTTATCCTAATCAATGTAACTTCAACAGCATTATTTTTCTCTTGGATTGCCTTTTTAATAATGTCTATTTCTTCTTGTTTGATTTTATAGGGAAGATGAAAGACTATTTTGGAATACGACTGATTTTCTTCAATTAATGCCCCAACATTGCTTGCAATTTCATTGAGATACTCGCTTTTGTCAGAATGATTTGCTAAGGGTTTGATGGATACAAATTTTCCTGTTGACTCTACTAAAACCGAATAGGCATAAAATCGTTGAATTTGATTAGTATTTGGATTTCGGCTTTGCGAATGTCCTACACCAATCATCAAAGTTTTTTGTTGGTTTGATTTAACTAACCAAGGGGTTCCGCCCAATTTAGAGAATATCTGCAAGCCAATACTCGATACCGACCATTTGAAAATGTATTCATTCAATATGGTTTCATTATGAACAACTTGAAGTAAAATATTGTCTTTCAAGCACCTGTTTTTTAAAGAGTAATAAAATCTTTCTTCGTTTCGTGGAAAGACTGATATTACTATCCGATTCCCCTGCTTTGGAATTTCTGCTATTGCCCTTTCAATTTCCTCATCGCTAAATTCTGAAATACGGATGGCAACTAAGTTTTCTCTTGGAGTTATTCTCGGAAGTTTAAATTTTTCAAGTCCATTAAACGTATTGTACTTGTCACCATTTAAAGCCTTCATTAGCTCAATCATCAATGGTTTCTCGGCTTCACGAAACAAGAACACATACTGTAAATTGTTGCTTACCTCCTGAAATGGCCCATTCGACATAATTCCATTGAATTGAGAGTTTGACGTTTTGCCATTGCCAAACTCATAAATTTTAGTGGCAAGCAAATCGCTTTCTATGGGCTCAAATGATGATGATGATATTGAAATGTTGTTGCTTATTGGATTAATTGCATTATTAAAATTTCCAATAAATCGTTTGAAGTAGTTAAAACAGTCAATATGAAAATTTTTATTGCTTCTGCCATCATTGTCAAGGCTAAAAGAAAGTTGCTGAACCCTTTTGTTGAATGGCTGATTTTTAATGAGGAAAAACCGAAATCCGATAAGAAAACCGAATTTATGATTCTTTTTGAGGTAGTAGGGTTCTAACCAAATAGTCCTTACACCCTCGTTAAATCGTTCTATTTCAAAATAGGTGCGTAACTCGTTAAAATCGCTTTTGTGATTATACTGTATAAGTGATGGCTGTTGGCTAACCATTTGAAGTAGTAGAGAATGAATATACCATTCAGTTAAAAAATTATTTGTGTTTGCTTCAATGGTGAACGATTCGGAGTTTTCAAATTGGTTAAAACTCACCCAGTAACTGGTAAAGTTGTCAGTATCACCATGGTTTCTTGGCAAATTGTATCTCTTTATATCATCAGACCATTTCTTTTCCTGATGCTGAACCAATCTGCGAAATACCGTAAATGAAAATTCCTGCTCAGTAAGCGGTAAAAAATTAAGGACGATATGTTGTTTAATTTCTGACATCATATTTTACTTTTTTATCAACTCCCCCCTAAACGCCTTTTGGCTTAAACTGCCATACAAATTTTCCAACTCCTGCAAGCTTTGTTGGTATTGGGTTTTGAGGGCTTCTGTTTTTTCTACAATGTGGGCAAATTGGGTTTGGAGTGAGAGTGGGGGAGCAATTACTTTCATTTGTTCAAGCTCCTCCTTCGTTATTGCTTCCCTAGTTGCTCCTTTTGACTTTGCATCCTTGACTAATTTCAATTGATATGTTTTTGTTGTGAACATTCTTGAAAGAAAATAGGGATTAAGAACTTCATTATCTGGACGAAGAATTGAAACATGCTGATTTACTCTTGCAGGCAATATTTCTTTTGGAACTATGCAACATCTTGCCACTGATGCACCAGTTATGTTTAAAAGCACATCATTTTCCTCAACAATCACATTTCTCAATTCATGAGCCTGCTTGTCGTCTATGAAAGCCAAATCTTTGTAAACAAATTCATCATTATGCACATTTAAACTCCGGATTAAACTAATTCCCTCTTTATGGTAGCTTTCTTTGCCTCCTCTTGGCGTTGAACCTGAGCCAATTTTTTTGCAAACATTACCTAAAACAACTTTATCCCACCCCTTCTCATTCCTCACCGGGTCCCCAAACATCTCCAAAAACGTGCTTTTCAAAAATTCATCCAGCAGGCGGATGCTTTCTTTGCGTTGGGCTATCAGGTTTTCGGCTTTGCTTAAGAGATTGGCGATGTGGAGTTGGTCGGGAAGTGAGGGAAGTTCAAATTTTACAAAATCAACAAAACCTCTTGAAATACCGCCAACTGTTGCACCTCTAAAATCCCGCATTATTTCTCTTTGACCTTGTGGGCATTTCAAATAATGAAATACGAACTTCGGATTAGCCTTTGACTTATCGACTTTCAAGAGAAAAACGTGTTCATTTACTGCTGCTTTGTCAAAAGGAAATTCATCAGTTACAAAACTGACTTTTCCTGTAGTTGCTCCGTCTTTTACAATTAGTATATTTTCTTTTTCAACTATTCCATTTTTTAAGCCATTGAAAAAATCATCTGGAATGTATTTAATCGTTTTAAAATTAAATCCACCATTCCCATCTAAATGTTCTGCTCCTAATGAAGGAATACCATTATTATCAAGTGATGCACCGCCTTTAGGTCTTCCACCACTTTCAAGAGAACTCAATATTTGTGATAACTTTACTTGCATTACACCAACTCTTTTAATTTCGTCAATCCTTTTTGAATATCAGCTTCAGTGGTTTCTAATAATCCCGAAGGGATTTGATGTTTATAGAAAAACATGTTGGGCCAAGGGTGCGACCCCGAAGGGGTCGTATAAACACCGCTAGATAGCTTTCTATAAACATATGAACCCTTTGGTTTCTTTAATCTTCTATCCATTTGAATAAATATTCATCTTTAAATTCTATCTCAAATTTCTTTAAAAAATCCAGGTATTCTTCTCGAAACGTTTGCTTTTTGTGATGTTCCTTTTGGTTCATTATATATTTCACTACAGAATCAATTTGCGAATGGCTATACGAAAATGCCCCGAACCCTTCCTGCCAATTGAATTTGAACTTCGAAAATTTCTTTTCTGTAATAAATTCATTCGTTGACTTTTTAATTTCCCTTACCAAATCCGATAAACAGCAAGCTGGTTTCATTCCGATAAATAAATGAATATGGTCTGGCATTCCGTTAATAGCTAACATCTTTTGTCCTTTATTTCTGACAATTCCTGTGATGTATTTATACAATTCTTCTTCCCATGATGCAGAAATCATGGCTTCCCTATTCTGAACAGCAAATACAATCTGAATGTATATCTGTGAAAATGTACCCGCCATTATATCATTTGCTTTAATTCCCCCAATCCTTTTTGAATATCGGCTTCAAGGGTTTCCAGTTTATAATACATGCCTGTTGGACTCCTTCGGAGTCCAAGGTTTGTAGCTTTGGGAATAGCTGCAAACCTGCGACCCCAACGGGGTCGAACAAACCAAGCCGGAACATTTATAGCCGAAAGAAAATGATTGATTCTATTCATTTACCAACGTTTTTAATTCCTTCAACCCTGTTTCAATACTTTTCTCCAATTCCTCCAGTTTCCCGAAAATCACCTTTGGTTTTTCATACACTACTTCGTCATACACTTCTTCTTTGTAGGTGCTTAGGTTCAAGTCGTAGTTGTTTTCTACAATCTCCTTTTTCGGCACCATAAAGTATTTCAGCTTTCTGTCGCTGTCCTTTTTAGCGTCTCTTGCTTTGTAGCGTTGCACAATGTCGGGCAGGTCGCTTTCGGCAATTTTGTTTCGCTTATCGTCTAAGGTGTAGCCGTCTGCCTGCATGTCGTAAAACCAAACATGGTCGGTTTCGCCACCTTTGGTAAAAATCAAAATGGCAGTGCTTACGCCTGCATAAGGTTTAAATGCTCCGCTTGGCACAGCAATCACGGCTTTCAATTCTGCTCTTTCAATTATCAGTTTTCGGACTGCTTCAAATGCTTTACCGCTGTTTTGTATTACTCCACTTGGCACAATCACGGCAGCCGTTCCACCCATTTTCAGCATGTTAAAAATGCGTTCTACAAACAGCAGTTCAGTTTTGGTGGTGGGTATTTTAAGCCCTTCATTTATATCGCCTTTGTCAATGTTTCCTGTAAAGGGCGGATTGGCTAAAACAATATCAAACTGGCTGTCTTCATTGTAGCTTTTGCTGAGGGTGTCTTTGTAATCAATTTTGGGTTCGTCAATACCGTGCATCATCATGTTCATCAAACCCAAACGCACCATGGTGGTGTCAATGTCATAACCCACAAAGCTCTGGTCTAAAATGGTTTTTACTTCCTGCGTCAACACAGCACTGATGGCGGCACGTTCAAAACCGTCTTCGTCTTTCTGTAATTTGGCAGGGTCTTTCTTTCTTACCAAATCAGTAAGGATATATTGGTAAGCACCTAACAAGAAACCGCCTGTTCCGCAGGCAGGGTCGGCAATGCGTTGTCCCAATTGCGGAGCAACCAATTCAGCCATCAGTTTAATAATGTGGCGTGGTGTGCGGAACTGTCCGTTTTTACCTGCCGTAGCAATTTCGCTCAACAGCATTTCATACACATCGCCCTGTATATCCTGAAAAGCATGTCCGCCTTCGGTGGCATCTTTTTCAATTTCCTTGAAAATGTCTTCCACAATGTTGATGGCCGAAACCAGCAAACTGGCTTTAGGCATAATGAACACAGCATTGGCCATATGTTTAGTAAAAGGCGATGTTTCTCCGTTCAGGTCTTTCAAAAACGGAAACACTTTCATTTGCACATGCATCAGCATTTCGTCTGCGGGCTTGTGTTTGAAAACACTCCAACGCAATTCGTACTTGTCAATGCTTTCGTCGCTGCCCGGTATTTGAAACTTGCCTTTAAAACGGCTCGAGTATTTTTCGCCTGTAAACTCGGCATCCCGTTCACGCTTGGCTTCCAAATCGTCCAAGCGTTTCATAAAAATGAGGTAGGTAATTTGCTCAATGGCGGTTAAGGGGTTGGCAATGCCGCCTTCCCAAAAGTTTTGCCAGAGCTTGTCTATAAGCGATTTTAATTGTGCGTTGTTTTGTAACATCTATGCTGCTAATACTTGTTCGGTTAAACTTAAAATTTCGTCAATCTCTTTTTGATTGAAAATTCCTCTAATGCCTTCGGGGTGAAGCATGGTAAAAGGAGATTCAATCAGGTTGCGTTTGCTCACATCACCTTTTTCCAACACAAAATTCTTGAGCAAATCCAAAAATTGAAGTTGTCGGCTGGTGAGGTAACTGTGTTTGGCAATAAAATCATCAAATGCTTTGGTAACGGTTTCGGCAAAGGTTTCTAAGTGTTCAATGCCTAAAATATGTTTAATAAATTGCACCAATGCTGCTTTGCGGTGGTTGTAAACCTTGCGAAGCAAATCAATAGTTATATGAGGATGTTCGTTGTGCAGTTCTTCGGCTAATTGTTCTGCTTCATCCGTGGTGATTTCCTGTCCTTGTTTTAGTTTTTGTAAAATCGGACTGCTTAAAACCAGTTCATTGATCTTCTTTTCAACCAGTTCACGGTATTTGGCAACACTCAACGCTTCGTGTTGCGGTCCAAATTCTACAAATTCTTTTTCGGCAACAATGTCTTTCAGGTTGAATTTTGCAGGAGCCAACGGAATAACCGCTTCACGGAATTTCATCAAAGGTGAAAGTTTCTGAATTAGCTCTTCAAACTTATCTTCGTTGATGGTTGCCCAATAATTATTGCTTTGTGCCTGACGAATTAATTCCTGCTCTCTTGCTACAATATTGATGCTCAAAGGCAGTTCGCCAATTTCTTCAATGATGCTTTCTTTCAGCGTTTCAAATTTTTCTGTTTCTCCTGCCAAATGAGCCAACGAAACTTCCACAATGTCTTTTTCAAAACGCATGGCTTTGAAATCAACATCTGAAACCGTGCGAAGCAGTGGTTTTACAACCGCTTCCAAAAATTCCATTTTGTCAGCAGTCAGGTTGTTCCAGAAGTTTACATCTTCCAGGCGCTGCAGTTCATGTTTGGCTTCCATAATCACCACCGAATTTTTTGGAAGCGATTCAATCTGCTTTCTGATTTTCTGAACTTCTTTGTTTACAATTTCTGAATTGCCCTGCGTTTGGGCTTCTTCAATCTTTTCTAAGCGCACACCAAACAAGCGAACAGGCAAAGGAATTTGTGCTTTCAGTTCTTTGCCTCTCGGATTGAGTTTGAAGTATTCAAAGTTGTCCCAGCAATCAAGAATCAGGAAATTGTCTTTTTGGGTGCACCAAGGTTTTATTTTTTCAGGTTCGAGTAAACGAGTTCCTCTGCCTATCATCTGCCAAAATTTGGTATAGCTGTAAACAGGTTTTGCAAAAACCAAATTCACCAATTCCCTAACATCAATGCCTGTGTCGAGCATGTCCACACTAATGGCTATGCGTGGCATATCATTGTGAACAAACTGGTCGAGCAAACCACCCTTACCATAAACTCGTGGGTCTTCGCTTACCAATACTTTGGCTAATTCTCCTTTATATTCGGGGTAAAGCGAATCAAAAATTTCTTCTACTCGTCTTGCATGTGCTTTGCTGATGCAAAAGAAAATCGTTTTCCCAGGCAAAACTCCGTTGGCATCTTTGATGCACTCTTCCATGAATTCACGGACAATCAAAGCGTTTGTGCCACGGTTGATTACCTTCTTTTCAATCTCCGTTCCTTCGTAATTGATTTCTTCAATTTCCTTTCCTTCCAACATCAGTTTTTGTTGGTCTTCCAAAGTAATTGTCCGCTTGTTTATTCCTTCGTCCTGAAACTTGGTTTTGATTTTCATTACCTGAAAATTGCTCAGGAATGGCGGAATGTGATTTACCGCTTCGTCATAGGAATAGGCAAAAGTGGGAACGCCATCTTCGCATTCAAATAGTTGAAATGTGTTGTGGTCAATTACATCTGTTGGCGTGGCTGTTAAGCCAAGCGTAATGGTATTGAAGTAGTCGAGAATTTCCTGATAGGTATTGTAAATGCTTCGGTGGCTTTCGTCCACCACAATCAAGTCAAAGAAATGCGGACTTAAACTTTTTTCTTCGTTGCGAATTACATTCAACATAGTCGGATAAGTTGAAACATAAATTCGTCTGTCGGTGGCAATTTCTTTTTCGCCCTGCTTTGGCCAGCGTGGTTCGTTGGGCAAATGCTCTTTGAATGCCTCTAGAGTTTGGTCACGAAGTGCAATTCTGTCAACCAAAAACAAAACTCTCTCTACCCAACCTGCTCTCATTAATGCGTCCATCAAGGCAATGCAAGTTCTTGTCTTGCCTGTGCCTGTGGCCATTACCAACAAGAATCTGCGTTTGCGTTTTTCAACGGCTTCCATAACCGCACGAATTGCCTGAATTTGATAGGCTCTTCCGGCAATCTTGGTATTAATAAAATCACCTGCTAATTGCTTTCTCTTCTTTCGTATGTATGCGTATCGTTCAAGGTCGTCTCTTGTCGGGAAACCATGAACCTTTTTAGGTGGATAATTTTCTAAGTCCCAAAAGTAAATGTCGTGTCCGTTAGTATAGAAACAAAAAGGCAAATCAACGCCTTGTGTTGATTGAATGTTGTAGCAATATTGTTTTGCTTGTTCCCGTCCAAGTGCAGCGTCCACCGAAGTTTTTTTGGCTTCCACAACTGCAAGGGGTTTGCCATCCTTGCCTAATAAAACATAGTCGCTGTATTGGTGTCCAGCGTAAGGAGTTGTCGGTTCTTCAACAACAGTCAACTGAATATCAAATTCCTCAATCACCTGAGTTCGGTCAGTCACATTCCAGCCGGCTTGTTTTAAGCGGTTGTCAATGATTTCTTTCCTTGTCAGTTTTTCGTTCTTCACTTTATATAATCTAAAATTTATAGTTGGTCAAAATACGCAAAAAATCCGTTTTGTTGTCCGAATGTTCTGTCGGTGCGTTGGCAGAAACGGCTCTTTGGATTTTGCCGAAGGGTTGGCTTTGTGCGGTTGGGGCAAAAGCCAATGTGCCGTTTGTGGGCTGGCTGTAGAATTTCAAAATTTTTGTGCGAAGGGTAAAAAAATTAAAACACATTCGGGTCGGCAATGAGTGTCGGATTATTTGTCTGTCTTTTTCGTTTTTCATTCCAAGTTTAATATTTCATTTTCATTGTCAATTTACTGTGTCGTTGTCTTTTTTCCGCTTGTGCATAACGTTTTGCCGCTTGCCGCAGTGGGGTTTTCGGAGGACTAAACTGTCAACCAAGCACAAATGTTGATAGAAGCACTGCATTTGATTTAACCACGTCAGCCCCCATTGCGGCAAACGGCTGTTACCTGCTGGCCTTCTGTCCATCGTGTCGTTGTATGTCTTGTCAATATTGAGGTTCAGTGTCATTCTCTGCTGTGTTTGTTGGGCTGTGTGTCGGTGTATTTTTATTTTTTGAAGCGTTGGAAGATTTTTTAAAAACAATTTTTGGCTGCGTTGGCAAAGCAAGCTCTTTTGCAATTTTTGGTCTGTGCGTTGGCTTGTGCGAATTGCAAATGTGCTTGCTTTTAGCGTGGGCTTTCCTTTGGTTTCATAAATAATGATATTATAAGTCCTATTCCTACAACTAAGTCAACTATGTTCCACATTTGTCTGCCAAGTGCAATTTTGAAAAACGGTTGAAATAGCAAAGCAAGTCCACAGTAAATTATCATTTCTGTTTGTCTGCCTTGTTTGTTTGCTTGATATGCTAAAATTGCAAAACCAATTAGGCCTGCAAACCTCACAAACTGATAAAATCCGTATTGCATATCAGCCAAACAAAGAAAAAACAAAATCGCTAAGCCTATTTTAATTGCGTTGTTCATACTAATTCTTGTCATCTTGTGAATTGTCAGCAATGCTGATTAGGTCAAATTGTGGCAACTCGATCGCCTCAAAATATTGGCTTGTGATTTTGTCAAGAAATCCGTCTGTAATAATATCTTGTTCCAAATACTGTTCAATGTCAGGAAAGCGTTCTAAAATCTTTTCATCGCTTACCTTCAAACGGTAACGAATATTTTTGAAAAATTTGATTTCAGAATACTCGATATGCTCGTCTGCTTTAATAACCTGAATCGCAAAGTCAATTAAAGTTAATTCTTCTTCTTCCGAAAGATCAGTACTTCTAAGAGCATTAAAAAATTCATTAATGAAATTTTTACCTTTGTAATTAGTTTCGGAAATAAGAGAATTAATTTCCTCTTTAAAATTCAAATACTTAAGCACTGGTGATTTTTCACATACTGATTTTATTACAGCTATTTCTTGTTGGGCTATATTCCCGTCACATGCCATACAGCAAAATGCGGTTTTAAACAAAAGTTTGTCAAATGATATTGTGTCCATATTTTCTATATTTTATTATTTGAATCCAATGCGTGGTCTTTCGTTTTTTTGATCAATGCTTTCTCCGTCCATTTTTGCTTTTATCAGTTCATATTTCTTTAACTCCTGTAATGGAACAGATGGTTTAGTTTTCTTGATTACCTCTTCCAGAATTTTCATTGATATTCTTGACTTAGTTTTCAATGCCAATCTTGATGCTTCATTAACTAAAAGTTCAATGTCTGCCGAAACATAATTTTCAGTTAATTTGGCTAATTGATCATATTCTATTCCAAAATCTAATGGACGGTTTTTTAAATACATTTCAAACATGGATTTTCTTGCTTCAAAATCGGGTGGGGGCAAATAAAATTTCTTCTCTAAGCGACCTGCACGTAATGCTGCCGGATCTATATTATGAGGGAAATTGGTTGCTCCAATGATGAAAATTCCTTTTTCTGCCGTTCTATCCATTTGTGCCAAAAATTCGTTTACTGCCGATTTTGACATTTCATGAACATTATCATGTTCTCTGTTTGGCAATAACTCATTTATTTCATCAATAAAAATTAGTATTGGGGCTTTTTTTTCAGCTTCCTCGAACAATTTAGCTATATTTTCTTGCGTAGCATTTACATATTTACTTTTTAAACTAGCAGGTGTAAGAAGCATAAATTCAAAACCTACTTCTTCTGCTAAACACTTTGCAAAAAAAGTTTTGCCACATCCAGGAGGTCCATACAATAACATCCCATTTGGAATACTTAATCCATATTTAGCATATTCTTCAGGGTTGTGTAAAGCATCAATTACATCTAATTTCAATTGCTCTTTAAGGTCCTTCATTCCTGCAATAGCATCAAACCCTTTCCCTTTAACTTTTTTGCTTTGTATTTTCTTTTCGGGTTTTTCGCCTGATTTTACTTTCTGAACCTTATCAATGTCTTCAACTTCAATCTCACCATTCAGTGCTTTAAGGAACTCATTGGCAGTTTGAAAACGGCTTTCTATATCTTGACTTAAAGCTTTTTTAAGAATCAAATTTGTTTCCTCATTATATCCGATAAATTCATTTGAAAGCTTTGGAAAAGTCAAAGGTCTGGTTCTTTCTTGCAAAACAAGTTCTTCTGCATTCGTTCTGTCTGTTTGAAATTTTGAAACGTCCTTAAACCAAGGTGGCAATCCAAAGAGTGATTGATACATTACAGCCCCAACAGAATAAATATCGCTTTGCGGTGAATATAGTCCATTAAAGCATTCCGATGCAACATAGTTTAAATTTAATCCTGTTTTATTGAATGCTTTAGTTGATTGATGAAATGAACGGGCATATCCAAAATCTATGATTATAGCTTTAGGAACATCTCCTGATAAGTCAAGCATAATGTTTTGAGATGTAATTTCATTATGAATTATCGGCTCGGGTAAACTGTGCAAATAATTTAGACCTTCTAAAACATCAGATATTATGCTTTGAATGTCGTAATAATTGGTAAATGGCTCTCTAATTATTTTCTCTGCTAAAGTTTCACCGGGAATGAAGTCTAATATCAAATACCCAAACTTCTTGTTTTCATAAATAAGCTCACCACTATCCTTGTATGAAACAATATTTTTATGTTTTACTTTTTTCAAAAGCTCGATTTCCAAAAGGTTGTTATCGTTATCAAATGCTGAACGATGTGTTTTTGCATAATTGAATAATTTCAAGAAATAAAGATTACCACTAGAATCAATTACACGATATGTTTCAGCATTAGTGCCCTGTTTAATAAAAAGCATAATGCTATATTTACTATTGATGGTAAAACCTTTTGGTAATATGCCTTTATTTAAATTCATTATTCGAGTGTTTCTGGAATTTCATCTTGAGGTAATAAGCCAACTAGTTCTACCAATATTGGCCTAATTGAACTTGTATTTCCACTATTCACCATTTGCATTCCTTGATTAATGAGTTGTCTTGCTTTGCTGGAATTTTTCCAATGGAATGAATTAAAATTATCATTAAAATGCTTTAGGAATTGAGCATCCATTGCATTCCCTGTAACTGCATTACGAAGTTCAAAGTCTAATTGATCAATTTCTCGATTTAATAATTTAGCTTCTTTGATGTTCTTTTCTTTGATAATTAACTCAATCTTTTTTCTAAAATCTTCAATGTATGCGCTAATCTTATTCATATTTAGATTATCATCTACACCATTCTCCTTAATTTTTTCAATTAATTCTTCAAGTTCATAAAACGAATCTTTGAGTTCTTGTTCAATTTTTGGCCATTCAGTTTCTTTTGATGATTTTTCAAGATCTAATAATATTTTGCGGTATTCATCCATTAAACGTAGCCTGCCATCTGCTGTTGAACCAATGCTTTCAATGTCATCTTTTAATTTTTCAAGTCGTTCCGATATGTCGTATCTGTTTACTTTTTTAGCTAATTTATTGGATTGTTCGAATTTAATTTTTAAATCTTCAGCTTTAGGTGGTTCAGCTTGTTTAATTTCTATTTTTAATTCTTCCTCATGTTCAATAGTTGGAAATTCTGCAATAAATGTCATTAAAGAGGAAGAATCAATTTTAATTCTAATATTAACAGGGCTGCCCGCTGGCAGCAGTTTTGGTATAGTAGTTCCTGAGATAATTACATCCGTAATGTGATAATTCAAATCAGGGTTAGTTCCTTCAGCATTATATTCACCTTGGTAGATGGGAATTCTAATTATATCCTCTTTGACTCCTGGACGTATATCTCGTCTTGTTTTTAAATTATCAGCTACTCCAGTGATACCGGATTTTATCGCTTTATTTTTTTCAAGTCCCTTTACTGGAAAAAATAGATCCTTTTCTTCTTCTTGAAAATATTTTACAATGCCAATATGGTAAGGTAAAACTTGCATACTATCTACCCCACCTATTCCTTGTAATATTGTAAACTTGTGTGGCTGGCAATTAATTCTGTTACCAAAATTGTCATATGCTACAATTTCAAATTCATTGGTACAATTTTCTTCAAGAATTAAGTCTATTAGCGTAGATTTTTCTGTAATTTGTTTTTTACCGGTAGAAAAACCTTCAGGTTTTCTTATGATGTCTACAAATACTTTCTCAGGAATTGTACCTTCTGTTTTTTCTGGTAACAATTTTACGTTAACAATTTCTTCCGTTTCAACTGTTGTTGCTTCGTATTTAATATCCAACTGAAGTTTGGTTTTATCTCGACTTTCCTCTTTAATTTCTTCTGATATTGATATAGTTGATGCAAATAATGCAGCCCCCTTAGCAACTACTGTCATCGAGTCAACGGATGTATCTAATTTATCCGTTATTTGTTCTTTTAACATCCTGCGTAATATAGGTGAGTATGTAGGACCACCTACTAAAATTAGAGCTGCTAAATCGGTTCCTTTTAAGTTGTTTCTCTTTAATAGTGCTTTTGTAATGTCGATAGCTTTCTGGAATATAGGTGTTACTACCCTCTCCATATCTTTTTGGTCAACAGTAATATCAATTTCAGGTTCTTTACCATTTTCATCTACAAATGGTAGATCTCCCAATTGTGATAGAATGGTGTCTTTATCTTTAAAAGAAAGTTGAATCTTTACTTCTTCGGCATAAGGTTTAACAGCATTTCTTAAAATCTCTACTTTTTCTGGATCAGAAAGAAAGGAATCTAATTCATAATTTTTCCTTAAATTTGGAATAATTATCTGGTCAACGATGGCTTCATCAATGTTTTTTCCTCCGAGCCAGTTGTCACCTTCTGTATCTTTGATGGATAATATCCCTTCTTCTGATTTTAATAATGCAGCATCAAATGTTCCACCGCCAAAATCAAATACTAATAAAAATCCGTTTTTAACTTTCGAAGATAATCCATAAGCAGTTGCTGCTGCAACAGGTTCTTGTAATAAATGAACTTGTTTAAAACCTGCCAAACGGGCAGCTTGCATGGTTGCTTCGTTCTGTGGATTTAAAAATTTAGCAGGAACAGTAATCACTATTGATGATATATTGTCATCTTTTACAAAGGATTTAAGCTTTTTAAGAACTTCTGCAGATAATTCCTCAGAGGTAAATTCTTGATCCATGTGGGAACTATAGTATTTATTTGTAGTTCCCATAGTTCTTTTAAACTCAATAAATGTGTTTGATTTTGATTTTTCGAAAGTTCTTAATGCTCTAACATTATCATTTTGTAAAGCATCAACAGCAGGGTCACCAACCAAAATATCTTTTTTTCTTGTAAAATGGACGCAGGATGGCATTGTATCTTTTTGTTTGTCACTTTTAATAATTACAGGTGCGCCATTTTGCATCCTTGCTATTGCAGAATTGGTAGTTCCTAAGTCGATGCCGTAATCAATTTTAGTTCTCATATTTTCTATTATTTGTAAAGTTAAACGCCTATACTAACTTCAATTTGTGCTGTTTGGATTATTTTATCCTTATACCTCACTGCAGGTATAAGGATTTTAGAAATAACCTCTTGATCTTTCTCCAAATTTTCATCCGGAAAAGAGTTAATAATAGTAACCGGTAAACCGGGGTGATATGTTTTCCCTAAGAGTTCAATTATTTCATAACCATTAGCATTCAGGTTGTCTTTAATTTTTTCGATAGATTTTTTCAATTGCTTATATCCTTTCACATTAGAATCCATTAAGGATAAATTTCTTTCAATTAGATTTACTTCATTTGCTACCTTAAGAGCCAAAGAATGGTCAGGTTCTTGATTTGCATTTGCTGGAATATTTTTATTTTGTTGCACAAGGAGATGTATCTGTGCATTCAGTAATTCAGTTTGTTTTTCGAATTGTTTCACAAGACTTTCTTCGATGGAAGCTTTAGTTCGGCTAAGTTTTTCGAAAATATCGGTTTTATCTGATTTTTGTCGTTTATTTAATAGCCAGTAAATAAATATTGAAATAAGAATTGCAGTTAATACTCCAATCATTCCATATAGTGAATTTTTAATTAGTGATTTATCAACCTCCATGAATTTTTGGTTGGTATTAGTTTCTGTTGCCGAGATTTTGATGCCAAGTTCACTTGCAGTTTGCGAAATAGCAGAGCTATTTTTTTGCGTTAGAGTTCTTAAACTATCAATGCTTTTATAAGCATTTGAAAGCTTTATGTTCAGATTGCTTATTTCATATTTTAAACTTCCGTTCTCTTTCTGCAAGGTCTGAATACTTGTTTTTAGAGGTTGAAGTTCCATGGCCAAATCATCTTTGGTTAAGGTTTCTGTTTGTGCAAAAGCGTTTACGCTTGCCAAAATTAAAATTGATGTCATTATTCTTTTCATAATCTTTTATTAGTTGTTAAATTTTGAACCTATACCTGCACCTATCAAAGCACCAATTACGGCACCACCACCACCACCAGCTATTGCTCCAATAAATAAGCCTACAAGTCCTAAAATCCACCATGCATTAGGGGCAAATTCAAAGTCGCTTGATGAACTTGAACCTGTTGTTGTTCTGGACGTGGTCGATGAAGTACTTGACGAAGTTGTTGTTTTTGGTGTTTCCCAATAATTGATATATTCTATTCTGTTCTTGTATGAGTAAGGGATTTTGCTCGTTAAGAAATTAACCAAACTCTTATATTCACTTACTTTAGTTGTGTTGCTAGCTCGTTTTATTTTTTCAATGTTTTGAGGGGGGATAGCTTCACGGATAACCTCAGTTACTTTGTCCCAAGCAAGACAGTTCCGCTTCATTTCTTCTACCTTGCTCCAATTTATCGAAATATTGAATCTTGGAACTCTTAAAGTTCCAATCGTATCGTATTGTATTTCCTCAACTTGTTTGTCAATTTGTCTACACGCTTCTTCATAAGCATATTTAATGGATTTTAATACACCGATAGCTTGAGAAAGCTCTTTTTCTTTCATTTCTTCAAGTGTTTCAATGCTGTCTTTAATCCTGTCTTTTGTAAGCTTACCAATTGCAAGAGTTTTTGCCTGTTTAGCCAATTTCATTGATGTTTCCCAATAATCAGAATTGCTGTCCTTTTCTTGACTATCATTAAAATAGTCTATGCTACATTGTAGAACTTCATTGGCAACTTTGTCGGATATGGAAGTATATTTTAAATCAGATGCACCAACAATACTTTTAAGTTGATTCAAGTCGTTTGCAGTTGATGTAAACAATTCTTCACCTGCTTTCGCAGCATTGGCTTTGCTAGCTTTTCTCTTATTTTTTGCTGTTTCAATTTTATGCTCAATTTGTTCAATTAGCTTTTGAACAAATCTTATCATAAAATCTTGCTTCGCTAAAAAATCTTGATTATTAAGAATTTCAAGGAACTTTGGTATTAATGATTTTTTGTTGGCTTCCAGGTCTGTATAAAGTTGGTTGAGGAATATTAGTTGTAGCTCCTTTTTGCTGGTTTTGTGCGTTTCATCTACTACAGATGAAACAAATTTTTGAACAAAGTCGCTTTCAAGAAAATACAAACTTGCTACAACAGCATTGTGTAAATTGCCGTTGGCTCGAATAATATTTAGAACAGAAAAATTATGAAAAGCAGAGTAGTTTTTTCCTGTAACTGGCTTCCAAAATCTTTTTCCTTCTTCGTCAGTTTTGGTAATTAGTTTCCCCCAAATTTCATTTGCTGCTTCAATGTCGCCACTTTTCAATGCTTCAAAAGCAGCTTCATCTGTTATTGGGTTGCCATTCCAAAACCAGAATAAGGCTGCATTTATCTTGTCATTATCAAGGTTTAGTTTTGATGCTGCTTCTTCGACTTTCTCAATAGTTCTATGAAGATTTCCCAGAGCAGGAAAACTAAAGTCGTCTACCGGGTCTTGTTCGGCTTCAATATATTTTTTGAGCCTGCTTATTTGCTTTGTCTGCTCCCTTGCGGTTGCTCCAACGAGCAAACCGACTATCCTGTATGGATTGTTTTTAATTAAGTTCATCTATACTGCCAGTTAATAATTTTCGAATTTATGTTTTTCAGTTGTGCGTTGGCAAAAAATGGCTCTTTTGGTTTTGCGAAGGGTTGGCGTGTGTTTCGGACAAAACCAAATGTGCGATTTTTGCGGTTGGTTAAAATTGTTTTTAAAAAATGTGCGATGGGAAAAAATAAAAATACAGAAGCCTTGGCTTTTGGGTCGGCTGTCTGATAGTTCATTTGTCCCGTCTTTTTATATATATTTCTGTCGTTCATTCTTACTGTGTCGTCTTTTAGGCTTGCAGGTAACGTTTCCGGGCTATACGAAGTTCCGCTGAAAGCGGAATTTTGGCGAACAAAGTGAGCCGTATAGCCCGTGTTATGTGCCCCTCACTAAGTGAGGG
>Ga0209720_1001425_pt1 | contig 20359 bp, 20 predicted proteins | sample AD_JPNMR3_MetaG_FD_184426 | JGI IMG/M metagenome (GOLD analysis project Ga0209720, IMG submission 184426) | Active sludge microbial communities of municipal wastewater-treating anaerobic digesters from Japan - AD_JPNMR3_MetaG (SPAdes) (version 2) | ecosystem: Engineered > Bioreactor > Anaerobic...
TCGTTGAACCACTATGAGCTTTTTCGAAAATTATTGAGGCTTTTTCGGAACAAAGAACAGGAACACCGAACATATAAGCGTCTCGAATTTCAAGCATTCCTGAAAAACATTTAACACTAATTTTCTTAGCTTTTCCCTCAAAATGAGGATAATCTTTTGACACAGAGGCTGGAGGAGAAAACGTTAAAATGTCACCATTTATCTTTTTCAAAGGAACAGATGTTTGAATATTTTGTGTTGGAACTATCCAGTCATTTCCTGTTATTTTATTTTCAAAATAACAATCTTTAAAAGCATATTCACCTTTTTCTAAATTTAATATATATTCGCTGACGGCTTTTAAATCTTTTTCAATTTTTACTTCTGTGCGTGTAAGGTTTTTATTAGCCTGTTGGTCAGAAACATCAAATAACATTTTTAATTTTTCATCTAATATTTCTTTTTCAACTAATTCAGCAGCTTCCCACCAAGATAAAGAGCTATATTTTGTTGTGGTTTGCTTGCTGTCATTGATAGCTTTTATATTTGAATCAATTTTGTCTCTAATTTTTAAATAGAGTTTTCTATAATCGGGAAGATTTTTAATCGTAAACCTAATACCAACAAAATATTCAACTAAAATTGAAGTAACAGATTTCTTTAATTTTTCTTTAAAATCAGCAGGAGCTTCATTTGATAGCTGCAATAAATTATTTTTTGTTTTTATAAAATATTGCGGAAAATATTGATATTCAACATTGTATAAACTTTGCTCAACTCTTAATTTAATTGCGTCAAATTCTACGTTTAAAGAGGAATTTGTTATATAATTTAACGCCGCTTCTTCTAATAATTCATTTCTTTTTATATCAATATTAGATCTAATAAATCTTCTGGTTACCATGTGAAAACAATAACCCTCTAACAGAGTAAAAGGCTTCCCGTAATTAAAATAATTTTTGAACCCGATTTTACCATTTTTAGTATTTTTTACTTCATCAATATTATAATATTCGTCATCCAACCCTTTCAAAATATCCTCTTTTGTGATTACACCCCTCGCCCCGCCTTCAGAGGCACAATCCAGAGAAATCAAAGAGAAAGGCTGGAAGCCAGCGTCTGTGGTCCCGACATAACCATGAAATTGAGTAACTCTGTCAGGAGGATTACTGATATTTGTTACCCATTCAATAACGACACTGCAACGTCGCTGGGCTTTAAAAAAGCTTTGTGTTTTTAAAATTTCCTCAGTTGAAAGTCCCTCCTGAGGTAATGTTAAATTCACAAAAGCATTATAAACTTCTTGTGTTCTTGACGGATCAACAGAATACTGCGCCCAGTTGAAAAATTGATTCCTGTAACCCATTTCAATTTCAGCTTTAACCACAGTATTCCCAAGTCGTGTCAATAAGTCATTTGGCTGATTTGTCAACGAGCCTTGATTGATACGTTGCTTAACAATTACCTCACCTGCATTTATTAAATCTAAATCAGAGGAAGTCTGAATATTTTCTATAACATTGAAATTTGTTATAAAAATATCAATGTTAATCATTGTAGCTTGGTATTGTGTAAATTGAACCCTTATTTCTGGTTTCGGCTGACAAGTTTTAAAATATAATTTACCTTCAAAAAATACAGGCTCATAGTCAGAACGAATGGTAAAAACTTCCCCATTTTTCCTTGTAAATTTAATATTTATTATCTTATCAAAAAGCCCAGAATAATCCTTATTTCTGAAATCGACGCTTTGTATTAAATGTTTATTCATATAGCCTTATCACACAATCTTCCATATTGTCCCAAGTTAAAAGTTTACCAATTAACTCTGGTTTCTCAGAGTAAATACCTACATAATTATCTCCAATACCAATAACAGACGTCCCGAAAGTGCCTAAAATCTTTTCCCCTGCTTCATTATAAATCTCAATAAAAATATTTACTCTGTCAATAACACCTAATTTATTATTCCCTGAAAAACTTTCCTGGATAACAATAAAAGATGCTACCTTATTCACTCCATATTGTATACTGTATCTATTATCGACAAAATTTAATTTTTTTAACCGTATATCCATAATCTACCTCTTATTTTGAAATTGAACCGACAGAGCCAGCTTCTGTTTCTACACCAGAAAGTAACATAAAAGGTTTCGCCAAAAGTAAATTTATTGCCTTAGAAGTCTCCATTACTTTAACAAATTTTGATAGGTTTGTTTGAAATTTTTTATTTGTAATATTCAAAATCGGAGTCTCTTGAAAGGTTATAACTCCTCTATGTATCCCCTGTTCCGCTGGTTTTTTGCTGATTTCAATATCTGTTATTATACCATAACTATAGTTATACCCAGTCCATTTTTTAAATACTAAAACATGTCCTTTTGATGCCATAGCTTCAATTGAATTTTTATTTATAGTTGAAAATTGGGCTGAACCCCCCATTGGACCTAATATAATATCTGCCAGCTTACTTGTAGTTTCTATCACATCAAAAACAGTTTGCGTGGTTCCAAGTATTGCGTGTGTTGCGTCACCAAGTGTTGTATCATGCCCCATTACAACTTTATCAATATAATAAACTAACGCCTGTAACCTTTGCAACCCTTGTCTATGATAAGGACCAATCAGACCATCAGGAATGATAATCTCCATTTGATATTGCTTTGGCTGCACTACAACATTATCCATAATAACTTCAAGATTGTTTTTATATGAAGGATGAAACGCAATTTTTGGGTTAAAACCATAACTGGATTGATCTGTTGTCGGTGATTCATAAACAATAACTCTTTTCTCTGCTCCTTGAGCTTTAATTACCTCTCGTAAACTGGTAATATAAAAAAAGGAAATAGGTAACGTTGAAATATTCGGGTCAAACTCCCAAAATTTGTCATATAAACAAGTCATATTTGACCAATATTCAATCTCTTCTCTGGTCACACGTAAAACAGTAGGGATGATTAAGTCACGTGATCTTTTATCATCATCGTATCGGTAAAAAATCCCACCCATATATTACCTCATTGTCACTTTCGCACTGTTATTAAAATATCTTCGTTTATTCTCTTCCGCTAACGTTCCTACATTTGAAGCAACTAATTTATCATCCACAGTTATCTCAACTCTATTCACTACTTCAAAAGGTTCATTAGAAACACCACCTTTACTAATTAACGGTCTAATAGGAGATATTGGCGCTAAATAATTAAATGTCTCATCAGGCAGAAAAAACCCTGTGAACTTTTCAAGAGATTTAGGTCTTTTAAAAGGAACTAAATTTCTAATAAACCGATTCGTCTGTTCTTGCAGTCTTTCTGGATTAAGTCTCCTTCTTTCAAAGAAATAATCAGGTTCTTCAACAAAAACAGGCGGTCCACCACTTACCAAACGGAGGATATTTAATTTGGGATCAAAAAATTTTCTTATTGGAGATTTTAATGCTGCATCCATTTCAGTTAAAAAATCCTGCCCAAGATTTAAATTTAAAGCCCGCCTGACATTAGTATATTTTGCGGGATAACCGACAATACCATATCTCTCCCGATAAGCATTCCTTTCCCCTGTGGTGAATAAAGTAAAACCATCTCCAGTTGTTGTAAAGAAACCCTTTTTTGCCGCAAGTAAAGACTTATTTGTCTGCCGTGCCCCCTCTTCATATGCCGCTAAATCATCTAAAATTTGCGAAAAAACTGCTGGATTCTCTTGCAGGAAAGAATATTTTTTACCCAACGGAGCTTTTGCCAATAATATGGAGAGTATTTCTTCTCTTGCATTTTTCAAGCCTTCCCCTTTATAACCTTGTTTTTTCAACTCACCTGTGAGAAGATTCTCAGCATCTTGGTAAAATTTTTGAGTATTCATCATTAAATTTCTTGTGCCCATCTCTGCCATTCTTTTTTCTGTTGAAGACAAGGCCTCTAATGCCTCTGCGGCACCTTCAACTTTAAAAACGTTTGCAAGTCCTAACACTGCTTTTGCAACAGTAAAAAGGATTTGGATAATTACATCCAAATTTTTAATCAACATCATGTAAAGAGCATTTTGAATTTTATTCATGTCACCAAGTAAATCGTTCATCACTTCAGCATTGCCCTCTACACCAACAACATCTGCGCTTCCACCTGTTAACTGGTCGACATGAACACCCATTGAGAGACGGTCTATATAATTTGGATTTAAATTGGCCTCAAGAAAATTTTCTGCAGTTTTCTTTGACAAAAGTTTGTTCGCTTCAGCACTTTTTAATAAAGCTATATAAGCATTTGCAACCGCCCCACCACGGAAAGTATCTGTCAAAGCAATTGTCTGTCTTTTCAATTCTTGGGCGCTTCTACCTGATTCAAGATATGCTCTTGCTAAAGTGTTAAAAACTTCGCTTAAACCTTCATACGGATTTTCTTTTATAGCACTCTGAACTATTGTAGTTATTAACTTATGGTATTTATTGTAAGCTAAAGATTTAAAATCTTGATTTGAATCAAGACGCAAAATGTTTCCAAATTGATTGTTATACTCTTTAAAAGCATCAATCAATAAGAACTCATTGCCCCCTGTATACGTTGGGTTTGCCAATCCCCATCTCCGCATCCTGTCTAACAATTCAGGGTCTAAACCTAATGAGGCAGAATCGTGAATAAGTTTCCCCATATCAACAGAAATCTTTTTAAGAATAGAGACCATACTTGAAACAAGAGATTTAATAGAACTTATAATCCCTATTGTCAAAACTACTGCGGCAAAAAGGGCATTTCCTTTACTCATTTTCAAAGCCCCCTGTCTTCTTCCTCCATCATCTAACCCCATCTCTTCTGTTAATTGTTTTCGTAAAAGTTTTTTAGAATGTTGTCTTAATATTTCAGCCCGAACTGCCTCAACTGCTGGGGAGTCTTCCTCTGTTAAAAGCCTTTCAATTAAGTTATTTTTTGCTGAATCCTTTCTAAATTTTGCTTTTAACCTTTGGTCCTGTGTAGCATAAATTGCTTCCAAATCAGACTTGTTATAAGTGCCAGTATTTAGCGCTTCTGCAGTTGCTTCTGTTTTCATTCTAATATATTTTGCTTCATCAGGAGTCACAAATGCCCGTAATCTTCGCCCTTCATTCGTTCCACCAAAAATCTCCAAAACAGAACCAGTTTTATTCAAAAAAGCCTTTAATAATTTTTCATTAGAACCAGTAAGCGGATTTTGAACTGTTTCAATTAAGTTAGTGCTCTCATAAAATGTATATTTTCTTTTTTTGCCTCTTGGTATTTCTTTTAACCCTGAAATACCCCGACTTTTTAAAAATTCAGGGATCGTCATATTTAACGCTTCAGCTATATCAGCATATTTTTCTTCTAAATATTGTGTTAATTGTTTTTCTAATCGTTGTTTAACTTTCTCTCTGGTTGTCGGAGCAGAGAAAACATTTATTTGAGCAAAACTATCAGGGTTGATTTGCTGTTTTCCTACAGCACCACCAGAACCCCCTAATCCTTGCACACTTTTAATGAAATTTACTAAATCTTGATAAATACGGACATCAGTATTTGGTTTTGTTCTGTCAAATTTTATCCTCCCTTTTATACCATATCTGTCTTGCTCTTCTATTACTGGGTCGACAATATTATTTTTATTATCTTTATTCATTTTATTTCACTCAACCTTTTTAAATAATTTTCCAGTAAAACTTCTATTTCTTTTATTTTACTGAACTCGAATAATTCAAAATAATTTTTTGGTTTTTGGTGAAAATATTTATAAAAATTGTAAGCAAGAAATAACAAATCATTTGGAAATTTATCTTGTTTCAACATTTTAAAGTAACTCACCACTGGGTCTTCTGTTATTTCTGTTTCTTTTTCTTGCTTCTTTTGTTTTCGGTCTCTGCCTCTGCCGCCAAAGACGGTGTCAAAGGCAGTGGACACTTTTTTAGCTCTAACCCTACAATAAACTCTACTAACCAGTTAACAATTATTGGATATTCATTTAAAATAGGTATTCCTTTTAAATCCATTTCTTTATGTGTTACTTGAAATTCAGTAAAAAGCATTGTTGTTTTATTATCATAATTTTTCAAAAAAACTCTAACTGGCTTCCCCTCTAACATTGCAACAACAGTTTCATAACAAAGGTCAAAATTATCAGTAGAAAAAAGCATTCGGCAACGATCAATTAAATCAACGTCATTTAATCCTTCAGGAAATTCAAAAATAACTCGATTTTGTTTAATCTCTTCTTTTATAGCCTCAAACTCTTCCACACCTTCAAGTATAGAAGAATCAATTATAAAACTTCTCGGTTTTTCGTGCCCTGTTACTGTTTTCGCTAAATCTTCCATATTCTCTCCTTATATTTTAATATGAAAATCTTAACATATCTATATTTTTTTGTCAATTAAAAACCCCCTGAAACAGGGGGCTTTTTGTTAAGGTTTCGTCTCAAAAGACCGCATATCAGACAAAGATAATCCATTTGGTGGTTGCTGGTAAACAAGCTTATCAGCATAAGCATAATTCAATGGCATATCTGCACCACTTGTATCCTCTGTCGGAGGCTTAACACCAGGAATGTCAATAAACGCTGTAAAATCGTCAACATTACCACCAGTGAGGTCAGAATGTAGAGGCACAGCAGGCACGTCATTAGACTCTGGTTTAGTGGTATCTTTAAGATTTTCTTTGAAAGGTTTATAACTTCCCTTCGTTCCTCTACTATTACCAACAGCCCAGATATATTCTTTAGTAAGTGCGTCTTCTGCACCAACTCCATCGAACCAACCTGCATAATAAAGCTGAACAGGATATGGAACTACAGCATTACCAGCCACTCTCTCATGTGGAACGTTCTTAACAAAGACACCATAATAAACACGAATCCTTGTTATACCATCAAAATTTCTTTTAACAGTAAAAGTCCCACCGACACTATCACCACTTGACTGCACTAACTGCAATGCAGTAATAAAACACCCTCGACCAACAAAACCACCTTGCTCAAGAACCTGCAAAGTAAGGACACCTGCAAGAAGATTATTAGTGATGGTAATAACAGAACCATCAACCAATACTTCTTGATATGCACTATCCATTGCTGGTTGAGCGTCTAAAAAAGTATCATTCAATTTACATGCTCTGCTGACATCTATCTCATCAATGTGAGTTCCTACAGAAACATGCCCAGCTAATTTTGGATGACGATAAAACATTTGAATACCGCCAGCCTTTATCGCTGTTGAACGAGGATGAACTCCCCATCTATTAGGACCAAAAGACATAGCTACCTCCTTTAAATTTCTGAAATACCACCAGTTACGGTTACTTTATCTAAATCGTCAACATAAAGAGCTGACCATGCTGACGCCGCTTCTAAAGCTGTTAAACCTTTTTTCGCTTCTGTAAAAGAAGGGAAGGTTAATTTAACATTATACAATCTGTTAAGATTTGAAAATCTTGCCAAATTAGTTCCAACAATTGATTGTATCCGTGTATACGCTTCATTATTTGTAAGCACTGGATCTGTTAAAGTTCCTCTATCTGTTATCATATTGGCACAATCCATCGCAGAACGATAATCAACCCACTTAGAAATCATTTTGGCATTTAGAGACACTCCATCTAAAGTTCTCGCAGAAGTAAGCCTGCAATCTTCTAAAGAATTGTCAGAAATTGTCTGCAGATATGCTACATTTTTCTCACCAAGAATATTTACAGCTCCTGCGTCATTCTCATTTACTGCCGAATTCAAAGGAGAAGGCCAGCCAAGAGGTTTAATGTTGCTCCCTGTCAGTCTGATATTATGAACTTTATTTCCTACATACAGACCTGAACTGTTCTTCTTTGCAAACCATACAGAAAGAATCTCAGAAAGAATGTTCACCGCTGACCCATTCAAATCATTAGGTTCTGCATGACAAACAAGAAAAGTATTATTAGCTTGCATTAGTTTAAGAGCTCCCCAATAATACTTCGCTCTTTTTTCTGCGCCAGCCATTAAAAGATTGACCATCTCTGCTTTTTCCTCTGCAACAGTTGCAGACCTAATAAAACATTTATTAGGATCGTAATCTGAAAGTTTATCCCCTGCTCCCAATGTTATATTTGGGAACCCGTCAATAAACTCCTGTATCCTCACTTGACTCCAAAATTGAGACATTGTCGGATTAAGCTTACAAAGATACGCAAAAGCCAAAGAAAGATCAAAAAATTTTGACTCAATATCTTGCACAACCCCTGCATTTACACCAGGAGTAAAAGAAAGAACATTGAAATCAAAAGATACATCACCAGGAGTTAGAGAATTTGTTACATGTCCAAAAGCTTCTGTGAATCCACTTTTCTGTAAAGTTACACTACTTGCAATATTACCAACATTCACAGAAAAAGCAGTTATTACCCGTGAAGGGACACTACCTGTCGCTTTTAATGAAATCGGGCTTGTAATGTTTATCTTATACTGCACGCCATTATTTGGATCAGTATAATTATACTCCCCTGCATCAATAGTAACAGCAACAGGATTACCCGCTGTCTGTCCTGTATGAAGTATTTGATTAAGTGTGAAATTAATCGCTCCCCAAGTAGTAGGATGACTTGAGGCTAAAGTTGTCAAATCAACAGGAGTTAATGGCAAACTTAATGGAAAAACTCCAGTAAATGCTGGTGTTGTTTGAACTGTTACTTTTGTATTTGTGCTATCAAAAGTATATGAACCGTTCGCAGGGATTGTTAAATCTTCTGAGATATGAATCGCATAATTATTATCAGTTAAATAATCCCCTGCGTCCAAAGTAACGACACTGCCCGTTGGATTTTGTATAATACCTCCAACTGAACCTTCGACTCTGGTTGTTTTAGAAGTGTTTATTACATTAAAAGTAAACATTGTTTTCGCACCGACACTCTCAATAGAATAGCCTACGCCATTCATATTTGGATCAAAAAGCATTTTAATAAAACTTATAAAATAAAGTTTCTCAAAAGCCTTTGTCAATGGCTCGTATTCAATTGTAGTGTCTGTAATCTTCCAACCGTCATTTGTTTCATCGCAATAAAAAACAATAAGATAAATAACAACATCTGTGTTACTATCGCCCCGAAAAATCGGTTGTAATTGTGTTAATAACTCACCAGTCATTATATCTGTATAATTTTGCACATCACAGGAATAAACTAAAGGTTTTTCTTTAGTTAAAAGCGGCGCATCATTTGCATACCCTTTTATTACTGCTGGTGCAATATTTGAAGGTATATACACAGATAAACAATGAAATGGCTCGTTTGTTAATGTTTCAACAACATCAACAGAAGACCTGAAAAGCATGTTTTGTTCTGCAAAACTGCCAATGTAATTTACATTCATTCACTACCTCCAATAATTTAATCTTCTAATCAATCTCCTCTAAAACTTTTTTCATTTCCTCCAGAGACCCAGACATCAAAGATATATATAACAATCTTTGGTCTGAATTCACACCTCTCTGAGGCCTATAATCTAAACCTTCTTGATATTTTAAATTAAAACTAATTGTAAAAGCTATCGTTGTATTACCGACACCAAAATAATCCACATTAGTTGGAATAATTGGTGTAATATATTCTAAACTCTCAGCATGACAATAATAATACCAAATTAAATTTGGAGTCTGCCTACCGCATAAATGATGAAAAACTTTTGCCCAGCTTTCTGCTCTTGCGCCTAAAAATCTAACTGTGATATGAGCTACTTTTTGAGTCCAGTTTATCCCTTGATCATTGAAATCCTGCGACAATCTATCATCTGTATCAATCCAATATTGAATCCACGTATCTTGCGTTCCTGGCTCAATTGGTTGCTCAAAATTATGTTGCATTGGTATAACATATTTTCGGCATTCTTCTAATTCATCAGGAGGCATATTTGGATATTTAAAATATAAAGATACCAAAGCTTCTCGCACTGTTTCAAAAGTCACACCATAAACTCTTAACTCTAATCCTGCCATTATTTTTTTCCTTTATAACTGTCTGAATAATAAAAATTCCCTTCGAACCCTTCACCTAATATAACATGAATTCTCAATTGTTTTATCAACCAACCTGTTGCATAAAAAGGTGAAAACATTGGTAACATTAAACTTCTCCTCTTTGCTATTGTCGATTTCGATAAAGTAAAATTTAATGGTATTAAACCACACTGCAAACAAAGAATAATATCATCTTTTATCAATTTGTCAAATATTTTTAAACTTTCTTTTAATTCTTGTTGTTTTAATTCTTGTAAAGAATAAAACTTTTTCCATTGCCCACCCTTTAACTTACCACCTTTCCAGTTATCTTCTATTTCTTTGCGAATTTTTCTAATTGCTCTGGAAAGCTCAAAATAGATTTGCCGAGTAGGAAAGATAAGATTAAAATATTTATCAATAAATCTTTCTCCATGATTAAAATGTTCACAAAGAAATTCATACAATAAACGTGCAGTCCACCGTTCATCACCATAATTTCGTTGCCCTCTAACTCGAGCATCGAAACTATAAAAAATTTCAAAATCATCACCAATATAATCAGTTCTCAGTTTCTGTGTGAGCTCTCTAAAATTAGAAACAAATAATTCAATCCCTTCATCCAGCATTTCTTCTTCAGTGGAAGTCGGTGTAATTTTTGAAAATTGTTGCGATTTTAACTTCGCATAACCAGTCGAACTTTCATCCAAATATCGAGTAAAAGGAAGTATCTTCATATAGGAAAGTCCAAAACTACCCTGTCTTCAATTTTAGCATTCTCAACTTGTCGGTCCGTGTTTCCCTGAACCAATTGACAAGTATAAGCCGAATAACCAGCTTCCACACGAAAACTTTGGTCATCTTTAATTAAAAAAATCTGGTCTTCATCTTCAAAAAATAAGCCTTGTTTTATTCTATCTTGCGGTAAAAACTCAAAACAATAAAAAATACCAGCTTCATTTGTCACTCTAATGTCTTTGAAAATATTCATTGCGCTCTTTTCTGAACGTATAAAAACACCTTTTCTCTTTAAAACATTGCGTCTCTCTGCATAACCAGAATTCCCAACATTAGGTGCCATAGTAAAAAATTGATATGTCTTTATCAATTCAGGAAAGGCTGCGAGTAAATCACCATAAACAGACATTATTTTGCCTTTTTCTTATTAGTAGTTTTATTAACAATAGAACTCACAGGCGTAACAATCTTTCCATCTTTAATAGAAACTGCAATACCGTTTACAAATCTCACCTTCTCATCAAAAAAAACAACTTTACCTTCTGCTGCTAATTTTTCTAAATTTTTCTTTGACAAAGCTGGAACTTTATAACAAATAGAAGGTCTGTAAATTACATCATTTATTTTTAATTCAACCCTTGTTGCAAAATATAAATTCTCATTTTCAGCTTCTCTTATAAACATATAAATCCCCTACACGTCTTAATAAATTTTCGTCACCGTTACGATATTTAAATCTGGAAACGGCATTTTTTATCATTAAATGTGCTTTAGCACCAAAAGGATTTGATAATAAAGGTGCTAATAAATCTTTATTTGTAGCTTTAAAACTGTCTTTATCATAAATAATATCAATTGGTCCTATTTTCTTTTTAATCAAAGGAAGCCCACCAGTGGAGAGTATCCCTCTTGAATAATCAGGATATAAATCTGCAATAAACCAACAAACTAATAACCGATAACAGAGACGTGTTTTTTCATAATACACCTGTCTATCCTGTTCTGCCCATAAAGAATTAACACCAGGAAACATTGTATAAACAGCTTCGATCGCCTCTTGTATTATCTTGTCCCCTTCTTCTCTGTCCTCTACAAAAACAGGGAAAGACTGGAGGTGGTGCCTCCTCCAGTCCTCAATCGTGATTTCAGCTGGCACCCCGTCTATGAAAATAGTTTCCTCGTTGAAACTATATCTTGCCATCAGTGTTACCTTCTTCAGATTTTTTTGTAGCCACTTTTTGAGCTTTTTCACTCTTGAAACTTTCTAACTCTTTCTCCAACTGTCTAACCTTTCTTTTAAGTTCTTCGTTTTCCTGTTGCAAAAAGTTAAACTTTTGCTCAGGAGTCAAGGCGTCAGGTGGAATCTCATTTAAAATCAACAAGTGTTTTAAATTAAGATAAAAATTAAATGTCTGACTATCTTTCTTCAGAAGATTTAAATCTTCTTCACTAATTTCAGTCACGCCCGTATAGATAAGTTGACCATTATAACGGTCAACTTTGCGTGGTCTGAAAACAAAGTTTTTTTCTTTGTTTGCCTCACTTTTACAAACTATCGTAGCGTCTGAAATATTTTGTATATAATATTTTTTCATAATTATCTCCTATTATGGTTGCACTCCAAAACCTTTAATACAAAATACTGACCTTTCAATTGGTGCTAATATTGAACCTATTCTTGTCATGGCTGTTCTAACTATACCATCTCTATAGCCAGGAGCAGAAGGTAGAATCATATTCTCAATTAGCACTGGTGCAATTATTGCGTCAGTAATATTGTTTGGCTCAAGAGCAGATTGCCATTCAGGGAATGTAATAAACATTAAGTCATAGTCTTCTGGATTAAAAATTGTGTCCGCAGAAAGCATTGGATCAGGAAGAATCTCAAAAGAACCCCAACCACTGTCCAAACCTTTTGTTGCCATCGACCCTACAATTTTTCCATTATATTCAAAAGCTTTGTTAATAAATGACAATGGAGAATCCTGCACAAAAGCGTCACTGGTGAGGACGAATTTCAACACTTTATACACAGTTGGTGAACAAGCCACTCTTACAGATACTGGCATAAAGTTCAAGGACTCCATAATCTGACCAAACAAGTAAACAAAAGCCTTAACAACTTTTGCACCAGTAGTCAGACCAGGAGCATTTGACACCATTTCTGTATTCCAAATTGAATCAAGTGGTGTATTTGAATACAAATACATTGTAGGAATCGAACCTGGTGCACCTGCGTCCCTATCAGCTATCTGATAAAGTCCGTCAAACTGAGGTGAACCAAAATAATAGAGACTGTTTTTTAAAACTTTCAGCATTAAATTTGCATAAGCGTCTCTGTCTCCAATAAGTTGCCCGCCAACAATGTTTCCTATTTCATTTGTTATCGCAAGTTCATTTGGAGTAGGGGATTCATAATCAATCACAAGATTTACAACATCTGAGATCATTGTGTTGATTCTATTTTTTACGCCCACAGAGTTATTAAATTCCCCAGTTCCTTTTGCAACTGCAGAAACTCTTGCCTGACCTTCAAAGGTCTCTGTAAAAATTTGAACCAGGTCAGCCCATACATTAGGAACTGCTTGAGGGCTAACAAGCCTTGTTGCATAACCTTCAAGAAAAGGCTGTTTAAAAACCTTTTGGATAACAGAGATATTCCAATAAGGAACTGCCATACCTGCAAGAATTGAGTCTTTTACTTGTGAAGAGACTCTTTCAATTATAAATTTCCCTTTTGACTTATCATACCAGCCTACAGTTTCAAGAGAGTCCAAAACCTGCTGTTCTGCCTTTTCTCTTTCAACACCTTTTGCTACCAAATTTTGCACAGTAGCCGCTGCCATTTTTGCAAGAGTTTCATCAATTCTCTTTTCAAAAGTAGCTTTTTTTGCGTCTTCATTTGCAATTATTTTACTGTCCATCATAGAATCTACGGTAGCAAAATAAAGAGCTGAAGACATTGTGGATGGTGTCGCAGGAATTCTATGCCCACCTTTTGTTCTTGGGTCTACTTCATTCTGTTTCCCTATATAGACACCGTGAATATTTCCTGAGTCAAAACTCTGAGGAAACATATTATATAATAATGTCTCAGCTTTTTCTCTGAAGCTTTCAAAACTTTTAGTTGTATTTACAATGTTATGCTGTTCCATAATTCACCTTTCCTTATTTATTGAAAATAAACATTATCCATCAATTCAAAATAAATTGTTTCGTTTTCTGGCTCAAACAAAACAGCTCTTCCAACCGTAAAATGATCATCTCCTGGTTGAGAAAAAGTATTTCTATCGGAAACATAAGCTACTGGCATACCGTTTGCAGTAGAAAAAGCTAAATAAACGTGTGTATTTGACGTTGATGCACTTGCTGTCTGCCATTTAGCAAGAATCTCCTCATAACCTTCAATTTTTGATCTTTTTGTTTTATCGCCTTTCATAAAATCAAAAAAACTCTCATAATCAGCAGTAGATTGCTTAACAAAATATTTAAACCCAACAATTCCTTTCACAATAAGAGTAAATTTTGAATAGGCAGGCACACCCCAATTTTTAATTGGGTTTGATTCTGCCCAACCCTGTTCATATTTTATAATCCCTGCGAAACCTAAATAAGCAGCATCATGATCATCAACAACAAAAGTATTTACTTCTTGTTTTGATGAGTTAACCAAATTTAATCTTCTAAAAACCCCGCAACCAAAAGGTATTGTCATATCAGAAGCATACAAAGAAGTTGAACTCAGTGTTATAATACCTGATTGAGTTATTGCAGGAACTCTTCCATCTGCATTTCGCATTAGAAAACCATTTGTTAACTCGTCTCCTTTCCAAATTCTGGACCCAGTTACAGAAAGAAGACTACCTGTTCTTTCACTTGCCATATTAAAGTCTCCTTATTTAAACATATTTTTTAGTAAAAATGAAGTATTTTCATCAATTGTTAAAATTGAATCTGTTGTCTGAGTTGAATTTTTCTCCTCAATTCCAAGATTTTTCTTAACAATCTCATCAACTTTTGAGAGAAGAGAATCAGTTACTTTTGTAACAATTTTTTCGATTAACTCTTCCTCATTAAAAGAAATTGAATCTTTTGCTGTTGAGCAACCATCTTTTTCTTCTTCTTTCTCTTCTTCTTTTTTTAAATCTTTCTCTTCTTCTTTTTTTGAATCTTTTTCTTCTTCTTCTTTCTCTTCTTCTTTTTTTGAATCTTTTTCTTTAATAGAGTCTAAAGTTTTCAAAAGTTCACTTTTTGAAGAACAAAGAGAATAAAGAGTTTTTAACCCTTGCCCAACTTTTTCAGTATTTTCTAAAACTTCTTTTGGATACTGAAAACAATCTTTCACTGTATCCAAAAGAACTTGTCTTTCTTTGCTCTCTGGCAAAGAAGAAACTAACTGTTCTACAGTCTCAATTTTTTTCCTTTTTTCAGAGTCATTTAATTTATCAAAATCCCTCAAACTATCCATCACAGAAGATACAAAAACCTCTTCTGGTGATTTTCCGACTCCAAAAAAAGATAAAATACTATTTAAATTTTTCATCTGATTAACTCCTTGTATTTTATCATTTAAAAGGCTATCCAAAACAGAGACAGAAGGACCACCTCTGCCTCTTCTGGTTAACGCAAGCCCTTTTACTTCCACAATCTCATTCAAAATGAAATCAAAATCATCAGTATAAACTTGTGAAACATTTGAAACATATTGAGCCGAAGTCTCCTTTGCACCATTTAAATAATAATCAACTGCCTCAGTTGTAAAAAACGCAATTTCACCTTTTAAAGCAATCTCACCATTATCTAAAGTTACAACCTCTATCTCACTCCCGACGACACCTTCAATAACCTGTTTTATATTATCTGTTGAAATAGTATAAGGATGCTCCTTTGTCAATGGCGCATATTTAAATTTATCCTTCGCTTCCACTAATACTGCTGGAGGGCGATATTCCCTGTAAAAATCTTTTTTCACTTCAGGATTTATTCCTCTTCGTATAACTTCTTCATAAGAGTAAATATAAATCCCAGACCTGGCGAGTATAGCGTCTTTTACAATTAAAGCTGAAGAACTTACTCTATCTAATGTTTCTATTGTCAACATCTTTTTTATTCTCCCTTCTTTTTTGAGCTATTTGCCCTCTATGTTCACCTATTTTTTCGTGTTTTCTTTGTTCCAAAGGATCTTCATAACTATGCCCCTTTTTTTGTTTTATACCCTCAGTCTCTTCTTCAAATTCTAAATCTTCACTCTTTTTACCACTCTTAATTACCCCCGAATTCATCTCTGTAATACTTCTCTTTTTCTGCTCTAATTCTACTTCAAGAGACAACAGCTCCAATTCTCTCTTTTTATTGTTAAATTCATCATTCTCTTTTTGCCTCTGTTCAATCTGTTCCATCAATTCAGAGGTCAAATTAAATTCATTATCTGACAATTGCTGCGCCATATCAATAGCGATCGGGACAGGGATACCAGAAGCAACAGAATCAAAAATCCCTCGACCAATTTTTGCCGCTATCTCACTTCTATCTTTTGCATTAGATAGTCTCGGGTTGTCGAATTCAATTACTGTATAAGGCAAGGCATTTAAAATTCTTTGTGAAACACCTAAAGAATTTATCACAAAAATCATAACAATCTCTTTTAACTGCCGTGCAACTTTTAAATGTGTATACCTTATATTTTCTGTTTGCTTTTCAAAAGCTGAATCCCCATTATCTCCAGATACAAAAGCTGGACGCTCAGAAGACCAAATTAACTCTTCTGGATACCTTGCTCTTGCAGCAATATCTTGCCTTAATAACCTTACTAATTGTGGAACTTCTGTAAAATCCCTGCTTATAGCCTTTAATTCTCCAATTGTATCAATGTTTATTATATTATCAGGACCAGTCCCTCTATTTCTAAATGTCTGTTGTTCACTGATTAAATCTAACATTGCCGCTCCCTCCATTGCAGACATTCCTGACGTATCAAATGTCCGTGCTAAAAGTGACATCTGTTTAATCATAAAAGGTATAGCCTGCATAACTGAATCATAATTCAACACAGCCTCAATCCACCCAGGAATATCAGAAACACCCCACCCCAGTGTCATCAATACTCCCCAGTAACCTGCAGGAGGTGATGCTACAATTCTTGAACATCTCTGACCGTTTATCACGCTTCCTAAAAACGGGATAAAATAAGAATCTGGCTTTTGAAATGTCGCAGACAGCGGATTCCAATCAGGAGTGAAAACTACATTCCATCTGTCTAATGTAATAAATCTATCAATACAATCTTTCCCCAACACCCCGTATTTCAAAAGACCCTCAATACTCATTGTCATTGTAACAGGATTGTCTTTTTTAAACATTGGAAAAAACAACGCCCCGCCAAATACAAGGCTATCTCTGATTGCTTCAGCAATTTTTATATCAAACTGGTATCTTATTATATCTTCTGCCAATTTGTCTAATTCTTTCGGCTCTAATTTTGGATTTTTAATTTTTATACCATTTAATAACGGTGAATGCGATTTCTTTTCAATAATAAGCTCTGGAATTCCTTTTCCAGAGTAAATTTGAGCTGCTTCAGCAGGGCTTATCCATATATTTGAATTTAAAAGATTATTTCCAAAATTAAAATCCATTGAAGGTGTTATGTCTCTATAAAGAAAACTATCAACTGTTGTTAAAAGACTTTGCCCTGTTTTGTAATTAGTCAGCAGTAAATTGCCCAGCATTGAAGCTTTTTTCTTGAGGTCAGTATAACTTATCAATTCTTTTTTATCTTTTCTGCTCCCAAACACTGCCTGGGTTTTCATCTCGTTTTCAATTTTTGCATTGATTACATTAAGCGCCTGAGGGGAAAGAGGTTTGAAGTGGCTGCTTAAAATTTTCAACCCACTGTCTGTCACAACAGAAGACACTGGCTCGTTTTGTATGATTGACCATATATCTTTTTTAAAGTTTAACATTCCACTCCTCTATTATTTTACTATTTAAAAATATTTTTAAAAAGTCAACAAAAATTTTAACTAAAATGTTCAGGGTCAATAATTGAATACCCACCAGTTTTAAAATCGTCTTTTTCTTCTATACTTGTTTCGTCATCTTGATTTAGCCATTGAGAGTATCTTCGTTTCAAGGTCAAATCTCTAATATCTTTCATTGAAGGTTTAAACAATAAAAAGTAACATAACATTCTCAAGGCATCTATATCATGAATAGGACTTCTCATTCCTATACCCTTTGGCAGAAGCCCAGTTTTAGGGTCTCTCTGAGCCAAGGCGCATGCTTCTGCTGTTTCTCTTGCTAATTCAGTGAAGATAAGTCTTTTTGTGTATAATAACTTATTCACCAGAAAAACTGTATCTTCAATATTTGGATTTTTTGTCTTAAAGGCCCAATAAATTTTATACTTTCTTAATTCTGAGGCAAAAGTCAAAATCTCATTTTTTGATGCTGCGTCAGGTATCCAATAAATTTTATTTTCAGGAAAGTCATATCGCACAACCTTTGGTGCGTCTTGGATTTGTTCGAATTCATATCTTTTTATTACATAAATCACATTTCCTCTTAAGACCCCAATACATCCTCTAAAATATCCCTGATTAAAATCCTGCGACCAGAATAACTCTTCTTCAGGAGAGACCATTTTATCCATTGGGATTTTCAAATAATTTACATTCCAATCAAAATCTGGAAAAACTCTTCCAGAGCCGACAGAGAGAAACTCTCCTTCAAGATAAACCTTTCTTTCCACTTCATTATAAAGATTATATAAGGAACTCACATACTCTGGTTGCAGGTAAAAATTATCTTTTGTCCGTGCCTTTATCCGCACATAAGACGTATGCTCTTTATCAAATTGTGTAACAACTCTATAAAGCCCTTTCTGCCCTTGTGAAGTTGAAGCTAATTTCACAAACGGAGTTCTAAAATCCGCAATGACTTGTCTTGTTCTCTCGTTCAGTGCTTTTACTGCTTCAAAAGTCGTATCTGTTGCCGCACTCATGCTTACCAATCCTAAATCATCCACCTCATCCCCGTAAAATGCGCAAACGTCATAACCAACTATATCAGAAGGTCTGGAGAGGCTCATCAAGTAAATATCCACATTTCCAACAGAGAGAACCCCTTCTTTTGAATTATAAATATATTTTGTTTTAGATTCATTCAGATCAGAGAGAATATAAGTCAATGTTGTCTTTGTTAAATGCCCTAACGATTTCCCCCCAAGACCTATTCTCGGTCGTCGTCCTTCTTTGTCTTTTTTCCCTCTTAATTGATAAATATCATATAATATACTTGTTGCTACAGAGGATGTCTTCCCTGCACCATATCCAGCAGTAAAAATAAAAAATCTTATCTCAGGATACAGGTAAGGCGCTTTCATAAAAGCTACTTGATGAGGTAATAAATATTTTGCTTTCAATCTAAAACTTCCTCAATAATTTTTTCACCTTTTGAATTTATATATGTAATTGTCTTCTGCGGTGTTGCCAGAGGGACATTTTCTTTTTTTCTTATTTTTGAAATTTTTTCTACTGTTGTTTCTTCCTCTTCAGCAAAAGTTGTATTTTCTGAGTATCCTTCATGCACTTCGACATTAGTCATCTTTTCAAACTCTTCCCGTGTAACATCGATGAAAAATATATTCATCCCTTCTGATTCTTCAGATTCTTTATCACTTGCAGTCAGGGACAGCAACTCTCTTCTCATTGCTGTCACTTTCATTTTTAAATTTATAATTTTTGACGTATCCTCATCAAATTCGGAAAAACGTCTATTTTCATTATATTCTGCATAATTCAAAGAAGACAGAAGATTATTTATCTCTCTTATCTCCTCAATATATTTTTCTGCTTTTATTCTTCTTGTTTCTCGGATAAAAAAAGGGTCGTTTAGTATTATTTTTCTATCTTTCCCAGTAATACCACAATAATCTAAAGCCATAGAATCATTTAAAAGTATTTTAAAAGCTTCTAAAACTTCTAAAATTTTCTCTCTCATGTCACAACATTAAACCTCACTACTAATTGTTCTTGCCCGTTAACTATAACGGTTTCAAAGTTTACATTGACATATTTTGTTTCGTTGCTTACAGCATCGATAATCTGTTGCATAATTAACATCACAGGCACTTCCCCAAGTAGAACTTCAGCCCATTGGATTCCTTCATTAGGGGAAATTGGGTCTTGTCCTTTTTGTCTAATTGCGGCAAAGATTGCTCTATCTTTTTCTTCTTCAAGAAAATCATCGATTATTTCTATGTCTTTTATCCATTTTTGCCCGTATTCGTCTATTTCTTCGATTAAATAAAAATCATTTATTCCAGAGACAAGAACATCTACCATTCCTTGTGGTTGCAACATTTCGGCTTTTTGACTTACTTTAACATCCATTATAACAGATTCCTTGGTATATTGTTAGGATTTGATTGTTTATAATATGCCAGCAACATTGCCCATCTATTATTTTTATTTTTAATTTCTTGAGGATCGTTTTCAAATTCAGGTTCAAATACTCCTTCTACTCTATTCCCTGGTAACACAGGAGAATAGTATAGCGGGCATGCCTTACCAGTAAAATCAAAATGTCTACCTATTAAAAGTTTTGCCCCGATTTTATTTTGTATCCACCAAACTAATTTATGACTGTTTTTTAAAACATTCTCTGAAAATTTTCCATTTA
>Ga0209720_1001435_pt1 | contig 20268 bp, 17 predicted proteins | sample AD_JPNMR3_MetaG_FD_184426 | JGI IMG/M metagenome (GOLD analysis project Ga0209720, IMG submission 184426) | Active sludge microbial communities of municipal wastewater-treating anaerobic digesters from Japan - AD_JPNMR3_MetaG (SPAdes) (version 2) | ecosystem: Engineered > Bioreactor > Anaerobic...
TATACAGCGATAAGATGATCAGGGTCTACGGATCGTCATATATCGTGCTCGAGTGATACTCCATACTATCAGATCTGAAACTTCATATTCAGTGCCTGGAAAGTGCCGGTGCAAAACTCCATGTATCGCAGCGGAGGGAACCGGTATTTTTTTGCGTGATATTTCCTGAATTACCCAGGTTTACTTTCAGGTATTATGTCATACAAGCCGTGGCATACAAAATTCTTGTTCAATCCGTATAATGACATGGTTGGAAACAATATGGTAATATAACTTAGGGATATGTTAAAGACTGAGAGGCAGGTAATGCCTGCGACTGACAAACGAGCGCTTTGCAGGCGCTTGATGCCGAAAGTAAACGGCATAAGCAGATCAGGCGCGTGCCGAAGCGGAAAAATATAATGCGGGGACCGCCGCAGTGCTTGGTACTTGGCAGTGCATCTTTTGCAGGAGGTATGGTACATGATTGAGATCCGCAATTTGTCAAAGAGTTACAACAAGGGTCAGGTCAAAGCTGTGGACGGGCTGGATCTGAAAGTCAACAGGGGTGAGATATTCGGCTTTCTCGGCCCCAACGGCGCCGGCAAGACCACGACCATCAAAATGATCGTAGGGCTTTTGAACCCGGACACAGGAACTATCACCATCGACGGAACGGATATAGTAAAGGAGCCCATCGAGGCAAAAAGGAAGATCGGGTATGTGCCTGACGAACCGACCCTTTATGAGCGCCTGACCGGATTCGAATACCTGAATTTCATGGCTGATGTATACCAGGTGCCCGAGTCGGTCCGTAAAGAAAGGATCGAATACTACCTTGAGATGTTCAATCTCAGGGATGCGGCCTCAGACCTGATCAAGAGCTATTCACACGGGATGAGGCAGAAAACGGCCCTGGCCGGGGCGCTGCTGCACGACCCGAAACTGTGGATACTGGATGAGCCGATGGTCGGCCTCGACCCCAAATCGGCTCACCTGCTGAAGAACCAGATGCGAGAGCATTGCGGCAAAGGCAATACGGTATTCTTCTCGACCCATGTCCTGGAAGTTGCGGAGAAGCTGTGCGACAGGGTAGCGATCATCAACAAGGGGAAACTGATAGCGATAGGTACCATTGACGAACTCAGGCATGGCGACCGGAAGGATTCGCTCGAAAAAATATTCCTGGAGTTGACAGAGCAATGAAAGATAAAACAATGAAGTGCAGACCGATGAAGCCGTTCACATCGCTTATCAGGATGCAGCTGAATGTCAATTACAGCATTTCGGCACTGAAATACAGGTTCACCAGGGAAAAGAAGAAACGCTGGGAACCTATACTTATAGGTGTGGCGATCATCCTGTCGCTGCTGCCGCTTCTTGCCATGTACACCTTCTTCATGCTATCGGTATTTACAGGCGGCCTGATGATGGGCCAGCCGGAGATGGTACTGGTAATGGCTCTGGTATTTGCCCAGTTGGTCATCTTCATTTTCGGCATCCTCTATATAATGGGCACATTCTATTTTTCGAAGGATATCATGAGCCTGGTGCCGCTCCCGCTCAAGCCGTACGAGATAATAGGCGCAAAATTCGCTGTGGTCCTGGTCAATGAGTATCTGACATCACTGCCTTTGCTTCTGCCGCCTGTCATAATATTCGGCATCGGGACCTCGCAGGGGATCCTGTACTGGCTGAAAAGCCTCACCATCATGGCTGTCGCACCGGTCATACCGCTTACGATAGCATCTCTGCTGGTGGTCCTGCTCATGAGAGTGGTCAATATCGGCAGGTACAAGGATCTCCTCGTTATCGTGGGCGGCACCGCGCTGGTGTTTGCAAGCTTTTTTGTGAGCGTGCTGATGCAGAAAATGCCTGAAGACCCGGAAGCCATAAAGCAATTTTTTGCGGAACAGACAAGCCTTGTGGATCTGCTGGGGAGAAGGTTCCCGCCCGCGTTATGGGCGACGAGAGCCCTTGCTGATAACGGACTGTCAGGGGTTGGGTATTTTGTACTGTTCCTTGCTGTCTGTGCCGGTTTGTTCATTTTCATGCTGTGGGTGGCAAACCAGGTGTTTTACAGGGCACTGCTCGCCGGCCAGGAAGTGAGGCGGAAGAGAAAGACGCTCACCGGCGAACAGATCTACAGGCGTGTTGGCAGGGGCAGCAGTCCAGTGCTGGCTCTGCTGAAGCGTGAATGGAGACTGATGATACGCACGCCCCTGTACGTGCTCAATGGCCTTACTGGCAGCATAGCAGGTCCGCTTATTATAGTGCTGATGTTCGCCGTGAGGGGAAGCGATCCTGAACTCGCCATGCTGGCAGAAAGCCTCAAAGATCCGGAAGTTGTACCCTATGCAGCGCTTGGCGGCCTTGGGATAATGCTGTTCACGGCAGGTATGAACATTGTCGCGTCGACTGCACTGTCAAGAGAGGGCAAAACCATATGGGTCGCAAAAATGATACCTGTGACCGCAAGGCAGCAGGTCGACGCCAAGTTCCTGTGCAGCTATATCGTATCTGCCGCAGGCGTGCTGGCAACCAGCCTTATCATGGCATTGCTGCTGAGGATACCCATATTGTGGGTAGTGTTGCCGGCCATAGCCGGGCTTATCGGGTCCGTGCCGATGGTGGCGCTGAACTTGCTGATCGATGTATTCCACCCGAAACTCGTATGGAACAGCGAACAGGAAGCCATGAAGCAAAATATGAACGCAGGACTTGGGATGCTCGTCTCATTTGTGGTAATACTCATAATGGGTGCTTGCGCAGCCGGAGCATTGCTCCTGGGACTTCCCGTAACAGCAGCTTTCGCGGCGGTAGCCGTTGTATCTGTGATCCTTTCTGCATTATCGGTTCCGGCGCTCCATGCCGTAGCCGAAAAGAAATACAGTGAGATCGAAGCCTGATATCTGTACTATCAACTGGGAGGGATAAAAATTGTCGAAACAGATCTGGAAACCTTCTACATTACTGAACCCTGTGCCGGTGGTGATGGTAACATGTGCCGACACGTCAGGGAAGCCCAACATAATCACGGTTGCATGGGCAGGAACGGTAAATTCCGAGCCGCCGATGGTATCCATATCCGTAAGGAAGGAAAGGTATTCCCATAATCTCATAAAAGAAAATGGACAGTTCGCAATCAACCTGGCAACGGAAAAGCTGGCTTTTGCCACCGATATATGCGGCGTAAAGTCCGGCCGCGACGTCGACAAGTTCCAACTGACCGGCCTGACTCCTGTAAAAGCCTCGGCCATCGATGTGCCGATAATAAAGGAAAGCCCTGTCGCATTGGAATGCGTGGTGAAAAACGTGCTGGAGCTTGGCAGCCACGACATGTTCATTGCCGAGGTGGTCGCTGTCCAGACGGACGAATCGCTGCTCAATGAAAAGGGGAAGCTGGTCCTTGAAAAAGCCGATCTCATTTGCTACTCCCACGGCAAATACTGGACACTGGGCAGGGAACTGGGGTTCTTCGGATTCTCCGTAGCAAAAAAGAAAAATATAGTCAGATGAAAAACGGAGTGCCGTAAGGCACTCCGTTGTGTTTCGGTCGATTATCGGGCCGTGTTTATTTTGCCGCGAGGACCTTTTTGAGCTTTGCGAACCTGGGCAGGCCGTTCTCCAGCGGAGGATGGGACTCGCCCTGGATCAGGGGCAGTGCGTAGTCGATGAACTGCTGGTTCAGCCCGTTGCCGGCCTCGTTGATCCACTCGCGCGGGATCTTCTTTTCGGTATTTGCAACGTCTGTCAGGTTGATAAGCTTGGTTACGCACTTGTACTCAGGACCTGCGACTCTTTCGAAGGCCACCATGTAGTCGGTCTTGCCTTCGACGGCATATCTGACCGCCATCTGGCCGGCCATGTATGCTTCATTCACGTCTGTCAGCGATCCGCAGTGGGCAGCGCACCTCTGCAGGAGGCTGAACTCAATGCCGCGCACTTTAGCGCCGGTCTTTTCCTTCACGATGTTTGCGAGTGTATTTGCCAGTCCGCCCAGCTGTGCATGTCCAAATGCATCCTTCGACTTTGCAAGGTCGGAGCCGTATTCTGAGATGTACATGCCGTCCTTATCCTTGATACCTTCGGAAACGGCTATAATAACGTTGTTCTGCCTTCTGTACACATCCATCGTCTCTTCGATGAATTTGTCCATGTCAAACGGCAGTTCCGGCAGATAAATAAGATCGGGCCCAAATCCGGCGTTTGCTGCGAGAGCGGCCGAAGCTGTCAGCCAGCCGGCGTTCCTTCCCATTATCTCGAGCACTGTGATCTGGCCTTTGTCGTAAACGCGTGCGTCATGATAAACTTCCATTATCGAAGTTGCGATGTACTTGGCGGCACTGCCGTAGCCGGGGCAGTGGTCCGTTCCCCAGAGGTCGTTGTCTATGGTCTTGGGAACGCCCATCACACGGCATTCATAACCGACCGACTGCATGTACTTGCTTATCTTGTTGCAGGTGTCCATGGAGTCGTTGCCGCCGTTATAGAAGAAATACCTGATATTGTACTTTTTGAATACCTCAAGCAGCCTCTTGTAATCGGTATCGTCATCTTCGGCATTTTTAAGCTTATAGCGAACCGATCCCAGCGCCGAGGAAGGTGTAGTCTTCAAAAGTTCCAGTTCATACGGATCTTCCTGGCCTATATCATAAAACTTCTCTTCGAGCACACCTTTGATGCCATGTGCCGCACCGTAAACCGCGGTGATGCAGTCCTGCCTGAGCGCTTCCTGGAAAACGCCGCAGGCACTGGCGTTGATAACTGAAGTCGGACCGCCCGACTGTCCGAATATAGCTGCACCTCTTAGTTCGCTCATAATCACACCTCCTGATAAAATCAAGATAAAATATAGCATAATATGTACCAAAATGCAATTAAAGATAGATATATTTTTAACATAATCGACTGCGGGCTGGTTTCCTGCATATCGGACCGTTTTGAATGCAATTGCTTGGGCTTTATGCGTGGGTTTCTGCCAATGGTTTGATTGACATGCCGGCTCGTGGAAACTACAATGGTAATAGGAGCCAAATACTGCTTCCTGCCATGGCTCAGACCATGATTCGGGCACTTGCAGCAGATCTGTTATCATAAAGAGGGAAGAAGGTTGCGTATGAACTACAGAACGCTGGGGAAAAGTGATGTGAAGGTATCCGAGATCATACTTGGATGCTGGGCAATGGGCGGCGGCTATTTCGGCGATGTAGCCGACCGGGACTCGATAGAAGCGATCAGGGCATCGTTTGAACTGGGTGTCAACACGTTCGATACGGCCGAAGTATACGGACGCGGACATTCCGAAAGGGTCCTTGGGAAAGCCCTTGAAGGGATCGACAGAGAAAAGTGCGTCATAAGCTCCAAGGTCTTCAAGCACAATATGAGGCACGACCTGCTTATCAGGGCCTGCGAGCAAAGCCTCAGGAATCTGAAGACCGACTACCTGGATATCTATTTCCTGCATTATCCCGTCGACAATGTGCCCATCGGCGAGTCGATGGAGGCAATGCTTGAGCTTAAGGAAAGAGGGCTGATCAGGGCCATAGGCCTTTCGAATTTCAGCCTGGAACAGCAGAAGGAAGCGATGAAATACGGGCCCGTGGATGTGATCCAGCCGTGCTACAGCCTGCTGTGGCGTTACCACGACAAGGACCTCCTGCCGTTCTGCATCGAAAACGATATAGGCGTCGTTCCATACAGTCCGCTGGCACAAGGGCTCCTGACAGGCAAGTATAAAAAGACGGATGTCTTTACAGACGGCCGCAGCCGCGCAGCGCTGTTCCAGCCTGAAAACTACAGGCGCTGCCTCGATGTGACCGAAGTGGTGAAGGCTGTTTCGGCAAGGCATGGCAAGACGCCTGCCCAGGGCGCTATCAACTGGCTCCTCATGACGCCTGGCATCACCGCTCCGATCGTCGGTGCAAAGAACGCGGAGCAGGCCAGGGAGAACATCGGAGCCGCCGGATGGAGATTCACCGACGAGGAATACGCGGAAATCGACGAAGCCAGCCGGAAATTCACAGACACACTGCCGAAATATGCCCTGTTTTTCTCCACTGAAACAGTAAAAGAGTGAAATATATCATATACAAAAAGAATGAGAGGAAGCGGCATGTCACTGGTAAAAGTCAACGAACTGCTGGCGCACGCAACATCGAAAAGGTACGGCGTTGCCGCGATCAACATTTTCAATTACGAAACCATCAAATGGGCCGTCCAGGCTGCCGAATCGGAACATGCCCCGATCATCATACAATTCTACCCCGGGTTTGAAAACCATTTGCCGTGCCGGTATGTCGCAGCCATTGCAAAAGATATGGCCGAAAGGGCAAGCGTACCGGTGGCGGTGCACCTGGACCATTCCAGGGATTATGAGACGGTTGCCGCCGGGATAAGGGACGGTTTCCCGTCCGTCATGGTGGATGGTTCCGCGCTGCCGTTCGAAGAAAATGTGAGATTGACCGCAGAAGTGGTACGCATTGCGTCAATCTTCGGAGTCGACGTGGAAGCCGAGCTTGGCCATGTGGGATCAGGCGCAAACCTGGAGGACTTTGCCGATTCCGGCAGGTATACATCTGTGGAGCAGGCAGTCGAGTTTGTCGCAAGGACCGGCTGCAATTCCCTGGCTGTCGCTGTCGGCAATGCCCATGGGGTATATATCCGGGAGCCAAAGCTGGACATGGACCGGATAAGGGCGCTTCGCAGGGCTCTGGACATCCCGCTCGTGCTACATGGCTGTTCGGACATCCCGGATGACCAGATCCGGGAGAGCGTGGAACTGGGAATAAGCAAGTTCAACATTGCCACGGAATATGACCGCGCGATATACCGGGTTTTCGCCGGAACTATCGACACGGACGAAGAAAAGGGATCGTTTTTCAATCTTATAAAACAGTCGGAAGAAACCATTATCGACTTTGTCCGCAGGAAGATCCGCTTGCTGAATCCCAACCGGTATACATTGCAACCGGCCGAAATATGACTGCTGTTATCAAGGGACGCTGGATTCCAATAATGTTCAGGAGGCCGATATGTTCGATATCGTTGGGCTTGATATGCCTTGTATGGATTTACTGGTTAATGTGGACAACTTTCCGAAGCCGAATGGAATGGCATTGGTGAACAGCCTCAGCTGGCAGGGCGGCAACAAGGTTTCGACAGGGATGGTGGCCGCTGCGCGTCTTGGCGCCATGTGTGCCATCATGGGTGCCGTCGGGGACGACAGTTACGGCCGCTTTTGCCTCTGGGACTTTGAACGCCATGGGATAGATACTTCAGGAATGTTGATCAGGAAAGACGCCACTACTTCGCTTTCCATCGTGATCAGCGACCGCGAGACCCGGGGCAGGAGTTTCGTGTTCCACAAGGGAAGCGCCGAACCGTGCTCGATCGATGAAATCGATCACTGCAAGCTTGAGCAGGCACGGTTCTTTTTTGTCTCCACTCTCGACGAAACAGCCATCCACTGCTGCAGGACGGCAAAGCAGGCAGGCGCGGAAGTATTCGTCGATGCGGACACGTACTCCGAAACGATGATGGACAATATGCATCTGATCGACTGGTTCATTGCTTCTGAATTCGTATATGAGGCGTTGTTCGACAACAGTGACTATGAAGCGAACTGCAGAAAAATACTGGAGAATGGGCCGAAAGCCGTTGTATTTACGCTGGGCGGCAAAGGCTGCGTCGGGATCAGCAGCGAGGGCTTCTTCAGGCTGGAAGCTTACCCGGTGGACGTAGTCGATACCACCGGAGCGGGCGATGTCTTCCACGGCGCATTCCTCGCAGGGCTGCTGCAGAACTGGAGCATCCGGAAATGCGCTGATTTCTCCAACGCAGTTGCTGCCATCAAATGCACCCGCCAGGGCGGCCGGGCAGGCATACCTGACATGGCGACCGCACTGAGATTCATGGAGACCGGGGAAATAGACTGTACGGATATAGACAAACGTGTTGAGCTGTATGAAAGGGGGATATCCAATGTCGGAACTGTATGGACACAGGTATGAAGCAAAAATCACCCTTGGAGTCGCACCAACCAAACGCAGCTTTTTGAGCATGGAAGAGGCAAAACGGCAGAAGGACAGGTTCATGGCCGTTATTCGCAGCATCAGGCCGGATATCGTGAAGATCGTGGATATCGATGACATTTGCGAAAACGGGATAATGTACAGGACGACGGACACGGATAAAGTTATTGGCAAGTTGAGAAGGGCAGGAATCGATGCGCTGTTCATACCCCATTGCGATTTCGGCGAGGAACAGGTGTCGGCTGCCGTCGCTGCTGCGCTGAAGGTCCCGACACTTATATGGGGTCCCAGGGATGAACGGCCAAATACGGACGAAGCTCGGGGCCGTGACACACAATGCGGTATGTTCGCCTGCACCAAGGTATTGCTGCGTTATGGAGTCAAGTTCAGTTACATATTCAACTGCGCCACTGAAAGCAGGGAATTCAGCGAAGGATATACCAACTTCATACGGACGGCTGCGGTCCTGAAAGCGCTGAAGGGACTGCGTATTGCAAAGTTAGGCGAAAGGCCGGTTCCTTTCCTTAGCGTTACGGCAAATGAAGGAGACCTGATGACGAAATTCGGCATAACGACTGTGCCGGTCAGGCTCAACGATGTCGTGGAAGACGCCGTTGCTATCGAAAGGGAAAACAGCAGCTTTTTCAGCAGTTACGTGGCGGATCTGAAAAGCAGGATGGACTGCTCGGCCACGCCGGAGGATATGCTGAGACGGTCTGCGGCGCTGAAGCTGGCAGTGAAAAAGAGGATGCTCGAGAACGGCTGTACCGTTGGAGCGATGGAATGCTGGCCCGCAAGAGACCTTTTCGGAGTCATGATATGCAGTGTACTGGGCGAAATGGCTGATGACGGCTACCCCATCTCATGCGAGACGGACGTGAACGGCGCCGTCACCATGGCGATCCTTCGGGCATGTTCACTTGACGAAGGATCAGTCTTCCTGGCAGATCTCACGATCCGCGACCCTGAAAACGACAATGCCGAACTTTTGTGGCACTGCGGTTGTTTCCCGTACTCGCTGAAAGATCCGTCCAGCGGGGCTAAGCTGGTGAACGGCGTCGAATCGTTCAGGCTCAGGAAGGGAAACCTGACAGTCTGCCGGTTCGACGACCTGAACGGCGATCATTATCTCTTCGCCGGCGAGGGGAAAGCCATCAGCGGGCCGGAAACCAACGGCACGTATGTATACCTTGAGACGGAAAACTGGAAGCGGTGGGAAGAGAAATTCATATTCGGGCCATATATCCACCATGTCGGATGCGTGTACGGCAGCTATTTCCCAGCCCTGCGCGAAGCGGCCCGTTACCTTGACGTTAAATTCGACCGTGTCAACGATGGGGGACCTTTCAGCCTGTAAGTGCGGGTGCCGGACACGCAGGCTGGACAGTTATAATGAGTTTGGGCGCCAGGTATGGCGATCAAACAGTAATTGCGGATTCGATTGCCTGGCGCTGCACCCGGACGCTTTCCGTTACATACTCATTGAAAAAAATCCTTCCGGAGTTCTGTAAATGCAGATTACGGGAGGCTTTTTGCTGTCATCAGAAACATCGATGGTATCCTGGAAATATTTTTTTGCAAAAACATCTTGACAAATGATGGTTATTTCTGTAACATATAATGCATACTAATCATATATGTATTATAACAATATCACTCTCCAACCCAGCAAACATCGAAGCTAAGAAATAAAATGTGAGGTCGTCGGTATGTTGATTTCAGATCATGGAAAAACCGAAACGGATGCGATAGCTGAGACAGGCAGCATGAACAGCTTTATGTGCTTTCGTATGAGATGTTGTATGGACAGCCATATGAGCGGCTGTATGTGTCGCAGCATGCGCCCTCATATGAGCGGGACCTGTTGCAGCATTCGCGGTTCGGCTTTTCGACGGCTCTGATCAGGCATAGATGGTCTTGCCTGGCGTTCGGATGCCGAATTGCATGATCCGGACGCTTTTTTCATAACCCAAAACATACTAAACATATATGTAATATAATAAACTGGCAGATATCCCTGTCCTTATTCGGCAGATATCCATGCTTCGCTTAATACTCCCGGGACGGAAGTACTCTGCCAGGCAAAAGCAAGTTTTCTTCAAGAAGCAAAATCGTTGTGAACAACAGCAATGTAAAGGAGAATGGACCATGGCAAAGAAGATCAAGCAAATCGCGATTTACGGGAAAGGCGGCATCGGGAAATCGACCACCACCAGCAACCTTTCTGCCGCACTGTCTGTTGCGGGCTTCAGGGTCATGCAGTTCGGATGCGACCCGAAGGCCGACAGTACGAGCACGCTGCGGAACGGCTCATACATACCGACCGTTCTCGACACGCTCAGGGAAAAAGGCAAGGTGAATGCCTATGATGTCATTTATGAAGGTTTCAACGGCATCTACTGCGTGGAAGCGGGAGGTCCCGCACCGGGTGTAGGCTGTGCCGGTCGTGGGATCATCACGGCTGTTGAACTGTTCAGGCAGCAGAGGATCTTCGAAGAACTGGATCTTGACTATGTGATATACGACGTTCTCGGAGACGTAGTGTGCGGCGGGTTCGCCGTGCCGATACGCGAGGGCATCGCCCAGCATGTATTCACGGTTTCAAGCGGTGACTTTATGAGCATTTACGCAAGCAACAACCTGTTCAAGGGGATCAAGAAGTACTCCAACAGCGGCGGCGCGCTGCTCGGCGGGATAATCGCCAATTCCATCAATCACGGTTATTCCCGCGAGATAATAGATGATTTCGCCGCGAGGACGAAAACACAGATCATGCAGTATGTCCCTCGTTCGATTACCGTAACCCAGTCGGAACTGCAGGGGAAGACCACCATCGAAGCCGCTCCTGAAAGCCAGCAGGCGCAGATCTACCGACAGCTTGCTGAGCGGATCATCAGCCATGAAGAAAGCAGGGTGCCGTCGCCCCTGGAACTTGACGAACTCCGGAACTGGGCGGCAGGATGGAGCGACAAGCTGCTGGAACTGGAAAGCGGTGTAGTTACAGGCGGCATACAGGCAGGCATATAAGCGTGCGGAAATGGGTCGATTGCTGCCGGGAGCATTGGAACGGAAGGGCAATGAAATCACCCTGGCCGATGTGTGTGATGCCTACATGTTTATATAAATGGGAGTGGAGCTTATGAAAATAGCATTTGCTTCAAACGATGGGATATATGTCAGCCAGCATTTCGGACACGCTCGAAGGTTCCTGATCGTGGAGATAGACGACGTCACCCATGCCAGGAGGTATCTTGAGACCCGCGAAAACGACAGCCCATGCAAGTACGGCGATCACGACGAAGAGAAATTCAACAGGAGCGTCGAACTGGTCGCCGACTGCAAAGCGCTGTTCTGCGTCAAGGCGGGGAGCTATGCGCAGGTAAGGCTGGGCAGGATGGGAGTGCAGGTCATCGAGAAGCACGGTTTTATCGGGGAACTGCTCGATGATTATATCAGGTACCTGAGACGTCCGCCGTTTGTCGGATATAAGCGAAGGGAGGTCATCGACGACCACCCGTGCTTCAGTGAAAAGGCGCACAACAGGAGCGGAAGGCTGCACCTGCCTGTCAGCCCGGCGTGCAACATCCGGTGCCGCTTCTGCAAAAGGGCCAGGAACACCGACGAGGTCCGTCCGGGTGTGGCAGCAGGGCTGCTAAGGCCGGAAGAAGCCGTAGACACGGTAAGACGTGCGCTGCAGCTCTGCCCGCAGATAAAAGTGGTCGGCATTGCCGGACCGGGAGATACGCTGGCGACGGACCATGCGCTGGAAACGTTCAGGCTCGTACACGCTGCCTGGCCGGACCTGATCAAGTGCCTGTCGACCAACGGCCTGGACCTGCCGGGCAAGGCACGGGAACTGTGGGACGCAGGCGTGAGGACGGTGACGGTCACGGTAAATGCTGTCGACCCTGGCATACTCGGAAAAATCGTGTCATGGGTAAAAGACGGCCGTGATCTTATTTCCGCACAATTGCAGGGGATACGTGAATGCGTTGATATCGGCATGGCTGTCAAGGTAAATACGGTGCTTATCCCCGGCATCAACGATCGCACGTTGCCGACATCGCGAAGGCAGTCAGCGAGGCTGGAGCAGCGCGCCAGAACATCATCCCGCTTATCCCGCAGAATGAGTTTTCCGACCTGCCGCCGCCGACCTGCAGGGAGATAGAGAAAGCGAGGCAGGAGGCGGGGAAGCACATAGAGCAGTTCCGCCACTGCAAGCATTGCCGTGCGGACGCCTGCGGGATACCGGGCGTGTCGGACCTGACGAAGGAGTTGTACCAGGGACGTGAACTTGAGACGTTCAGCCACGGATGAGGCTTTACATGTCCATTGATGAGAATTGATGACCCATTGATGCGGCATGAGGGTTAACCCATGCGCAAGACATGTAGTCCATTGGTATGCCTTGTTACTTACCCATTTGATCCTCAGACGACGGATATCCTTCCTGCTTGATAAAACCATTGAAAAGGAGGCCAGTGCAATGGCAAAAATCGCAAACAGTTTGACCGAGCTCATCGGCAACACACCGCTCCTGAAACCGAACAATTTCCTCGGGGCAAAAGGTATCGACGGAGAAATCCTGTTCAAACTGGAATACTTCAATCCGCTCGGCAGTGTAAAGGACCGCATCGCCTACGCCATGATCAGGGATGCGGAAGAAAGCGGACGGCTGACAAAAGGGATGACGATTATCGAGCCGACCAGCGGCAATACAGGTATCGGCATAGCGTTCGTCGCGGCTGCGCTGGGTTATAAAGTGATCCTCACTATGCCCGAAACGATGAGCGTCGAGCGGCGGAACCTCGTCAAGGCCCTTGGGGCGGACGTCGTCCTCACTCCCGGCGCCGAAGGGATGAAAGGCGCTGTCCGCCGTGCGGAGGAACTCAACGCCCAGATACCGGGCAGCATAATACTGCAGCAATTCGAGAATCCCGCCAACCCGGCGATCCATTACAGTACGACGGCAGAAGAGATATGGCGGGATACGGACGGAAAGATCGACATATTCATTGCCGGTGTCGGTACGGGCGGGACGGTGACAGGCGTCGGCAAAAACCTGAAGGAGAAGGATCCCGGTATAAAAGTCATAGCTGTCGAACCTTTTGAATCGCCCGTCCTGTCCGGAGGCCAGCCGGGACCTCACAGGATACAGGGCATCGGAGCCGGATTCATACCGCTTGTATACGATCCGGACGTTGTCGATGAAGTGATAACCGTCCGCGGCGATGAAGCGATAGAAACCTCGCGCGAGCTTGGGCGTTCCGAGGGCCTGCTCGTGGGGATCTCGAGCGGAGCTGCGGCATTCGCGGCGGCTGCTGTCGGAAAGCGCGCCGAAAACAGGGGAAAGACGATAGTCGCTGTGCTTCCGGACACAGGCGAGCGTTATCTTTCCACGATACTGTACCAGTATTAGTCCAAAAGGGGGAGTGAAAATGCCGGACTTTATCGAAAGCCCGCGTACGGCCTGCGCTCTTGCAGGTGCGTTGTCGACGATAAGCTGTCTGCCCGGGGTCATACCGATCATCCATACCACTCTCGGGTGCGGCGGCAACCTGGCCAATGCTGTGGCGTTCGGTTCGGGATACCTTGGCGGAGGTTATTGCAGCGGCGCCCAGGCTCCAAGCTCCGGAGTGACAGAGACGGAAATCGTCTTTGGCGGCGCTGAAAGGCTGCACGAGCAGATACGCAATACTCTTGAACTCATCGACGGGAAACTGTATATAGTTGCGACAGGCTGCATGACCGAGATGATCGGCGATGACACGGACGGCGTGGCAAACGGATTCCTTGACGAAGGAGAGCCCGTGATCGCGGTGAGCACCCCGAGTTTCAAGGGCGACAGTTACCACGGATATGAAATCGTGCTTGACGCGATATTCAACAGGTACCTGCCAAGAGCCGAACATAAAAACCCAAAGCTTGTCAACATTTTCGGGCTCATACCGGGATACGACCCGTTCTTCCGGGGCGACCTGGAAGAGATGGAACGACTTCTCACATCGCTGGGGCTCGAAGTGAATACTTTTTTCACGCCGTCGCAGACATTCGAAAATATAACGTCAGCACCGACGGCTGCGCTGAACATCGTTTTCTCGAGGGTTTGGGGCAAAACGCTTGCCGGGAGATTCGAACAACGGCACGGGACCCCGTACATCATCTGCGATCTGCCCATCGGACCTGAGGCGACGGACGGATTCCTGCGCCGGATAGCGGAATGGTTCGGGCTGGACGCCGGGCATGTCATCGAGAGGGAAAACAGGATATTCTACGGTTATTTCGAGCGAGCGGCTGACGCGTTCTGCGACCAGGATCTCAAGTTCTACGCGATAACCGTCACGAACTCGAATTATGCGATCCCGCTGGCCAGGTTCCTATCAAGAGAGTTGGGATGGGTCGTGGCCGACAGCTTCGTGACGGATAAGCTGACAGACGAGCAGAAGGCTGCTCTTTCAGGCGATTATCCGCTGCAGTTCCGCACCGGCGTCCAGGAGATCGCAAGGGCCATCAGCAAAAACCATCCGAACAGCAGGGGCCGGCGATACTTTGACGATATAACGCCGCTCTATATCATAGGCAGTTCGCTTGAAAAGCGGACGGCGAACGCGCGGGGCGCGATGCACCTGTCAGTGAGCTTCCCGGTCTATGACAGGCTTATTACGGACAGGGGCTATGCGGGATACCGCGGCGGGCTGCACTTGTTTGAAGATCTTACGGGAAGGATCATGTCTTTAAAGGGGTGAGATTATGGGGTTTTATGAGCAATCTGTACCTCCCGTGCGCGACACCCGGCTGAAAATAGGAGACAGCTATCACGGCAATGCCTGCGGCCTGGTCAATTGCGGACGCGACGGGTGCCTGCTTCAGAAAAACAGGGGATTTTGGCAGGCAAACGCCTGCCAGATGGCACTGACGCTTATGATGGCGGCAACTGTAGAGAATGCGGCGATCGTAATGCATGCTCCCGGCGGCTGCGGCGCGCTGCTGCATTCGCTGTCGGTACAGTCGGCCAAAGGGAAAGCGCGCCGCGGCAAGGAGCCGAAGGCCGTACCGTGGCTGTCCACAAACCTTACGGAAGCCGATGTGATCGGAGGCGGGGAGAAAAAACTGCTGGAAACCATCAAATATGCGGACAGGGAGTTCCGCCCCGAAATCATATTCGTTGTGGTGACATGTGCTCCGAGCATAATCGGCGACGATGCGGAAGAGGTGGTACGGCAGGCACGTCCACAGGTCAGTGCCGACGTTGTGAGCCTCCACTGCCCGGGTTTCAGGAGCCGTGTGGTGGCAAGCGCGTATGATGCGTTCTATCACGGGATCCTGCGCGGGCTTGAACTGTCCCCGAAACCGTGGGTCGACTTCCGGCCGCTGCCGCAGGGATCTCCGGAATCTGAGCTGGCCGAGAAAAACTACCAGTTCGAGAGATCGCGCACCGTAAACGTGTGGAATGCGACCAGCATCGGGCCGGTCGATGAAGAAGAGGTAAGGCGCCTTCTGTCGGCTTTGGGGCTGAAGGTGAGGTTTTTTGCCGAATATTCAAGCCGCGACGAACTGCGCATGGTTTCCGAAGCAGCCCTGAATGTCAGCATGTGCAACGTCCATGACGATTATATGCTTAAATTCCTCGAAGAGAAATTCGGAACACCTTACGTGATAGCAGGCATGCCGATAGGATTCAGGCACACGAGGCAATGGCTCGTATCGGTCGCCAGGCATTTCGGGCTTGAAAAACAGGCCAACGCCCTGGCAGATTACGAGGAAGGCCTCGCAAGGGAAGCGATCGGGCCGTTCGTGGAGCAGGTCAGAGGCAAAAAAGTTCTGATCTGCGGCGGTGTGGTCCGGGTCGGCGCTGAGGCGACGATGCTGGCTGAACTTGGACTGGATGTCCTGGGTATCCGTACGTATCATTATGACGACGGAGCCGAGCCTGTTTACGAGGATGTCGTAAAAAACCTGCCGGATACGCCGGTGGCTGTCAGCAACCAGTTGTTTGAACTGACACACCAGATCAAAACGCTGAAACCCGACATTGTCATATCACACAACGGGACACAGGGCTACATAGCGAAACTTGGCGTTCCGTCCGTCCAGCTGTGGAACGTTGACAGCGCGTTCTTCGGCTATACCGGGATATACCAGATACTGCGCCGGATAGTGTTCGAACTGAAAAACACATCTTACCGCGACAGGCTTTCGAAGCACGTAAAACTGCCGTACAAACCGGCTTATTTCGAAGGCGACACTTTCAAATATATAAAGGACTGAAAGGGGATCGGTTTATGAAACTTAATGATTCTGTATTTCGACTTAGACCTGTTTTACAAGGTAAATTTGCTTCCAGGCTTATATCAGCCATGCTTATCCTCACACTTGTGTTTTCAATAACGGGCTGCTCAGGGAAAAATGATGCCGGCAGTGCAAAAGATGCTTCGCCTGCGGCAGGACAGACCGGAACCGGTGGAGAATCACAGACAGACTGCTGTGATGATGCTGACGCCACGGCTTCGGCTGACGGGCAGACCGGCAAGGGATCAGGGGCCGGAGAACAGACCATTGACAAAGAAGCGGCGTTCCTGGACGAACCGGCTTCGAAGCGTACGATCCACATAGGCTATGACGGCGGGCTTTGCCAGGCGGCAATACCTATAGCGCACCACAAGGGATTTTTTGAAGCTGAAGGCCTGAAAACAGAGCTTACCAGGACAGGCGGCACACATGACAACGTGCGCGACGCGCTTGCGGCCGGAAAAATCGATACAACTGCGGGAATGATCGCGGGCTGGCTGAAACCCATCACCAACGGCATCGACCTCAAGTTTACGGTCGGACTCCACACAGGGTGCGCTTCGGCATTCGTCCTGGCAGATTCGCCGATCCGGAGCTTTGCCGATGCGAAGGGAAAAACCGTTGCCATCAACGGCGGGATCGGCGGCGTATATCACAACATAGGTTACCGTTTTATCGCCCATGACGGATTTGCTCCCGAAGACTTTATCTGGAGAGATTTCCCGGCCGACCAGACGCTGCTGATCCTCCAGAAGGGAGAAGCCGATGTTGCGGTGTTCTCCGACCAGCTGGCCGAAAAATGGGTGCAGGACGGTACTCTGCGCAGGATCCGTTCGCTGCACGAAGACGAAGATTTCAGGAATGAGTCCTGCTGCGTGCTTGGCATATCCGGATCATTCATAGCTGAGAACCCGGTCGCGAGCGAGAAAATCAGCCGCGCCATTTATAAAGCCTCCCTGTGGATCGGCGAAAGCGATGCGAACAAAGAAGAAGCCGTACAGATTCTGCTGGACAACGATTATATAAGCGGGACGAAAGAGTATGCACTGCAGTTGATGAAACTCTTCCGGTGGGGGCTGCCCAACGAACTGACCGAGGCAACGCTTGACCTTTCCATAAAAGATTACCAGAGGCTCGGCGTGATAAGCGACAGCATCGACCCTGCCGAACTCAAGGCACAGATATGGGTCCCGCTGGATATCGAATGATCGTGCAGGCACTGACTATATAAACTGCAAAAATGAAATCGAAGCGAGGTGTCCCTCATGAAACTTACCGCCTGGGAACTGCACAGGCTCGAGAGTTCGCCGAAGTCAAAACTTCGGCGGACCTTCGAAAGAATACTTACGATCCTGCCGCTGTTGCTGGTCATGGCCCACATGGCAGAGTACAAGCTCATGCCTGACTTTCCGAAGTACGTTGCGAACAGGATCGCATATCCTGTCAGCGACACATATACGGTTTTTCTTGGAATACTGGCCTTTGCCCTGCTGATATATCTGATATTGTCATTCTTTTCAGACAGGAAATATGAGAGGCTGGTGCACTCATCGCCGCTATATTGTGTGATTGCAATAATCCTTTCAATATATGATATTGCAACGCTTAAAACCGGTATTCTGCAGCTGCCGTATTTTCCGTGGGCAGACCGGATACTGCTTGCCATTATCGAAGACAGGAAGATGCTGCTCGACTGCGTCACTAATTCGCTTATCCTTCTGTTTGCAGGCTACCTGGCAGGCGCCGCCGCCGGTCTGTTCTGCGGCGTCGGTGCAGGCTGGAGCAAAAAGATCAGGTACTGGATCATGCCGCTTCTGAAACTGCTTGGACCTATCCCTTCCACTACGTGGATCTCCATCATACTGGTTGTTGCCAGTTCCCTGTTCGCGGGCAGCGTTTTCATGATCGCGCTTGGCGTATGGTACCCGGTGACGATGGCAGCACTCAACGGCGTTGCCAATGTGAACAGGAGCAACTTCGAGGTGGCGAAGACATTTGGCGCAAACAGGTTCGAACTGGTCTTCAAAGTGGCGATCCCTGCCGCCATGCCGAGTATTTTCAACGGCCTGACACAGGGAATGGGCATTGCGTGCACGGCGTTGATGGTCGCCGAGATGCTCGGGGTCGAATCCGGGCTGGGATGGTATATCAACTGGCAGCGCGGATGGGCCGAGTTCGCGAAGATGTATGCCGCGGTTATAATCATCTGCCTGACGTTTACGGCCGTAAATTTTGTGCTGACGCTGATCAAAAAGCGTGTGCTCCGCTGGAAGGAGGAGTATGTATGAGCGGACAGGTGGAAATCAGGAACCTTTCAAAGGTATTTGCGCGACCCGGATCGGATGATACGCTCCAGGCGCTGGACAATATCAGCCTAGACATACGCCCGGGAGAATTCGTAGCGCTTCTTGGCGCCAGCGGATGCGGGAAAAGCACGCTGCTGCGCATCATTGCCGGCCTTGAGATCCCGACGAAGGGGGAGGTGCTTTTCAACGGCGGCAGGATATGCGGCACGAGCCCCAAGCGCGGGCTCGTATTCCAGGAGCATTCGCTGTTCGCCTGGCTTACGGTACGGCAGAACATAGAGTTTGCGCTGAAAACTTCAAGGCAGTACCAGGACAGGAAATGCGAGATCGACAGATGGCTGGAACTTGCCGGACTGGCGGAATTTGCGGGGAACTATCCGCACCAGCTGTCAGGCGGGATGCGGCAGCGGGCCGCGCTTGTACGGGCGCTGGCAGTCTCGCCGGATGTGCTCCTGCTCGACGAACCGCTTGGCGCGCTCGACAGTTTCACCCGGATGAGCCTGCAGGACGAACTGGTCCGACTCTGGCAGGAACGCGGCAATACTATGGTCATGGTGACCCATGATATAGATGAAGCGATCTATCTTAGCCAGCGGATAGTGATAATGTCGCCGCGGCCGGGACGCATCAGCAGGATCATAGAAGTTCCGCGGAGCTACCCGCGCGACCGGGCTTCGGGCGATTTTACGGTGCTGCGCAACGAAATACTCAGGTTCATGAACTTTGCACATGAACAGCAGTATGATTATGTGTTACTACTCAGGCATTACAAATCCGTTGGTTCTCTGGTAACATGGTAGCATCACCCATGCGTGTGATGTCACTGACCAAATCAAGTCGACAAATAAGGGATACCATTCCGGCATCCCTTGAATGCGAAAACTGAATAATATCTCACCCTTCAAGGACAAATGGCTGTACTTAATATTGGTGAAACTACTTCTGATAATGAAACCGATCATACAGTTTTATTAAACCATGAAGAGGACCCTGCTCATAATTTTCTTCCGGATAAAGTTTTCTGAAATACTCGAATTTTTTCATCAATACCGGGATTGCCTCTTCATCGGCAATAAACCCGAGTGTAATACAGGCAAGGGACATTGCATAAGGTGACCTTATTTCATCAAGCATTTTTAACAAAGCTTCCGAATAGTTCTTTTTTGTATTGGCAAGTATTATGACCGTATTTTCTATAAACACCGAATTTAGGCTTGTTTTAAACATTTCCAGTATTTTTGGCAGAAGAATTTCCTCATTTGCCAGTACCCTTTGACGGAGAAGGTCGTGATTTATAACATCACACTTGCCTCTCAACATTTTCAGGAGTACATCAGGATCATTTTCATGAAGGAGTTTTTCTCTTTCTTCCTCAGCTCTATTATCATACTTCCGTACAAAATCAGACACGAATTCAGATATAATCGGGATTTGCATTTGAGTATATACAAATTGCTGGGCAGTTATATCCTTTACTGGGTTATCTTCAAAAAACTTTTTTGTCAGCAAATCTTGATACAATAATAACACCAACTCTCATAAATATTGCAGTACTTGTAAATGTCAATAAAAATTTAGGTCAGTTACCGGAGTAAAATTAGGCCACCAATTCGTAAAAAATTATCCAACATCTGCCTGTCTCGAAAGAGCCTGCTTAAACC
>Ga0209720_1001436_pt1 | contig 20258 bp, 27 predicted proteins | sample AD_JPNMR3_MetaG_FD_184426 | JGI IMG/M metagenome (GOLD analysis project Ga0209720, IMG submission 184426) | Active sludge microbial communities of municipal wastewater-treating anaerobic digesters from Japan - AD_JPNMR3_MetaG (SPAdes) (version 2) | ecosystem: Engineered > Bioreactor > Anaerobic...
TCGTAGCTGCGTACCGAGGTGCCTGCCGGCCTCGATAAAAAGGCAGGAAAAAAGTAATCGCCAACGATTACGAATACGCTCTAGCCGCCTAAGACGGCTGGCGTCCTCCCGATTTTCGCCTGTCGGATCGGGAAAGGGCGCGATAAAGGCAGGCTGGCTAAACCTCCTCGCCCGGAGGAGGTTTGGCGAGAACTTCCCGGGCTGGCCATTCAATTTCCCTGCCTTTGGGGGAAGGGATGGCGAGATTTAAACAAAGGCTACGTACGTAGAAGCTACAGTGGAATATTCTCGGACGCGGGTTCGACTCCCGCCGCCTCCACCAATAAAAAATCCAACACAGCCCATATAATTCTAAAAATGCTTAGTTATTAAGGGCTTTTCCTTTTTCGATCATCCATCGTCGCTCGATTTTATCCATTGAAATCCACCCCATTTGGGGGTATTTTTATCCACAAAATACCCGCAGCGAAATACCCGTACCCACAGGTGGTGGTTAATGTATTAACAACACTGGCTTTATCGTGTATACTTAGTCCCTAAATATATGGAGGTGAAAGATGGCACTCACAGACATGAAAATTCGATCCGCGAAGCCAAGGGAAAAACAGTACAAGCTGACGGATGGGGACGGCCTCTACCTTCTCGTCACTCCACAGGGGAGCAAGCTCTGGCGTTTCCGCTACAGGATAGGGGGAAAGGAAAAGCTCCTGGCCCTGGGCAGCTACCCCGAGGTGAGCCTTTACGAAGCCCGGCAGGCTAGGGACGAGGCGAGGAGGATGCTCAGGAATAACATAGACCCCAGTGTCGAGAAGAGGCAGCGGAAGTTGATGTCGTTGACCCGGCAGGGTGAGACGTTCGGGGTGATTGCCATGGAGTGGTATGAGCGGTTCAAGGGGCAGTGGGCCGAGAGTCACGCCGAGGTAACGAAGAGGCGACTGGAGAGGGAGTTGCTTCCCTGGTTGGGGCACCTGCCCATAAGGGAGATAACGGCGACGGACCTGCTTTCGGTGTTGAGGCGGATTGAGGGAAGGGGAATCTTGGAGACGGCTCACCGGGTGAGGACGGTGGCCGGTCAGGTGTTTAGGTATGCCATAGCGACGGGCAGGGCTGATCGGGATCCGTCGAGGGATTTGAAGGGGGCGCTGCCTCCTCCCAGGGAGCGGCACCTGGCTGCCATCACGGATCCGAAGGAGGTGGGGGCGCTGTTGCGGGCGATAGATGGGTACCGGGGTCATTTCGTGGTGAGGTGTGCCCTGAAGCTTGCCCCTCTGGTGTTCGTGCGTCCGGGGGAGTTGAGGCATGCCGAGTGGTCGGAGATAGACCTGGAAAATGCCGTGTGGAGGATACCGGCGGAGAAGATGAAGAACAGGCAGCCGCACTTGGTGCCCCTGTCCAGGCAGGCGGTGGAGATACTCTCGGAGTTGAAGCCTTTGACGGGGACAGGTAGGTGGGTGTTTCCTTCGCTTCGGAGTGATGAGAGGCCCATGAGTGAGAATGCCGTGCTTGCTGCCCTGAGGCGTCTTGGTTACGACAAGGAGGAGATGTGCGGTCATGGATGGCGGGCAACGGCGAGGACCCTGCTTGACGAGCAGTTGAAAGAGAATCCCGCGGTGATCGAGGCGCAGCTTGCCCACAAGGTGCCTGATTCTCTGGGAAGGGCTTACAACAGGACGACCTACCTTGAGGAACGTACCCGCATGATGCAGAGATGGGCCGATTACCTGGATGAGCTGAGGAGAACGACGTAACAATATCCTACCTTTTAGGTGAAACCGGAGTTTGAGGAAGCTCGGAAAGCGGGATTCCGTTAAAAGTGTCTTTATAAATTAAATTCTGAGGCCCTTTTTTCTTTTCCGGATATCTTGCCCTTAATTTCAGCATGGTGCTGGGCCGCCTTATTGTGCTCCATAATGGCTTAAAGATGAAGATCCCGAGGGAGTTCGTAACAATGCTAAATAAGCTAGAGAAGTGCACTGCTAGAGGGGGGGTAACTCCAAGAGTTTGCAGAATTGTTTTTTTTCACTCCCCTCTTCATAGGGATATGGGCTGCTACGTCCGTCCGATGGCGGGACCAGACGGCGTCCAGGGTCCTTTCAGTTCCCTCTTCATAGGGATATGGGCTGCTACTCGCCATACCCTATGTCGAACGTAGCAATGAGGTCAACTTTCAGTTCCCTCTTCATAGAGATATGGGCTGCTACTTGTTTTCATCGCTCATCCTCCTTGCGGATCGGCTCGCTTTCAGTTCCCTCTTCATAGGGATATGGGCTGCTACCACTTCAGGAACAGTATCCACCGGCACAGGTCATACGGTCTTTCAGTTCCCTCTTCATAGGGATATGGGCTACTACAGAAGAAGGGGCCGTCGTGGTGGAGTTGGGAGAAATTGTCAAGCGACATTTAATTTTGACCCCTTTTGGTCATCGAAAAATGACCCCCATTTGTTCATGCCTGTTCGATCTCCGGTTCCCGGATGAGGCCGGCCTTGACCTTTTCCTTGAGCCGGTAAGAGTTTCCCTTGATGTTGATCGTTGTCGAGTGGTGAAGTATCCGGTCGAGGATGGCGGTTGCAATCACCTGATCGCCGAAGATTTCGTTCCACTGGCTGAAGCTGCGGTTCGAGGTCAGGATGAGCGCTCCCTTTTCGTAGCGTCTTGAGATGAGCTGGAAGAACAGGTGTGCCCCGTGGCGGTCGATGGGGATGTAGCCGATCTCGTCGATAATCAGCAGTTTTGCCTGGCAGTAGAACTTGAGCCGTTCCTCGATGCGGTTCTCGGCATAGGCCCTGTGAGATGGTCAACTTTTTTTAGACAGCCTCCAGTGTTTTTTAAGTGGTTTTGCCGCTCATAATGTACCCTTAATCTTTAGTAATGATTCATAGTAAACTTCATCCGGTGTTCTGCCGTTTAAGCCCTGATGAGGCCTCCATGTATTGTATTTATCAATAAAGCGCGCAATCTCCCTTCTTGCATGGCTTATTGATTCATAAGCCTTGAGATATACCTCCTGGTATTTGAGGGTTTTCCAGAAACGCTCAATAAATATGTTGTCCATCCAGCGGTTCCGTCCATCCATACTTATCTTGATATTGTTCCTTAATAGAATGTCTATAAATTCAAGGGAGGTAAACTGGCTCCCCTGGTCCGTATTGAATATGTCAGGTTTCCCATATTTATATATCGCCTCCTCAAGGGCCTCTATGCAAAAGGAGACATCAAGGGTATTGGATAACCTGAAGGACAGTATCTTTCTACTTGCCCAGTCCATAATGGCCACAAGGTAACAGAAACCTCTTGCCATGGGTATATACGTTATATCCGAGCACCATACCTCATTGGCCCTCGTTATATTGATATTCTTAAGAAGATATGGATACACCTTATGTCCTGGATGGGGTTCAGAGAGGCGGGGTTTCTTATAGAGGACCTTATAATACTCCCCAAAATTTGGACAGGGTAATTTGGTGGATGGTATCCGGAGATGGTCACTCATAGAGAGGGGAGAAAAGCAGATGAGCAGGTCAACAAAATCAAGAGATGCTACATTCAAGGCGAGGGTAGCCCTTGAGGCAGTGAGGGGAGAGAAGACCATAAGCCAGATTGCGAGTGAATATGGAGTCCATCCCAACCAGATAGGTCAGTGGAAAAAGAAGTTGCTTGAGGAGTTGCCCTCTCTTTTTTCAGATGGAAGGAAAAAGAGAGACAAATCCCAGGAAGAGCTTGAATCAGAGCTATATCGTCAGATAGGACAATTGAAGGTGGAGCTGGAATGGCTTAAAAAAAAGTCCCAGATACTGGAGTTAAGGAGAAAAGGGCATTGATTGAAAATATAGAGATACCCATTGCGAGGCAGTGTGAACTCCTTGGCATATCCAGGTCGGGCTATTATTATCATCCAAGACCAATAAGCCCTTTAAATCTCCATCTCATGAACTTAATAGACGAGCAGTATACAAGAATGCCTTTCTATGGTGTGAACAGGATGACGGCTTATCTTGTAAGACAGGGATACAATGTAAATGCAAAAAGGGTCAGAAGGCTTATGAGGATTATGGGTCTTGAGGCCATATATCCCAGAAGGAGATTGAGTGTAAGCTCTCAAGAACATTTAAAATATCCCTACCTTCTAAAAGGTCTTGAGATAGATCATCCTGATCAAGTCTTATCTTTCGACATAACATACATCAGAATGGCAAAGGGTTTTTTATATCTTGTTGCCATAATGGACTGGTACAGCCGGTATGTATTGTCATGGAAATTATCCAACACTCTGGATGTTTCCTTCTGCATTGAGGCTATGGACGATGCATTATCCATATCGACACCGGGGATTTTTAATTCCGATCAGGGGTCTCAATTCACAAGCAAGGAATGGATCGAGATGCTCAAGTCCCACAATATCCAGATAAGCATGGATTCAAGAGGCAGGGTATTTGACAATATCTTCATTGAAAGGCTCTGGCGGTCTGTGAAATACGAGGAGGTCTATATCAATAACTATGAGACGGTAAAAGATGCCATGAGGGGTCTCACCAGGTATTTCAGGCTTTATAATCACGAGAGGCTTCACGAGTCGCTCGGTTATAGGACGCCTTACGAGGTATATTACCGGCTGTGAGAGGAGGAAGATTAACATTGCCTCCCAAAACTAAACATACGAGGGGCTCTCAGGGTAATCCACCAAATACCCCCTTAATTTTTGTCTTGACTTTGGGGAGGGGTTCAATAATCATCCCCATAAGGGGCTTAAGATGTTATCCCCGAGGGAGTTCGTGATGATGCAAAATAAGTTAGGGGGGTGTCCGGTTTGATGGGGGCAACTCCAATCAGCTTTTTTAAAATGACCGAGCTCAAAAATAGCCTATTAATCTAATGGAGGGGAAATAAGCATGAAGTCGCTTAACTCAAAACAGGTTAAAATCTTAATTGGCGGGCTAATTGTTTTTGTTTTGATAGGTCTATTTCCCCCATGGATACAATATGTGGATTTAGGAGGCAGTGAGGGGAGCTATCGTAAGATAGAAAGGCCAGCAGGATATGGACCTATTTTTTTGCCTCCTCTGCCGGAACAAAGCAAAAAGATACTATTTCCTTTCCTCCATGAAGATTTGCTTGGGTTAATTGGAGTGAGATTAGATATACATCGTCTCTTTATTCAGTGGCTTATATTGATTGCACTGACCTCCTGCATCCTGCTCCTTTTTTACAAGAATCATGGAAGGGAATAAACGAGGGAAGCCATGAAAAGATTATTTCTGGTTTTGTTAATGTCGGTTTACATATGCATACCAGTCTATGCCCGGGGTGATTGTTTTTCTGATTTTGATTGTGGGATTGGTTATAGATGCGTTAAAGCACCATTTCATACTTCTGGGGTTTGTATGAAATCAGTAGATGAATTTGGATTGCAACAGTATGATTTGCCAAGACTGGATAGTGTAAATCCAAGGTACGAAGGTGATTGTGATTTTGATTTAGATTGTCCGATTGGTTTTTATTGTCATAGGAAATATAAGGTTTGTGTTAAACGTTGATAAATGGGTAAACAGGTGTTATAGAAGAAATTCTTGGTGATGAAATTATGATAAGAGGGTTCAAAAGAAACACTAAAATTGTAATCATGTTAATTGTTCTTTTAATAATAGGGGTTTTTATCTACAAATCTCCCGACGAAGCATATTGGCTTGAAGAAAAACCTTATGATGCTATTAAAATTGGGCGTACCTTTGCTTATTGCTTGCTTATTGGCTATAAACAAAAATTGTTAAAAATTGCGGTTGGTCCAGCAAAAACAAAGGTTGAAAACTCGAATTTTCATGAAATTGTATTGGGCAACACTCTTGATGAATTAGAAAAGAGGAAAGTACCTATCCAAATTATATCTCCTTTATTGCCAGATCAGAATGATTTGGACCTCATAGAATTGAAAAAAGTTGAACCGTTTATTGTAATGATGTTCGGTTACAAAAAATGGGATAAGATTGTCGAAATTCCAGGCAGAGGTAAAATGCTTTTTTTCGTAACTGTGGGGTATTATAAGCCTATAGACGACCGAATAATACCTAAATTAGTTAGAAAGATAGCAAACCTTCCATTACTGCGCAATTTCACAGGCCGAATGGGCACAACAGGGCGATGGGTAGTATACAACTACAATTATACATATAGCCTTAGTGATTACCTTGATTGGATTTTGAAAACCTACTAAAAAAAATAATTATAGTAAATGGGAAATTAAACAGTCAAAAGAGTTCATGGAACAAACTAATGATAGCAATCATTTGAGATGTGCTTATTCATCGTAATATACATTTAACTACTTTTACTTATTTAAGACGGATTTTTTAGGGATAAAATTCGACTGAGCGTGCCACATTATAAGTAAAGATAATGATTATTCTTGAAAAAAGATGAAAAAGGGGCATAATAAAAAATATGAGTAAATGTCTAAAGGTGAAAATAAAGGGGGGGGACAAAATGAAGAAAGTTATCTTATTGACATTTATTTTTATCTTTGTATTCGTTTCCTTTGCCATTGCAGCTGAATTTTGGGCATCAAAGAATTCCAATAAATATCATTACCCTTCATGTGAATGGGCACAGAGGATAAGTAAGCAGAATCTTATAATCTTCAAGAGTCCTGAAGATGCAGTAAGGGCGGGATATGTCCCATGTAAGGTATGCAGACCTCCAGTGGTAACACAAGTTCCAAACAAAAAAGGGAAGGTGAAATGAAAGGGAGAAATTACATCTTTACGGGACTATGGATTATTTTATGTTTTATGACTTTTAGTGTTTGCTATGGGAGTTCAGATTTTGATGAGTACATCAATCGTGCAAAGGAATATTGTGAAGCTGGAAAATGGGATGAAGCCGTTGAGCAATACACAAAAGCGATCTCTATCAGGCCAAAAGATGCGTATCTATATTATGCAAGAGGAGTGGCTCAGTATGGTTCAACATTGATAAAGCCATTCGATGCTCCATCTTCAGAGCTAAAGCCCTTGATAGAGAGAGCGATTTCCGACTTTAATAAGGCTATACAGCTCAAACCAAAAAATGCACTCTTTTACTTTCTTCGTGCCAAGATGCGGGAAAAAATGATTTCTCTGATGGAAAACGCTATTATATTGAACCAAGACTTGCCAAATATAGACATCTTGCAACAAGTGAACAAGGCTCTGGAGGACTTGACTAAAGCAATTTCGCTTAGACCTGACCTTTTTTTTCTGTTTTATGATCGAGGCGAAATGTTTATGCGTTTAAAACTCTATGAGAAAGCTGCCAGCGACTTCAGAAGGTGTATAGAACTTAAACCCAGTGTAAAAAGTTTTTTAAATTCTATATATTCGGATTATTTACCCACAGACCAGGCAGGAGGCTTTATACTAATGTCTTTAATTCCCTCAAATGTTTTCTCTCTAAGGTCGGATGATCCAGATGACAAGGCTTGGCTGGCTGAAAGTTTTATAAAACAGGGTATGTGTTACTCGCTAATGGAACAGAAATTCCAGGCCGTCGCTGTCCTTCAACGAGCTTGTGACTTAGAAAGATCATACTGGGAGGACAAGTATGAAGAGGTGTGGAGGGTATCTTACTGTCGGAAGGCAGCTGAGATTCAAAGCGACATGAGCAGAGACAAGAGATGGGTTTTTCTTGCTAAAATGAAGGATTCTAAGGTTTTCTATGATAGTGAAAGTGTGAAAAAGCTACCTGATGGTCATGTAATGATATGGACTGCGGAAGAGTCACTAACAAAGTGGTATGGTCCTGAGTATAAAGTCACTAACAAGCTCTACCTATGGAAATTAAATTGTGATCAAATGAGCGCAGCGATCATTAAATACATGGAGTATAATGCGGACAGCACTGAACCAGTGAAGTCTTTGGATTTTAAATTTGCCGAAATGAAACCTGTTATCCCAAGAACTATAGGAGAAGGCATTTATAACGTAGTTTGTCAGGAGCAAAGGCCTAAAAAGTAAGGTAAATAAATATGAGAACCCTCTCTGTCTATAATGATTGGACACTCGTCCTGAGATAAATTAATGTAGAATGAGGAGGGCGAGAAAGGGATGAGAGAGGGAAATTGGGGTAAGAGAGAGTGCCATGATGGGCTATAAGGCAGCGACTATTGACAATGACCATGAGCAGAAAATTGGTTTGTTGACAGTGAGAGGGTTAACGGCTCCTGATTCTGAGGTACCTGCTAAGGCCCGGCGGAGAAAATTCGCGGCCCAGTACAAGAAGAGGATTCTGGACGAAGCTGATGGATGCAGGCATGTGCCTGGTGCCGTTGGTGCTTTACTAAGGCGGGAGGGGCTGTATTCGTCGCATTTAACCACCTGGCGCAAGCAGCGCGAGCGTGGGGAGTTCGATGGGCTGAGTCCTAAGAAGCGTGGTCGGAAGGCCGAGCCAATTAACCCCCTTGCTGGGAAAGTCCGTGAGCTGGAAGCGGAAAACAGGAGGTTGCAGAGGCAGCTAGAGAAGGCTGAGATGATCATTGCGTTTCAAAAAAAACTTTCCGAGATGTTGGGGATTCCGCTGGAGCGTAAAGAGAGCGACGAGACATGTTGATAGTGGCTACGGAAGATCTCGCAAGGGAAGTTGGAGTGGTGCCGGCCTGTGAGAGCCTGGGGGTGGCCCGTTTCACCCTCTACCACCGCCGCAGGCAGATTGAGCGGGAGGCCAAACTGAGGCGGAAGCCGCCTAGGGTTCTTAGTGAAGAAGAGAGAAAGAAGGTGCTTGATGTACTGCACTGTGGACGGTTTGTGGACAAATCTCCTGCCGAGATTTGGGCGACGTTGGTCGATGAAGGGGTATACCTGTGTTCGGAGCGGACCATGTACCGGATCCTGGCTGAAGACCAAGAGGTTAGGGAGCGGAGAGATCAATTGAGGCATCCTGAGTATAAGAAGCCCGAATTGCTGGCCGAGGGACCTAACCAGGTCTGGTCCTGGGATGTAACGAAGCTGAGAGGACCTGCTAAATGGACGTATTTCTATCTTTACGTGATTTTGGATATTTTCAGTAGGTACGTCGTTGGGTGGATGGTTGCCTTGAGGCAAACAACCGCCCTGGCCCAGAAGCTTATTAAGGAGAGTTGCAGGAAGCAAGGGATAGAGCCGGGGCAATTGACTATTCATGCGGACCTTGGATCTCCCATGATAGCCAGGAGCACGGCGCAGTTGTTTATCACATTGGGGATAAACAAGAGCCACAGTCGGCCTCATGTGTCGGATGATAATCCATATTCTGAAAGCCAGTTCAAGACCCTGAAGTATCATCCTGATTTTCCTGATCGATTTGGCTCTCCAGAGCATGCGGTGGAGTTTTGCAGGTTTTTCTTTGGGTGGTACAACACAGAGCACCGACACAGTGGTATTGGGATGTTGACTCCTGAAGTAGTTCACTATGGTCTCGCTGAAGATGTTATTGAATGCAGGAGAAAGGTCCTGGAGGCTGCTTACAGGGCACATCCAGAGAGGTTTGTCAGAGGTGTTCCGTCACCTCCGCCTTTGCCCGAAGCGGTGTGGATCAATCCTCCTGAAGGACTATCTTCGGCCAGGAGGAAACTACAATAATTTTTCATGGTGAGTGTCCAAAAATTGTTGACAGGTTCCGTATCGCAGAGCAGCAAACCACTTATGTCTCGGTCTAAAATTATTGGACCATTTCTACTTTAGCCGGGCCTGGCATTTCGGGCAGATATCCGGGTTCAATAGGAACCCTCCTGGAGTTGCCCCCATCAAACCGGACACCCCCCTAACTTATTTTGCATCATCACGAACTCCCTCGGGGATAACATCTTAAGCCCCTTATGGGGATGATTATCATTATAATCTTCAAACCATAAAGGCAGAAGTCCCATGACTGTTTTCGCATCTGGTAGATCATGCATGTATACATAGTCCCTCTTGAAGGTCTTTATAAATGCCTCTGCCATACCATTTGACTCGGGACTATAGTATGGGGTGGTACATACGTCAAATCCTATCATCCGGGCAAATGCGATCGTTTCCCTTGAGGTATAGCCAGGCGCATTGTCACACAACCACTGTACCCTGTAAGGAAGTGTATCTCCCTTACCGAAACGATATTCAATGGATGATACCATCAGATCCTTTACCATCTCTGATGAGATTCCACCTGTCGTTGCTGTGTAACTCAAAATCTCCCTGTCACAGGTATCCATGGCAAAGATAACCCTGATCTTCTCACCGTTAAAACAGAGAATCTCAAATACATCGGAACACCACCTCATATTGCTCTTTAACGTGATAACCATGCCATCATGGGTTCTTGTGGGTCTACCAGTATATTCTGGCAACAGGAGATGATTGATCTTCATGATACGGTATATCCGTTTATGGTTCACCACAGGTTCATTGTGCTCTCTGAGATAACGGTTAATAAGCGCAGTAACCCTTCTATACCCATACGTGGGCCTCTCATCAGTGATTTTTCTGATGAGGGGGAGATACTGCGCATCATCAAAACGTGGTGTATATCGTCTCCTCTTTTCTTTTCCTCTTGTGTACTGGTTCGACCTGGAAGTATGCAGAGTGTCGGTTATCCTCTTCACGGGGTAAGCTCCTTTTTGAATGAGGGCATGTGCGATATCAGTTTTTTTTCACGGGCAATTTCAAGGGCATCCTTTAAGATCTCTACCTCCATGGTCTTCTTTCCTAAGAGACGTTCAAGTTCACGTATCTGCTTCTGGAGCTGTTTCACCTCAGAGAGAGGAACAAGGGGTTCCTCACTCCTGGCCGCTTGGAGGGCACCCTCATGGATAAGGCGCCTCCATTTAAAACGCTGGTTTGGGTTAACCTCATACTTTCTTGCTACAGAAGAAATGCTGTTGCCTGGCTGCTCTGCCTCTTCTACCATGGCTTTCTTCTGCTGTGCAGTCCAACGCCTCCTTCTCTGAAGGGAAGTTATTACCTCTACCGGACTCATATGCCTTCCTCCTCCTACCCGTTCATTATAGTAATAACTCTATGGCCATTACTACAACTTATTTTGATTAGAAAAGTGTCCGGTCTAAACGGGGGCTAGTACATCAAAGGCCTGGGTAACCGTGCGGAAGCTGTGAAAATTACGGAAGCCCATATTCAATGGGTGGAGATAAAGAGGAAAAGTCGCACTCAGGGAATCTGGCACGATCAAAGCGGTTTCGTAGGGCGAATCACTTATGAAGGCCCACTGGAAGAATTTTTACCTTTTCTACTAATGGGCGCATACGTCCACGTAGGAGTGTCTGTTCGAAAAAATTCGAACCGATTTCGTCCAAAACCGATAAAACTCGCGGGGCGGGCGGCATTCCCCCCAGACCCCCCCCTTCCGCCCGCCCCGCGGAAGGCGACCTTTTCTGATTGGACGATTTCAAGTTTTTCTAATCCGCCAAAGGCGGATTGCTCGGCTTCGCCGAGCTTGGCGGCAAATTCTTTTTTAATTTTAACTCATCTGGTAAAAACTGATCAATTTCTTCGTCTGAAAATGTTAATTCTTCATCAATCTTAAGTGCTTTTCTGGCTTTTTTGTAAGCCTTTGAATTTGTTTGAGGAGCAAACTTGTATATAAGTTTTAATTCTTCAATTAATTGATCTCTTTTTGAAATTATCAATTCATCACTTAATTTTCCATTTATTATATCAGCCATTAGATTAATGTATTTTTCTCTTATGTACCAAAGCTCTTTTGCTACATATCGATGTTTCTCTGCTCTTTCCGCAGGATTAAAATTTAACTGAAAAAGAGTAAAACCTAACATTAAGCTTGATAAAAGAGCACTTATATAAAGAAAAGTATTCTGATTAGTAACAATTGTACTAATCAAAGATCCTGATGTTAACGAGGTTAGTATAATGTTAGCCCATTTTACTATCTTGCTATTCCTATCCTCAATTTCGGCTGCTTTCTCATGTGTTTTATGAGAATATGCAACTCTTCCGAAGGATTCTCTAATTACTTGTAGGTTAACTTTCTCCATAAAAATTAAGTTATCTTATGTTTACAAAAAATCTACCACTTCTCGCAACACAAATATTATCTTGAACAATAAAACATTCAATCCAATGCTTTCCTGGATATTTAGTATGTTCCCATTGAACTTGGCTACCTTCAAAAATTTTTCCTCTTAAATCGTTATTCCGTTTTGCTGCTTCTCCAGTATTAACAACCTGCCAGTAATATTTAAAAATGCCTTTTGCGTTTGTTCTTGCAATAAATTTAAGATAAAGATCTGGTGGCAAAACTCTTCCGTCTGAATTAATACCCCCTAATCTTTTCGCTTTATTTTCCGTATAAATATACGCATCAATACCTACTCTATATATCTTTTCAAAAGGCCATCTTAACGGCTCGCAATGTGAATGATCAGCTAAAACTGGTTTGTCTTCTTGATAACTCTTTGAGGAACCCTCTACAGAAGGAAAATCGTTGCCAAATATCTTCTTCCATTCATCAGTAGCTTCTTCAATTTTACCTCCATTCTCCAAATCACAAGCCTTACAAGCTCTGTTATGTGCAGTCTTTAGATGACCTTTTACTTTTTCGTCTGCCAGATTATAAAAGTAACCAAAGAAGTCTCTAACTAAAATGGAATAGTCTTTATCTGAATCATTAGAAGAAAAAAAATTAACTACTTTTTCTTCTATTTGAAACGATTTTAGTTTTACTGAACAGTTCTCCGACCATCTCTTAACCATTCTAATTAAAGCCCTTGTTTTACCATTTGTTTTTTTATCCAAATCATTAATTTTCTTTATCTCAGTCCTTGGATCCCATGTTTCCCAAAATCCACCATTTTCAGTGTTGGGGATAATAAACATACCATTTTCTTTTTCACAAGCTGGAAGCAATTCTATATTATGGGTGCCGTCTGCAAATTGGATTAATACAACCTTACACCAACCCTTAATTTTTTCTGTAGTAGAATATTTTTCACTGAGTATCTTCTTTATGTCTTGTAATAACTGTGATTGACCGTTTGATTCATTGTCATCATATTGATCAAATTTATCATCAGGCATAATAAATAAAACATCTACATCTCTTGGGGGCCTGATATTCGTGTGTTTACCATATGACCCAATTAACAATTTTGTGCTTCCATTATATTCAGTATCGGGATAATAATGATCGTGTAGTTTTTTACACACTCCATTATATTTTTTCTTTGCATCTTCTATTTGTGAAGATGTAAGTTTTATATTTTCATAAAATTGTTCAAATTGTTTTTGAATATTCATACTTAAACTAATGTTTTTGAATTAAGAATTCATATTCTACATCCGCAGAGAACAGATCTTTCGGTATCTTAGACAGCCTTTTCTTTGTTACTTTTATGGAATGTTCTGATTGATCAATGCCGATCCAATTCCTATTTAATTCTTGTGCGGCAACCAAGGTTGTCCCGGACCCACAGAAACAATCAAGTACAAGATCGCCCTCATTTGAAGAGGCCTTTATAATAGTCTTCAATAAATCTAAGTTTTTTTCCGTAGGATACAAAGGATATTGAGGATCTTTAAATTCCCATATATCCTGCATTTTTTTTCCTTTTTGTTCATCAGCATAAATTTTTTTCCTTGGCACCCCAGTTTCCGACCATTCTATTAAACCTTTCTTATCTAATTCGTCTAAGACTTCAGGATCGCTTCTCCAGTGTCTTCCCTTTGGTGGTTTTATTCCTCTCCATTCTTGTCCAGTTTTGCCATTTAATGTTTCACCCGGGGCATGTAATGGGACTGTTGTATACCTTCTTCCATCTTTATCAACTTTTGTGAACAATCTTCGTATATCTTCTTCAGTAAAAGGAACTATCGGGTCATTCCAAATTGGGTTTTTTGTTTTAGAATAAAAAAGTATTAAATCTTTTATATTGCCATAAGCCTTTCTTTGAAAATTCTTAGGATTACATTTAATGCGTGTGATATCGTTACGGAAATTTTCAATCCCAAAAATTTCATCCATTATAACCTTCACATAATGACCAATCTTATAATCAATATGAAGATATATAGAGGCTCTTTTAGACATCAATTCTCTTAATAGAATCAAACGCTCTCTTAAAAATTCCAGATAATCGCTACCTGTTAGGGTATCGCTATATGCGACCTCATCAGAGGAACTTTTGCTCACGGTATTAGCTCTATCGTCACTTATCTTAAAATCTCCGTTTGTAGCAAATGGAGGATCTATGTAAACAAGGTCTATTTTCCCCTTAAGGTTGTAATCTTCTAAAAGAGTTTTTAATACTTCAAGATTATTACCCTGAATTAGTTTGTTTCTTGATCCTTTTTGTCCAGTAACATAAACCAGTTTGGCTTTCTTAGTGTTATTAATTATATCTATTTCTTTTTTTTTGTTTTTATAAGTCAGTATCATAGTCCTAAATAAATTAAACTTGGTATAAAAAATCTCTTAAAACTAAACTACTCATGATATTGTAGTTTTTTAAAGTTGTCGTTATTTCACGATACATTTTGTTATTCCCATTGATATATAAAACTCCATCTAATATGGCTATAGTAATAGCCTTGATGCCTTTCAACTTCAGTGTTTCTACTGCATCATTGAATTGGGCATTTTGATGGCCACCAAAATCTGTTAAAAATTTAGCTTCACCAATAATGTATTTACCATTAAATCTAGCAATAAAATCTAGCCCTTTGTTTCTGTTGTAATTTAAATGCTCTTGAGCAAAACTTTTCATCTCCACATCACTTCCATCTAATATGGCATTTTCTTTTGTTTTTAAAAATTCTTCTAATTTAACAGGTTGAATACCTAAAGATTTTCTGTTAAGCCATCGCCTAAATAAAGGGCCTATTTGTCTGTTCGTTTCTTTAGGCTCTGAACAACGCTTAAAAATATTGTCGAGACCCATTTCATAAAGTCTTCCGCAAAGTCGGTTTACTGTGGCTGGGTTTCTTTCGATTGCAGACGGATCTCTCTTTAGATAAGCTACATAAGAATCTTTTATTGGGAAAAGGTCGAGCTTAAGAAGGCTCTTTAACAATCCAATATTGTCTTTGTTTTTAAAAGCTTGTTCTACTTCTTCCCAAATATTTTCATCTATGTCTCTGATACCCTCGGGTATAGTTGGATATACTTGAAATAAATCATCCAAATAACTTCTTTGGTTAGCGTATTCAATACTTAATTTTAACCAATAGTTCATAGTTTTTATTTTGAATTTATTAAATCATCTAATGTTGTATTTAACGCCTTTGCAATCTTCGCCACCACATACACTGAAGGCTTTTTAATAACACCTGTCTCAATCTTTGTTAAAGTCGTATAAGGCACATCGGCTTTACGGGCAAGTTCGTCTTGAGACAAACCAAGACCAGTTCTTAACTTTTTGATTTTCTTTCCTAATTTATTGCCTTGATTATTTACCATATTTTGATATCATAGAATTGTTGATATTTTCTTCCTTCATTCTTATACTATAACAAATATAATGAAAGCAAGCAAATTTTTACAAGTCAAAGATGAGAAAAAGACCGCTTTTGGCCAAAATAAAGTTCGAGCCGATATTTTTTAGAAATGTTCGAATTTGAGAATTGTCGCTCTGCGACAATAGAATTTTGGCTTGGCTACTGGCTAAAATCATTTCTTTTATTGGTTCGAGCCAATTATTTCCTGCTTGTTCAAAATCTTTAATCTTCTGTTGAATTTCCAGTTTTTCATTAAGGAGTTTCTGTTTTTTAGCTTGATATTCTTCCGGTTCGATGCCTTTCCCCTCAATATAAAGATCAAGCAATCTGTCCATTTTCTTTTCAATTGCCGCCTTTTGATCTAAAAGATTTTGAACAAGTGATTTTGTTTCTTGCTTGGCTTGTTCCTTCTCTTTCTCAATTTCTGCCAACATCTTCTCTGCCCATTCATCAGGCAAGGAAACTTTTTGAATTATTGCTTTTAGCTGTTCAACAAGTTTTTCTTCTCGCAAATATCTTTCATCGCATTTTTGCTTTTTCTTGGTGCAACGATAATAAATATGTCCCTTTTGAATTTCAGCAGTAATCATGCAACCGCAATTTCCGCAACGCATAAGTCCTGAAAAAGCAAAGTTGTGTTTTCTTTTTCGCTTCTTCTTGCCTCTGTTATTCATTACTTGTTGAACAGTATCAAAAAGTTTCTTGGAAATAATTGGCTCGTGGCTTCCATCATACATTTCGCCATTGAACCTAAAGACACCATAGTAAAATGGATTTTTAAGCATTCGCTGGACACAGGAAACAGAAAGCACCTTACCTTTGTAGCTTCGTAGCCCTGCGTCTTTTAAAATTTTGGCAATTGTTTTTAGAGTGTATTCTCCGGTTGCGTATAATTCAAACGCTTTTCTGATAAGCGGTGCTTTCTCTGGATCAACATCTATCCCTTTTGTCTTATGGTTATTAAGATATCCAAGAGGGGCAAAGCTTGGCCAAATACCTTTTCGCAGTTTTGCTCTGTGACCTCGTTTAATGTTTTCTGAAAGATTATCTATGTAATATTTGCTCTGCCCAAAAGCAATATTCAACATAAATTTGCCTTGTGGTGTATTATCAAACCAAAAAGTAGGAAATTTTGTCAAGCGACATTTAATTTTGACCCCTTTTGGTCATCGAAAAATGACCCCCATTTGTTCATGCCTGTTCGATCTCCGGTTCCCGGATGAGGCCGGCCTTGACCTTTTCCTTGAGCCGGTAAGAGTTTCCCTTGATGTTGATCGTTGTCGAGTGGTGAAGTATCCGGTCGAGGATGGCGGTTGCAATCACCTGATCGCCGAAGATTTCGTTCCACTGGCTGAAGCTGCGGTTCGAGGTCAGGATGAGCGCTCCCTTTTCGTAGCGTCTTGAGATGAGCTGGAAGAACAGGTGTGCCCCGTGGCGGTCGATGGGGATGTAGCCGATCTCGTCGATAATCAGCAGTTTTGCCTGGCAGTAGAACTTGAGCCGTTCCTCGATGCGGTTCTCGGCATAGGCCCTGGTCAGGGAGGCAACGAGCGGCATGGCCTGGGTGAAGCAGGTCCGGTAACCTTCGGTGACAATCCAGGGTGCTATATGCAACGCTGGTATTCGCTCACTGACCTTCCAAGAAATCGCTCAGTATACGCGCACTCACATAAAAACCCTGCAGCCGCTCCACGTTGCCCTGCGATAGGGCAAAGAGCATATCTCCCCCGCCCTAGCAGGTTCTCTGCGCCGGCTTGATCCAGGATGGTCATCGAATCGTGGTGCGAGGGCAGGCGGAAGGCGATGCGCGCCGGGAGGTTGGTCTTGAGGCTAGTCGTGACGATGTCGGCGCTGGGGCGCTGGGTGGCTATAACCAGGTGGATGCCGACGTTGCGGGCGCAGGCGGGCCAGAAACTCACGCAGGACGCCGGTCTGCTCCGGCGAAGGTTGGTAGGTTGCAAAGGCCGCGCTGGAGCAGTTGTTTGGCGGGGTATGAGGGACACTGACGCTCTTTGACGGTCAGGTGGGAGTTGGGGTTTTGCGGCGAGCGATAGATCACGGCGTGTACCTCCAACCGGTGACAAAGCCCATATTGCGGGCGATCTGCACCTGCGGCGCAATCTCATTATAGAGTGCCTCCCTGAACCGGTCAAGCGGCAGAGCGCACAGCTCGTCCACCGTCGCGGTGCGGAACAACAGCACATAATCTTCCAACAGGTTATTGCGTCCCTGGTCGGCAACCGCCCGAAACGCCTGGTATTGCAGGCGCGCAAAACCGTCAAAATAGGCCGCCAGGTCAGGGAACTGATCGCTCTTGGCGGAGTTGACGGCGCGTGTGGTGGGGATGATGTTCCAGAGCAAATCGTGGGTGACAAAGCGCCACGGCAGGAAATGGTCCAGCGAGAACCCCTGCTGTGGCACGGCCTGGCGGGAATAGATGCACACGACCGTCCCCAGCCCGTCCCACGCCAGTCGCCAAAAGGCCCTGGCCTGGCTGAGGTTGCGCTGCTGCGGCTCAAAGAGTTTGGCGGCCAGGTAGGGAACGTTGGGGTTGTTGCGCTGCAGGTAATTGACCAGGTTCCACAGGGCAAAGCCGCGCACGATGGCCAGATGTTGCGTCAGATAAGCCAGCCAGGCGGGGTGAAGTTCGATGCTATCCTGCGGCGTTGTCACGAACCGATAGAGACAGGGGCTATTATCATCGGCAAACCGCCCGGCGGACAGGCGGAGAATCAGGCCGTCCACCTGGCTATCCGGCCGACCGCGCAGCGCAGCGGCGAAAAAGGGCCGCAGGAAGCGATAAGGCACAAAACGCCCCAGCGTCCTGATTTCGCGCCCTAAATCGGTGCCGGCTTCCAGATGCTGCAAAACCTGGGCTTTGACCCGCTCTTTGGGCGCGTCCAGGGGCAATCCGCTGATCGCGCCCAATTGCAGCGCCAGCGCGCCGAGGCGATCCTGTTTGCCGAACGACAAGCGGAAATAGTTGGTGGGATACCAGACGGCGGCCACCATCTCTGCCAGCAGGTCGGTCAGGGGGATCACGGGGTCTTGCCCGCGCTGGACACATTCCAGGATCGCCAGCAACCAGTAGAACTTGTACGAGTTGGTGACGTTGCTGAAGCAAGCAGCCAGGTGCTCTATAGGGAGTTTGGAAGAAGGCGGCAGTTCCGGAGACATCAGACACTATCTCCATCCTTGCGGCGAACAATCAAAGGCGTCAATCGAAGCCCAGGATGTTGTCTGTCGCCCTCCGCAAACAAACCGGTGACCAGGCACCAGCAACTGAACCTTCCCCCATTGTCTAGACAAAAATTAGCCATTCTTAAGTTTGGTTTCCTCATACCTGGGTATGTCGGATCCGGATTTTAAAGTTTCCTTCCCCTTAAGATAAACCTCCTCAGGGGTTTTATAGCCCAAAGCACTGTGAAGCCTGTCTTGGTTATAGAATCTGAAATAGTTCCCTATACTCTCTCTTCCGCATCCCATACGTCAACGTAATCCTTCAGGTAAACCTCCTCGTACTTGAGGCTCCTCCATAATCTCTCTACGAAGATGTTGTCAAATAGAAATGGTACAATAATTTCAGCGCCCATAATGTACAATGAGTAGAGTCATTGTTTCATAATCATGTCGGCCTCGCAAACTGTCTACCCCCTTCAGGGAGGGCAGCATACAATGATAAAAATATTTCTTTTTTTCTTCCTATAGACATGGTAAAAATTATTCAAAACAACTTTGGAAGAAAGGATTTAGCCTATGAAAAAACTCCTGAGCCTTTTTCTCATATCATCCATGTGCTTTGTATCATTCCTCTACGCAGATGAATTCATTTTAAATAACACCCCTGCTGAGGTATATTTCTCCCCAAATGGGGGTTGCACAGAGGCCATTATAAAGGAACTGAACAATGCTAAGAAAGAGATTCTTGTTCAGGCTTATTCCTTTACCTCCCAACCCATTGCAAAATCGCTTGTTGATGCCTATAAAAGAGGTGTAAAGGTAGAGGTAATCATCGATAAAAGCCAAAGAACAGAGAAATACACGTCGGCCACTTTTCTTGCCAACATGAGAATACCTGTCTACATAGATGCAAAGCATGCCATTGCCCATAATAAGGTAATAATCATTGATAGGGGAACAGTCATCACCGGGTCATTCAACTTTACCAAGAGTGCAGAGGAGAAAAATGCAGAAAACCTCCTCATCATAAAATCAAAGGATCTTGCCCGCATCTATATGGATAACTGGCTTAAGCACAAAGAACACTCGGATATTTATCCCTCGAGGTACTAAACAGGGCATAAATGAAACACCACAATCAGAAAATTAATGTAATGATCCCCGAAAATAGAGACTTTTTTTAGGCTTTTTGGGACGGAGATGGTGAATTAGTCTAGACTTAATCTGACAATCTGAACCCCTTCCCAAGCAACTTCTTTTTCCACTGACCTATCCAGTTGGGATGTAATCCATATTCACTCAAAATCTGGCTTATGGTCCTCTCTCCCCTCACTGCCTCAAGGGCTGCCCTCGCTTTGAATGTAGCATCTCTTGATTTTGTTGACCTGCTCATCTGCTTTTCTCCCCTCTGTATGAGTGACCGATCATAGGATACCATCCACCAAATTACCCTGTCCAAATTTTGGCGAGTATTATAGTCGCACCTCCGTTACCGACCAAGCCCCCAGGGGCAGACATTCCGCAAGGCATGTTTGCCCCCCTTTTTTTATCCCGGACACCCATCTTCCACCCCCTCTCCCCCCTCAAGGGGGAAAATACCCGCAGGCATAGCCGGCGTTTTTCCCGATCT
>Ga0209720_1001437_pt1 | contig 20257 bp, 16 predicted proteins | sample AD_JPNMR3_MetaG_FD_184426 | JGI IMG/M metagenome (GOLD analysis project Ga0209720, IMG submission 184426) | Active sludge microbial communities of municipal wastewater-treating anaerobic digesters from Japan - AD_JPNMR3_MetaG (SPAdes) (version 2) | ecosystem: Engineered > Bioreactor > Anaerobic...
AGGGGGGACTTGAACCCCCATGGAGGGTAACTCCGCGCGATTTTGAGTCGCGTGCGTCTGCCATTCCGCCACTCCGGCACTGAACACAAGCGAGATTATTCAGTTGCATGTCAATTATACAACACGCTGCAGTAGTCGGCAAGGACATTTCAGATTGAAGTGAGCGCCTCCTTGCTGTACATTATTTAACAAGGAAAGAGTTCTTGACGGCACGAGTTTCTGCGATGGTCTTAGGTTTGTAAGGCGATCCTAAGTCCGTGTCGCGGTGCTAAGTTTGTCCCGCAATGTTGGGCTCCTTGTAAAGGTGTTTAGTTCTTTTGGGCTCCAAGGTGACAAAGGGGCTGATAACAAGTGGAAACGGAAATAACCGGCGGTGAATTCGGACTCATTGAACGGATTAAGCGGTTGATTGATGCCGGAGTTGGAGACGCCGCGGATGTCGTCTTAGGAATAGGAGACGATGCTGCGATTGTCTTGCCTCCTCCCGGGAAGCTTCTTTCAGCTTGCGATATGCTGGTAGAAGGTGTGCACTTCAAAAAGGAATTCACAAGCCCTCGAAGCCTTGGTTGGAAGGCACTTGCAGTGAATATCAGTGATATCGCAGCTATGGGTGGGGTCCCTTTGTTCGCACTGGTGTCTATCGGTCTTCCTCGCTGGGCAGATGACGCTTATGTAGAAAGCATTTACGAGGGAATGCTCGACATTGCGCAGCTGTTCGGTGTGAAGCTGATAGGCGGGGATACTGTTAGTTCTCCGGAAGCTATGGTCCTCAACGTTACAATTCTTGGTTCAGCAGACTCTCCTGTTACCAGGGGAGGCGCTGTCCCCGGCGATCTCATCGCGGTCACCGGCTGTCTCGGAAGATCCGCAGCGGGCTTGGCCTGTCTAAAAAGAACCCAGCAGGATAAGATGAGCTTAAATGAAGAGCGGTCACAGACGTCGGAGGATGGGGGCTCGTTGCAGGACGCCGAATCCGGTGCCAACTGGCTCGATGAATTGATATACGCGCATCTTGAGCCGGTGCCGAGAGTTTCGGAAGGCCTTGCACTTTCATCAACAGGCCTTGTAAACGCTATGATGGACATAAGCGACGGACTGGCGGGGGATATTCATCATATTGCCAGGGAGAGCAAAGTCGGGGCTGTGATTAAAGAGGAGTTAATCCCTATATGTGAATCCACGCTACGCGCTGCAAAGATGCTGAAGTATGATCCGCTTGAATGGGCACTGTCCGGAGGCGAGGATTTTGAGCTCTTATTTACATTTGCGCCCGGATCTACTGACAAGATCCGCCGCGCATTGTCTGAACTCGGAAGAACTATGCACGTAATTGGGCATATTACAGCTGAGACAGCAGGTGTTGTTTTGGTGGATAAGGATGGAGTTGCAGGAAGGATTGCCGACAGAGGATTCGATCACTTTCGCATCGTCCGGAGTCAAGGTTCGGAATCCCATGGTGACTGAGAAAACTCACTTAATTTGTGTGGAGGCTTACCAAGATGTAGCAGGAATTGTCCCATCGTTTGAAGAACACATAATAGCTGGTAGAAACTTCTTTTTTGTTTGCGAGTTTTGGTGAATGGAGGGTTGGGAATGGCAACATTGGGACTTGCGGAATTCCTGAGCAGCATAATCTCAGAGTCCGGCGTATCCGGCCATGAAGGGAAAGTTGCTGCTCTCGTGGAGAAGCATATGTCCGGTTTATTCGATGAGGCCCGAACTGACGCCCTCGGCAACCTCATTGTGCTCAAGCGAGGCACCGGACGTACGCCCCATCCCCGTGTGATGCTTGCCGCGCACATGGATGAAATCGGGCTTATGGTTACAAAAATCGAAGATCAGGGTTGTCTTAGGGTAACGCAGGTCGGCGGTATCGACAGACGCATTCTCCCCGGACTTGAGGTGATAGTCCACGGACGGAGGGATCTGCCGGGTGTTATCGGGGCAAAACCCCCACACGTCCAGGAGCCCGGAGAGCGTGAGAAATCCATGAAGTGGGAGGACTTGTATGTCGATGTCGGTCTGACCGCTGATGAGGCCCGTGAATTAATCCGAATAGGTGACATAGCAACTTTTGCTCAGACCCCAATCAAGCTGCAGGGCAAGTTCATGGCAGGAAAAACCATGGATGACCGGGCAGGAGTGGCGGTTCTGTTTGAGTGTCTCCGAGTTCTCCGTGACATGCGGCACCAAGCGGATGTCTACTGTGTCGCCACTGTCCAGGAAGAAGTCGGCTTAAGGGGTGCCATCACGAGTACATACGGCATCGTTCCGGATGTCGGCATCGCTATTGATGTCGGATTCGGCGACCAGTCTTCAGTCCCTGAGTATCAATCGATTTCCATGGATAACGGCCCGGGGATTGCCTTCAGTCCTGCGGTCCATCAGGGAATATTCGAGAGGCTGACGTCTATCGCAAGTGAGCTCGAGATTCCGTATCAGGTAGATCCAAGCCCGTATCCCGGTGGGACAGACGCCTATGCGATACAGATGGCGCGAGGCGGGATCCCCACAGGGCTCGTGTCTATACCACTGCGTTACATGCACACCGCAGTTGAGACAGTGTGCTTGGCTGATATTGAACGAGCCGGCAGGCTCCTTGCAGAATTCATAGTCCGGCTCGATAAGAAGTTTGTGGAGGGATTGAAATGCTTCTAAAAACCCTCACAGAAGCCTTTGGTGTTCCAGGACAGGAACAGGAAATTGCAAATGTCATAAGGGAGCTTGTCAGCCCCTACTGCGATTCGGTAGAAACAGACGCATTAGGAAACCTCATAGCAATAAAAAACGGTAACGAAAAAGGTCCCAAAGTCATGCTCACCGCCCACATGGACGAGGTCGGATTAATGGTCATGTTCATTGAGAAATCCGGGACCTTAAGATTCAAGCCCATCGGTGGTATTGATCCGAGGGTGCTGGTTTCGAAGTCGGTCTATATCGGCAAGAACCGGGTCCCCGGTGTAATCGGAGCAAAACCTATTCACCTTCAGAAATGGGAAGAAGCAGATAAGCCGTTCGACATTGACGGGTTGTTCATAGACATTGGGGCGAAAGATAAGGAAGAGGCAGAGAAGCTTGTAAAGCTAGGCGACGGCATTATCTTTGCCACAAAATATGAAGACATCGGAAACAACCGTGCCAAAGCCAAAGCCTTTGACGACAGGATTGGCTGTGCTGTGCTCATTAGACTCCTTACCATGGAGAAGAGGTGGGATTTCACGATTCAAGGCGTCTTCACCGCGCAGGAGGAGATAGGCGGCAGAGGAGCACAAGTTGCATCCTACAGGTTGGAGCCTGATATGGCCATAGGGTTTGAAGGCACGACAGCGTCTGATGTCCCTGGATCCAAAGAGCACCTGTATTCAACGTCCCTCGGGAAAGGGCCTGCCCTGACCCATGCAGACGCATCTATCGTAGCTGATCCGAGGATCGTCAAGAGGCTCATGGAAGTCGCAGAGGCGAAAGGCATTCCGTATCAATGGAGGGAACTTACCACAGGCGGTACAGATGCAGGCAGGATCCATCTGGTGAGAGAAGGGATTCCCGCTGCAGTCGTGTCTGTTCCGACCAGGTACATACATTCGCCTGTGTCTATCATAGACAAGACTGATTATGAGAATGCCGTAAACCTAATGGCAGCTTTCCTAGACAGTATTGAAGAGAGGGGGTTACCCTTTTGAAGGACTTACTGAAAAAGTTGGTTGAGACTTATGGCCCTGCCGGGAATGAGGGGCCGATCAGAGAGGTCATTCGGAAAGAAGTTGAAGGCCTTGTAGATGAGGTAGTCGTTGATGCCCTCGGGAATCTCATAGCCATCCGGAGAGGCCAAGGGCCCAAGGTAATGATTGCTGCACACATGGATGAGATCGGCATAATTGTGACCCACATCGATGAGAAAGGCTTTGTCAGGTTCTCCAACATAGGAGGGATTTCACCCCATATGCTGATAGGCCAAAGGGTCATTTTTGCCAATGGCACAGTTGGGGTCTTCGGCATGGAGAAGCTGGATGACATTAAAGATCTCAGGCTTAGCAAGATGTTTATTGACATCGGAGCCAAAGACGAAGCTTCTGCCAGGGAAAAGGTGTCAGTAGGCGATGTCGCGGGGCTGTGCAGGCAAGCTTGTTTCCAGGGTGACAGAGTCATTGCAAAATCCCTGGACGATAGGGCAGGTTGCGCAGTGCTGATACAAGTGTTGCGGGAGCTTGCTAATAAGGAGATTCCCAACCAGGTTTATGCAGTCTTTACCGTCCAGGAAGAATTAGGCCTTCGCGGCGCGCGGACTGCCGCTTACAGAGTCAATCCTGATATCGGATTTGCTGTGGATGTCACCGGGACAGGAGATACTCCTGAGGCACCCACTATGGCAGTGGAGCTGGGGAAAGGTGCAGCCATCAAGGTAAAGGACGCTGTGGTTCTGACACATCCCCGTGTAAGGCAGTTTATGATAGAGACCGCAGAGAAGAAGGGGATTCCTTATCAGTTAGAGGTCCTCGAACGCGGCGGGACGGACACAGGCCCTATCCACCTTACCAGGGAAGGCGTTCCGTCAGGTGCGATCTCGATTCCAACAAGGTATATACATACCCCGTCAGAAATGGCGGATATGAACGATATAGAAAACGTTGTAAAGCTTTTCGTAGCAATACTCGAAGAACAGCTGGATGCGCTGATTGTTTAGTCAGGGGTCCGGTTAGGATCTTTAGCGTTTTAGCTAAGAATCAGGTTATTTGGGAGCGCGGTTATGCCGCGCTTCTTTTTGTGGCATCACGATTCTCTTCATGTCATAACGCTCCTTTCCATGTGATAACGCGCTCTTTTTCAATGGATAAAAAGTCTTTGGATTCTGTGCTGTTGCATCCGTCATATCCTCTTAGGCTTCGGAATATCTTAGTGCAAGCAAGGTAAGGTTGCAAAATGCCTATGTCCGGCGAGATTTAGCTACATGAGCGGGAGGGAATTTGGGTGCTGCGGAGGATTGCCTTTCTTCGGATTGCGCCGGTGTGCGCGCTTTTTCTTTGTATAGACCTAATCTTGTCCTCTACTGTTATGACGACGTTTGCATCATCTGTTGCATCATCTCATGTTTGGGCACATGTCGTCACAGAAGGTTTTCCTGACACAATCGAGGCTGAGTTTGAATCAGCGTCTGAATCCTATTGGATCAGGATCAATATTCCTGCATTTACACTCACTTTATTCCTGGGTGAAACACCTATAAGAACCTATCCGATAGCAGTAGGAAAGCCTGCATCACCCAGTCGCATCGGGACTTGTGAAATAGTTGAAAAGGCTAAGTATCCTACCTGGTATCCTCCGGACGGCGGGCCTCCTGTGCCGCCGGGGCCGGATAATCCCATTTCCTCCAGGTGGTTGGGCCTGAGTTGGCCCGGCTACGGTATCCACGGAACGAACAACCCCTCATCCATTGGAAAAGCTGTGACTTTAGGATGCATCAGAATGTATGACGAAGATGTCATGGAGCTTTTTGATATCGTCCCTGTAGGCACTAAAGTGGAGCTTGTCTACGAAACTTTAGAGGTAAGCTCTAACGGATCGGATTTCGCGTCGATTAGGCTTACGGTGCACAGGGATCTATATGGTATGGGCACAAACGCGGTGGAGCGGGCTTTGGAGGTTCTGGAAAGGCAATTATCGGAGGACTTGGCTCAAGAGGCGCTAAGCGAAAGGTTTGACGTGGAATGTAGCGCTTCAGAGCTCCTTCCCAAGATGCCTGATATAGACACGTACGCGTTAGCTGCTTTGCTCAGTAGTGCCCGGGGAGTGCCTGAACCCATCCCGTGGCAGGTTAAAGTGAATCTGGGCGTTACGGATACAATTGGTGTTGAGACAGGGCTTGTGCACATTGAAGGCAGTGATGTCTATGTGGCGATTAGGCCTGTGGCTGAGGCTTTGGGCTACAGGGTTTCCTGGGACAAAGAGTGGCAAGCTGCGCTTATCAATCAGAAGGTGGTAACAGGAGTTGTGAGGGAAGGCACGCTCTACGTCACCCTTGACGAACTAACGCGTCTTCTGGATGATGTAGTGGTAACCTGGGATCCGCAAACACTGACCCTAACAATACGCAAGATGTAGGTATTGCGTGGAAAATCCGCCATATGTCCCCCGGACGTCCACAACTTACATAAAGGGATAGCTCAATACATGTGGAATCTGCGTAAATGATGGGATAAAGACCCATTAAGCCAGCTAGAGCAGGCAAAGGGGGGCTTGACATATATGAGCGTACATGGCATGACACGCAGAACTGCCGAGCGGCGCAAGGTTACAGGGTTCACGTTTTTGAGAACGGCAGTCATTGCGCTGCTGGTTATCGGTATAACCGGATCGAACGTAGCAGCTGTTAACATAGGGGCCGCACATTACCCAACTGACATAGAGGACTGTTGGGCTGAAGAAGCTATAGTATCTTTGATTGGCGAAGGAATAATCACAGGTTATCCTGACGGGACATTCAAGCCGGAAGACCCGGTGACAAGGGCAGAGTTCTCCAAGATGGTGGCAAAGGCTTTTGCAGTCCGTGCTGCAGGTGAACCCACATTTAGTGACATTCAGGACAACTGGGCAAAGGCATATATCGCTGCTCTCACAGAGGCAGGGATCGTTTCAGGCTTTCCTGACGGCACATTTCGTCCGTCAAAGGATATAAGCAGAGCAGAAATGACCCAAATACTGATTCGAGCAATAGACCTTGGAGATAAGATGGACGGCCTCACTCAGCCTGAATCGAGTTTTATCGATGTCACCCCTGACTACTGGGCATTTCGCAGTATTGAAATTGCGAATACCCTTGGCGTGATACCGGTACATTTCGGTGTAGTCTTTGAACCTGAGCTTCCTGCGACAAGGGCTGAGACCGCATACATGATTAAGTCTCTCATCGATCTCCGCATTTACGAAGGGAAGCTGGCAAACGTCGATAACCGGCAAGGTTCTGTCACCATCACTACGCCGGGCGGGATTGAGCAGGAGATAACTGTTGGGCTGGATACGGCCATATACAGAAACAATGTAGAGGCGGATCTTGACAGGCTACTCCGTGGGGATGAGGTCTACGTTGTATCTGACGTTTTCGGCGAGCCAAAGTTCATTAAGGCACGGGGACTGGTGACAAAGGACGATGTCACCACGAAAATCAGCATCCTCTCGAAAGGGACTTTAGAGCCTGAGGACGTTGAGGCATTAGCAAGATCTGACTGGAATGCTGTGAGAGAAGGCCTTGAACCGAAGCTTGTGGGAAACCTTGTAGAGCGTGGCCTTACAGAGGAAGAGGCGGCAACACTCCTCAATCAGAACTGGACTGAACTCGGAGAACTTGCCAAGAAACGCGTAGCCGGCGCATTATCTGATGAGCTGGGAGTATCTCAAGACCTTGTCATAGCTCTTTTAGACGCCAACTGGGAACAGGCAAAAGTCTACGGCCAGATTGAAGTTGCGCAGTATGTCCTTATGCAGCTTCTCAACCTCTAGGCTTCTGTACCTATCAAACTCGCCGGACTTCTTTAGGTTGCGGACCGGCAAGGTGCGTCAAGTCCCGAAAAACCAATAAGTAGCAGGCTATTAGAGAAAACGAAGCGCCCGTGGGGCGCTTTTTGTGTTTACAGCCGGTACACTGCATTGCAGGAATTGCGAGGTAAATGAGGAAGATTGAGAGAGTGAATGATGATGGATGTCGTATGGGCACATACTAACGCTGAAATGCGGAGGCGGAGACTATGAGCAGAAAAAAGCTTGTGATTATTGACGGGAATAGCTTGGCGAACCGTGCGTTTTATGCGATTCAAGCAAAGCTTACTACGAAGGAAGGCGAGCCTACAAACGCGGTGTACGGTTTTGCCAATATGCTCATCCGTTTAGTGGATGAAGAAAAGCCTGACATGATCGCAGTGGCGTTCGATAAACCGGGGCCTACTTTCAGGCATGAGGAATACGACGAATACAAGGCCACAAGGACAGGAATGCCTGATGAACTCAGCTCTCAGATGCCTCTCATAAAGGAGCTCCTTTCCGCTTTTCGCATCCCTGTGCTGGAGATTGACGGGTACGAGGCAGACGACATTATTGGCACAATCACGAAGCAAGCAGAGGAAGCAGGTGTTGAGAGCCTGATTGTCACAGGAGATAAAGATACCCTGCAGCTTGTGTCAGAGCTTACCCGGGCCATGGTCACAAAGCGAGGCATAAGCGAGATAGAGACATACGATGTGGAAGCAGTGAGAGAGCGCCTGGGAGTCGATCCCACGTATGTGCCGGATATTAAGGGGTTGGCAGGGGATACGTCCGATAATATTCCTGGAGTGCCTGGAATCGGTGAGAAGACTGCAGTCAAGCTCATACAGGCACTGGGGGCTTTGGAGGATATCTTAGACAACGCAGACAGCGTAAAGCCCGACCGCGTAAAGCGTCTTCTAAAAGAACATGAAGAACAAGCAAGGCTCTCCAAGCACCTTGCCACAATTGACAGGGAGGTGCCTATTGAGTTCGATCTTGGCGCATGCCGCGTAGAAGAGCCTGACTGGCCCACCCTTGTAGATCTTCTCAGGCGTCTTGAGTTCAAGACCTTGATGAAGCGGTTTGAGGACAAGCTTCAGGAGAAGGATAACCCTGCTTCTTCGGGTATACTGGATCTCTTTTCAGAAGAGTCTCCGGAGATGAGCCTGTCAGGAGACGGGGCCTTCGGACAGCTGGGTAAATGCGTAACAGTAAAGGATTTAGAAGGAGTCCGGGAGCTTATACAAGAGCTATCTCATGTGAAAGAATTCGCCTTTGAGACTATCCCTGACATTGACAATCCTATAAGGGCAGGCCTTGTCGGTATGGCAATCGTCCACCCTGACGGACGAGGGTTTTACCTTCCATTTGCGCATATGCGCCTGGGAGCTCCCAGTCTTCCCCAGCGTGAGGCTGTCTTAATGCTAAAACCGCTTTTTGAAGATAGGAACGTGACAAGAATATGCCACGACGCCAAGACAAGAATAATCCACTTGAGGCGTTGTGGAGTTGAGTTGCAGGATCCCGTCTTCGATACGATGATTGCTGCGTATCTCCTAAACCCTGACGAGAAAACAAGCATGGAGAGCGTAATCAGGGACTACTTACGTGATGAGGTTCCTGCAATCGCAGATCTTGTCTCGAAATCCGGGAGAGGCGGCCTAGCGAGGACTGTCAGTGAAGTCGAGGCAGATGTTTTGAGAGATGTAGCGTGCAGAGGCCTGGCAAGTCTCTTCCGGCTTAGGGAGGTGCTGAGCCAAAACTTGTCTGAGCTCGGCATGGACAGCCTGTATCTTGATGTGGAGATGCCTCTTGTCAGGGTGCTTGCAGACATGGAGATGGCAGGGGTAAGAGTTGACAGACAGCGCTTGCGCGAGCTCTCCCGTGATCTTGGGGAGAGGCTTTCCGAGCTTGAGAAGGAGATCTTCCGGTTGGCAGGGGCTGAGTTTAACATCAACTCGCCGAAACAGCTGAGTTTCATACTCTTTGAGAAGCTGGGCCTTCCTCCTATCAAAAAGACTAAGACCGGATATTCCACAGATGCCGAGGTTTTGGAGACTCTTTCATTCAGCCACGAAATCGCTGAGAAGATCTTGGATTACAGAGAGCTGACCAAGCTAAAGAGCACCTATGCCGATGCGCTTGGTGCTTTGATAAACCCTGAGACAGGACGGATTCACACAACCTTTAATCAGGCCGTTACTTCCACCGGCCGCCTCTCTAGCAGTGATCCGAACCTGCAAAACATCCCTATCAGGACAGAGGAAGGGAGAAAAATCCGGGCAGTCTTCATCCCCGGCGAGGAAAACAGCGTGATATTTAGTGCTGACTATTCCCAGATCGAGCTTCGAGTCCTTGCTCACTTCGCAAAGGATCCGATCTTGGTTGAGTCCTTCAGAAAAGGCGAAGACGTCCATGCTCGTACTGCAGCTATGGTATTCGGCGTGCCGCTGGAAGATGTGACTTCTGAGATGCGGACCAAGGCCAAAGCGGTGAACTTCGGCATAATCTATGGTATAAGCGATTTTGGATTAGCACGGGGAATCAAGATCTCCAGAAAGGAAGCTGCTAAGTTTATAGAGAGCTACTTCCATCATTATAAAGGCGTAAAGGAGTTTCTGGACGCAGCCGTTGAAAAGGCCAGAGAAGACGGGTACGTGACGACAATTCTGAACAGAAGGCGCTATTTGCCTGATTTACAAAGTAAGAACGTCCCGCGGAGAAAGTTTGCGGAGCGGACTGCTATGAACACTCCGCTTCAAGGGACAGCGGCAGACATAATCAAGCTTGCCATGGTTGATATGGCGAAAAAGCTTAAAGCGAGGAATCTCAGGACCCAGATGATCCTTCAGGTCCATGACGAACTAGTCTTCGATGTGCCTGAGGATGAACTAAGAGAAGTGGCGGAGCTCGTTCGCGACACAATGGAAAACGCAGTAGCTCTTGATGTGCCTTTGAAGGTTGATCTTAGCGTAGGCAAGAACTGGCTGGAACTTGAAGACTTTACGTGATCTTTTAGTGAACATTTATGTCGATTTTTGCAGGAGAATCTGGAAAAACGTAGAATAGTAGTTTTCAAGTGGGTTTTAGGGTTTCTATTGGCATTTGTGCCGACCTATGGTAACATCTTAGATTAGGTGGATGAACCCACGTTTTTGTTTAATTTTAGCCACGTAGCAGGAAAGGAGGTGCAACCCGAAGGTTAGCTACGAGGCTAATCGCATCAATAAGGGCAAAAAACGCAGTCAAGTTCAAGCAGTATATCTGCAATTGACTGTAGCCCTGACTCTGTGGGAGGCAAAGGAGTTGTGAGGAAACAAGGTAACTCATAACGAGAGAGCCCCCGGAGGGTCACTGATGAAATCAACGATTAACCTTAAGGGGGAACAGAAATGAGAAGAAGTATAGTTGTAGTTCTGACCCTCCTACTTGTTGCAGTCTTGGCTGTACCAGCATTTGGTGCTGAGCTTGAGGTTAGCGGCAAGTATGTGGGTGAGATCGAGTACAACAGGACTCTCGTGAAGTCCATCAATGCCGGTGGAAAGACCGAGGGTTTCGATCTCCTGGGAATGTCTACTCTCTATCTGACCCTGGATTTTGCAGAGGGAGAGACTGTAGAGGGACATATTCCGCTTCGGTTCTACAAGGCTGTAGATGTCTATGGTGATTGGCAGTTTGAGGTCGATACAGATCCTGATGATTCGTTCTGGGTTGTCTACAGAGGTTATCCGTTCAGGATCAGCCTGAGCAACCAGGACGAGGGCGACTATGCGTTCAGCAGCCTCGGCGATCCGCTGGGACTTGGTGATTACGTCGAAGCTCTTGATGATGAGTACGTAGTCCTGAAGGCCGTAGGTGAGCCTTATGACATTAATACCGTTGCATACGTTATCTACACGGCCGGAGACGCTGAAATAGATGAGGCGGAAGTGCCCTACTACAACATCCGCTACGGCTTAGGCAGAGCGACATATGAGTTCTCAGACGGATACACTCTCGGCTTGATGGCTGGAGTGAAACATCTGTATGAGCGTGAAGATGAGGATTCCGATCCAATACGTAACATCCTAATACGTAACATCGGTCTTGACATAAGCGGTCCGCTGGGTATTTCAGAGGATTCTGCATTTACAGCAGGTCTTGCTCTTAGCAGGACTCGCGAAGTTGACCCTGTAGAGTGGAGCAAGGTAAGCACTGCGGCTGCGCTGCATCTCGACGACATGGCGTTTGGACCCATAACATTCAACGCAGCTATGCACCTTGTCGGCGAGGACTTCGTCGCGGTAGCGGCCGATGACGACGAAGATGCTCCCAGCGACGTAGTGGCATACGCAGGTAAGCTGAACCTTTACGGTGAAGCACTTACCACTGTGAACGTATTCGATATGGACTTTGATATTCAAGTGTACGACGAGTTTGAAGTCAAAGCGGATACCAGCAGAGGAGAGGATTCCTTCAACGAGATCGGCGCGAACGTCGAGTTTAAGCCGCTCGAGCCTCTCACCATCGAAGTCGATGGGTACTATAATAAGAGCCTGGATCTCAGAGACCACAAGGATGACTTCGATACCCAGGTCTATGGTAAGGGTACATACGTACTCGGCGACTTGGCAGAGGTCTGGGCCCGCGGCACTTGGGGATACGGCGGACTCTATGATGATGATGATGATGATGATGATGAAGACGGCTTCTACAAGGGCTATGGCTTCAGGATCGACGGTGGCTTCAACGCAACACCTCTCGAAGGCGTCAGCGTAGAAGGTGAGGCTGCTTACCAGTTCAAGGACTATGACTTCAAGAACGGCGTACCTGCAGCTGAAGCAAACCGTCTCGATGCCAGCCTGTATGCAGTTGCTGAGCAGTCGATTCTGCCGGACAGTGTCGAGAGGGTAGACTTTGTCGTTGCAGCCCTTGCTAAGGGTGAAGACATAACCGGCAAGTCAGCTACGAAGTTCGTAGGCTATGCACATGCTGACATCACCATTGATGAGCGGTTCAGCGACAAGATCGCTGTCTTGGCAGGCACCGGAGATCACTACGCTACAGCTGTTCACAACAAGCTGACATACACCATTTCAGCCAACAGCACACTCGGACTGGGCTGCCTCTACACAGAAGGCAAGGTCGGTGTTGACGCAGACTACACCGTCAAGATCGGCGAGAGCACTCTCGAGATAGGTTACGGAAAGAGCGGTCTTGCATCGAAGGCATGCGCAGATGCGGATGACAAAGGCAAGCCGTGGGCATGGCTCTGCAACTCAAAAGCAGTTCAGGAGCCATATCTCGTGACCTTCAAGGTCACAGTTCCGTTCTAAGTCGTAGCCTGAATCTACGAACCAACAAGCCCCTGGGAATGCTCCCAGGGGCTTTTGCATTACCTGTTTTTCTTGCATTACCTGTTTTTCTTGCATTACCTACCTCTATTGTATTATCTGTTTCTCGTGCATTATCTGAACCTTATGCATAACCGATATGACCTGATCCTTCAAAACTGGCTGCCCTAAAGTCGACCCCTTCCGGACTGACCTGGTTAACGTCACATGTTTTCCTCAATGGACGTAACTACATCTAATCGATATACAGAATTTGACAATACAACCAATATTATGTAATATATTCCCATGCGCCTGATGAATTCTTATCTGGCTGGAATATCCTGGACTGCAGAGAGCGACATTATGAAGGAGGCATAGGTGTGGGTAAGAGGCCTGCTACAATTGTCGGTCTTATCCTGGCACTGGCGATAGTACTTGCTGCTCCCGTTCATGGAGCTGCGCTCAAAGCGCACGGGAAGTATGTAGGGACTGTGGTGTACGACGGAGAGAAAGTGTTTCCTGATAACTCTGTTACCTCGATAAACCTAGGTGGAGCCACGTGCGGGTTTGATGTCTTAGGGATGTCTACGCTTTACCTTACTTTTGATTTCTATGAGGAAGATATGTTGAAGGAAGGTTTGGAGAATGACAGTCTTCCCGAGAAAAGCTTGTCTCAAGAGCGGTCTGAAAGAGGAACATTTAGAGCACATCTTCCATTAGTTTTGTTCAACGATCCTGAAAGAAACAGTGTGTCCGTTGTGTCGGCGCCTTACGATGACTACCTCTTCGTATTCAAAGGGAAACCTTTTACTTTAAGCCTAACATCAGCGATTGACGGAGAATATGCGTTTTCCAGCCTAAAGGATCCCCTGGGGCTTGTGCGTGAAATCGATACGGAAGACTTGGCAGTTCTGAAACTTACAGGTAAGCACAGCGGATTAGATATACTCGGCTACCTCATGTCAGCGATCTTCGCTGACAAAGACGGAGATACGCAAGAATCCGGGTACGGGGCTGTGCGAGCTACTTACACATTGCCGTCCGGTTTACGATTGGGGTTAACATGTGGTGTCCACCTAAGGCCTGTCAACTTCTGTAATACCAAGAAAGAAGCTTTAAGCGCTGAGACGTGTTTCTGTGGAAACCTATCCCCAGCCTTGAACACAGACATAGACGGGAACGTCAGCATAGACTTGGAGATTCCGATCCCCTTGTCCAAAAAAGCTACTCTGCAAGGCGCATATGCCGTGAATATGGGTAGAAGGGATGGAAGCCGCTATACCCCAAAGAAGGCAGTATCGATTGCTGTGAGGAAACTTGAATGTGAAAACATTACATTTGCCGGGGATCTGATTGCAGTTGAGCCAGGGTTTATTGCAGTGGCGCCGAAGAAGGATTCGAGCAGTGCTTTAGACTATGAAGGCAAGCGATACTTGCGGGGAGAGGGGAAAGCCACGCTTCAGCTATTCGGACGCAATGTGAAGCTGGCTCTTGCGAATGAGCGCACTACCGATTACGACGGAAGTTTCGATTCAGAAAAGGGCTCTTCTAAGAACAAGGTGTCCGGTGAAATCGAATATGAACTGCCCCACGGATTAACAGTTACTGCTGACGCATATCTTGACAAGGTTCTTGCGACTGAAGGCCAATATCTCGGCGACTACACGATGCGGGCCAGGACGAAAGTGGCGTACGCGCCGCTGAAAGGTAACGAAATCTGGGCAAGGCTCTGGCAGGTTCTGAAGGAACACAAGGAGGATTGCGGGAAGGCATATAAACTTGAATGCGGCGTTGAACTGGAACCGGTAGAACACATAAAACTTAAGGCTACAGGTGGTTATGAGCAAGGGACACTCACGTTTCCCGGTTACACAAGTGTTGGAAAGCATACTTCGAAAGTCTACGGTGAGATGTACGGCGAGCTGGAGCATACACTCAAGCCTATCGATGCAGACCGAGCAGACATCTTCTTAGCCGGGTTGGCTAAGTTCGCACATAGGGACGGAGAAGCCCCTGAGATCACGCTTGTATCTTACGGAGAGATGACGATTATCTTCAATGAGCGGTTAACCGGCAGTACTGCATTTCTGCTTGCCGAGGAGCCGAAGAAAACGTCTCACTATGCACCTACCTTATACAACAAGCTGGACTATAGGATTTCAGACAACAGCTCTTTGGCCGTAGGCTGCACCTTCAAAGACGCAAATGGCACTCTGGACGCCCAATACCGTGTCGGGATAGGCGATGCTACACTTGAGATTGCGTACGGGAAAACCGGACTCCGCGACGAATGTGAAGATAGCGGCCACACAGGAAAACCATGGGCATGGTTGTGTTCAGCGGAAATAGACCCTAAGCCCAAGCGTTTTGCCTTAACGATTACGATACCGTTCTAACAAGGCATAGATTAGAGATCCCATGGTCTACGCGACTGAAGTTGTATTCGGACACGATGAGTTCCGCCAAGTGTATATCCATATGATAAGTTAGAGGCGAAGGCACAGGAAACCCTTGTCTTCCGGAGTTGCAATTGTTAAATAGCAGTTAGAAGGAGGATTTCGGAACGCAATCTCGAAGTCCTAAACCCGTAACTCATCCTATGATACCTCATGCTGTTAGACGTATCATATAGTACTTAGGAACGGTAGTGAGGCATAACGTGATTATCGGTATAACAGGACCAATGGGAAGCGGCAAAAGCCTTGTTGCATCTGAACTTGCCCGGCTGGGCGCTTATGTCATCGATCTGGATGTTATTGCGCGTGAGCTGGTAGAGCCGGGTATGCCTGCGCTCGATGAGATAAGGGATGAGTTTGGTCCGGAATATCTCTTAGAGCAGGGGGCCTTAGATAGAAAAGTGTTGGGAAGCCTCATTTTTTCCGATCCTGAGGCTCTCCGTCGTCTGAACAGGATAATGTTCCCGAAACTTGTGGAGGCTGCCAAAGATAGGCTGGATAAGGCATCCGGGAAGTATGATTTAGTTGTGATAGATGCTGCTGTCCTTTGTCAGGCGGGTTTGGACAGGCTCGTCGACAAAGTGATAGGAGTAACTGCAGAGAAAGGGGTGCGCATAGAGAGGATCGCTAAGAGAAACAAGCTTTCATATGAGGAAGCTTCTGCGCGCGTCTTGGGACAGGGCGAATTGGACGAGATCCTAAAGCACAGCGCGGATCTTATTATCGATAACTCCGGCTCACGTGAAGCCTTGCTGGAACAGCTTAAGGAAGGCCTTCGCCACCTGGGCATTGACGTACCTACGCGGGCAGCCGATAATATCTTTCCCAATGATGAATAGGATAAGTTCATGATGTATAAAGGTATTAGAGCAGGTAAGCAGCCCAGGAAGAGGGCGGTGGTTGAATGCTTGTGATTAATCTGACGCGACTGTCGAGACACGTTCTAGCGTTTCTTTGTATCTTACTCATCGTGTATCTCGTATTACACTCCAGATGGTATTTGAGGCGAGTGTATCCAATCCATTATAAGGATATAATCACTCAATGCTCACTTATATTTGAGGCGAGTGTATCCAATCCATTACAAGGATATAATCACTCAATGCTCACTTAAACATGATGTTGATCCATTTCTTATTACTGCAGTAGTCCGCGTAGAGAGCAGGTTCCGTCCTGAGGCCGTCTCCGCTAAAGGTGCTATGGGCCTAATGCAAGTCATGCCTGATACCGGCAATTGGATCGCAAGGGAGCTGGGGATACAGGGGTTTGACACTGAGATGCTGTATGATCCCGCCACCAACCTGGATCTCGGCACATGGTACCTGGCGTTTCTTTTGAGGGAGTGCAATGGAGACCTTGTTTGCGCTCTTGCCTCTTATAATGCAGGGCGCGGCAATGTCAGCAAGTGGATTGAAGAGAAGCGTTGGAACGGAACAGAGAAAGACCTCGACAGCATCCCGTTTCGCGAAACCAGAGATTACGTAAAGAAAGTGCTTCGTCTTTACAATAAATATCATGAAGTATACAGGGGAAGGTGGGAGGAGTAGTCCCGGTCTTCAAAGGAAGGTAGATGCAATATCCAGATATACTTAACTTCTATAACTCTACGATTAAGAAGCATTATTCTAAGGCAAGTGCTGCACTTCACGATCCTCTTGCAGTGGCAGTAGTTTTAGATAGGGCCCTCGTGGAAACCTCTCTCATGTACGTGGATGTGGAAACACATAGTGACCTGACTCGCGGAGAAACCGTGGGCGATGTCTGGGGCGTAACAGGCAAGACGCCCAATGTCAGTGTCTGTCTGGATGCAGACAGGGATCGCTTCTTTGAGATGCTCATAACAAGATTTCGAGAAAAGTGGGGAAAAAGGTAGCAGGCGGTACGCTGCTGTCAGGAAATCTGACGTAGATACAAGTCTTTGTTACATTGTGGTATAATCATGCTTGATCTGGAGCGAAATTCCACGAAATGATATGTGGTAAGTTTCAAGGTTGAAAGGAGCGTTTTCCATGACAGGGGATGAGCGCGCATCCTGCCATGTTTCTGATGAAATCCGGAGCCTTACTGATGTCAAGGCGTTCACTGCAGATGCTAAGACAAGGTTCTACTCTGCTACGCACGACGAGATCCGCCGCGGTCTTACTACAGACATATACTTTGTCAGGACGCGAGAAATTCTGGATAGGCTGGGACTGGGTAAGACGCATGTGGTTGGTGAGATATTCTCACAGAAGGCCGGAGTTTTGGCAGGTGTAAGTGAGGTCTTGCATCTGCTCAAAGATAAACAGGTCAAGATATGGGCAGTTGAGGAAGGCGAAGAGTTCGTCTCAAAAGAAGTGGTAATGAGGATTGAAGGCCCGTACGATGAGTTTGGGATGTTTGAGACTGCGATTCTCGGTATTCTGGCAAGTTCCAGTGGATGGGCTACTGCTGCACGAACCGCTAAGAACGCGGCGGGAGGCAAGAGCGTTATCTGCTTCGGAGCTAGGCACGTCCATCCGGCCGTAGCTCCTGTTATGGAGCGCGCTGCTGTCATTGGCGGTGCTGACGGAGCAAGTTGTATTCTTGCGGCGAAGCTGCTTGGCAGGGAACCTTCAGGCACTGTCCCCCATGCTGCGTTTCTCATAGTCGGAGATAGCGTCAAGGTTGCAGAAGCTTACGACGAGTTTATGCCTGGCGATGCCCCCAGGATTATACTGGTGGATACGTTCAAGGATGAGGCTGAGGAAGCACTCAGAGTGGCTGAAGCCCTTGGAGAGAGGTTGGCAGGAATCCGGTTGGATACTCCCGGAGAACGAGGCGGAGTCACCCCGGAGCTGGTAACTGAGGTACGAGCACGGCTTGACCAGGCCGGATACGAACATGTGAAGATCTTTGTTTCAGGTGGATTGTACCCTGAGAAGATCCAGGCGCTGTCTCAGGCAGGGGCATATTCTTTCGGAGTCGGAAGTTTTATATCCCAGGCTTCACCTATAGATATGACTCTCGATATTAAGGAAGTCGCAGGCAGGCCAATTGCAAAGCGAGGCAGAATCCCGGGCATCACCGAAAACGACAGGCTGCGATTGGTCAAGGGCTGATGTGGCAAACAGAGAGGGTAAGTATTAAGCACGCCGACGGAATTAACCTGGGCCGGGTTAAACGGACGAGCACCGGCGAGGGGAAGAGCAACAGTCGGCAAAGGAAAAAACTCACTAGAAGCTAAGGAGGCGGAACACCCCGCCTCCTTATTGTTGTTGTTGGAATTGCTACTCCCGACTAGGGTTCTCAGCCGGATGCCAAGTGGGTATTTCCAGCCGGTATTGTCGGCTGTGATTCTAACGATGCGTTTCTAGCTATTACTCCTTTCAGCAAAGACTGCCATAGCATCACGCATGAAAACAGCCAAACCTTCACCGAACCTATCGATGTTTTCAGTAAAACGACTGTCTGCCACGTACATCTCGCCCAATGCCTTGAACATCTCAGGTGAGTACCTGCCAAAGCCGGTATTCAGCAGGTCATACCAGGCCTTGATTGCTGCCTGTGCTTCATCTGATTCAGGAGGCCCATGCCGAAGTTCTGCGAGCGTCCTATAGATAGAATGCATCTTCTCGGCTAACGCCTTCTGTTGCTCCTTTGAGATGCCTGCAAGCTTTGCATTTGAATCGTCAACCGCGTTATCTCCCCAAAGCTTACGGGCTTCTTCCTCATACGGGTTAGTGCTGAAATTGAAACATCGGAATTTTTCTTCGTTCGTCATGTTACGTCCTCCTTCCAGGTGCTCGATTGTCTTGTCAATCGTCTCCAGCATCTCATCGAGTCGATTGCGCTTATCCAGCAGCATCTTACGATGCAGAATCAACGCCTCTTTCCTGTCGAACGATGGGTTGCTCAGGATCTTCTTGATTTCTTTCAAGGTGAACCCAAGCTCTCTGAAAAACAGGATCTGCTGCAGAGTATCCAGGTTGTCATCGGAGTACAGCCGATATCCTGAATCAGTTATCTCATCCGGTGCCAACAGCCCGATTTCATGGTAATAGTGCAGCGTCCGCACGCTGATGCCTACCAGATCCGCGACTTCTTTTACTGTCATCGCCATAGCCATCACCGCCGTTTCAACTGATACTATAAACTATGACGTAACGTAATAGTCAAGTGGGTGGAGGATATTTGTACATGCAAAAGCGGCAGGAGGACTTCATCGACCGATATCTAACTGACGCGAGGGAAAACGGCAACTAAAGGCAACAAATCAAGTCTGATGCTATTCAGTCAGAACACTTAGTCCAGCCGGGACAAAACACAGGCTCGCTCTGCTGATCCAGCCATGTCTCGAGTCCGACCTCACGCATCTTTTTCATATTTTCTACGGTGAGCCGATGATGTTCGTAACCGTCGTTGGCGAAAGCCTCCAACTCGTTGCAAGGGAACTCGTTACACTCGAAGCAGTAGGTGAGCTGATTTGTGCGCGCGCAGGTTAAGAACTTGCATCCAGGGCTCCAGTGCTTGTCTGACGGGCCTCTGCATCCATTACACATCTTCTCAACCGCCAGAAGACCACACTGCGCACAGTTTAGCCCGCAGACAGAGATGTCCCAACCTTCTTTGGACATGGCGATTCCCCCTCACGCAGGTGGATTACGATAAGCCCTTCAGTCGGTTTCTCGGCGTTCTGAAACGCCTGTCTCTACAAAAGAGAATTCACATATTGATTCCCGGTTTCCTCTTATCCCAGAAATTCATTTGACAACAGCGTGCTGACGCTTTATAATTTCTGTTGGATGCAACATATGAATACGGAATTACATTAGTGCCCGGGTGGCGGAACTGGCAGACGCGCACGTTTGAGGGGCGTGTGGGTAACCCCCGTACGAGTTCAAGTCTCGTCCCGGGCACCATTTCGTACAAATGTGGGATCCCGGTGGTGCGCAAGTCAGGTGCACCACCGGTTTTTGCACATGTCACAGATTATTCCGCCAGCCAGCCTCGCTG
>Ga0209720_1001441_pt1 | contig 20194 bp, 19 predicted proteins | sample AD_JPNMR3_MetaG_FD_184426 | JGI IMG/M metagenome (GOLD analysis project Ga0209720, IMG submission 184426) | Active sludge microbial communities of municipal wastewater-treating anaerobic digesters from Japan - AD_JPNMR3_MetaG (SPAdes) (version 2) | ecosystem: Engineered > Bioreactor > Anaerobic...
CGCCCAATTCCTCTAACTCCGTGTTAATACTGTAACCATTGTGCTCATGATAATGGCGGGCTGCCCAAAGAAAAAATGTCTGCTTTCCTACCACATATTCTGGTCTTCGTAGCGGAAAAGCAGACATTTCATGGGATCAAAATCGTATATAACTTGTAGAAGCCTATGCTTCAGTCGTTACTTCCTTACGTATCTCAGAAACATCAGATTCAGTGGGTTTTCCACCTGCCATAAGAAAGCCCATTTCTTCGAGAGTTACATCATCAACATCTGCCACTTTGTCGATTTGTCCCTCATACAACACAGCCACACGATCACTGAGGTTAAGGATCTCTTCAAGCTCCTCGGAGATGAGGATAATAGCGCAACCCTCAGCCCGCACGCCAAGGAGCTTCTTCCGCACGTATTCAGTGGCGGCAATATCTAAGCCACGGCTGGGATAACACGACAACAGGCAAATCGGGTGCCTCGACATGTCTCTTGCCAGGATTAGACGCTGGATGTTCCCGCCGGATAGGTGAGATGCCTGGGTATCGGTGGTAGGGGTTCTGATGTCGTAGGTGTCCACCATTTCCTCGGCAAACTTGCTTATTGCATCTTTTTGGAGAAAAATCCCACGGGAAAACGGCGGTTTGTGGTGGTCCTTCAGAATCAGGTTTTCTTCAACGGAAAACGACCCTACAATACCGTCTACGATACGGTCCTCAGGAATATAGCCCAATCCCGCCTTGATCATCTCAGCAGGTGTCGTATTTGTCACGTCCTTATCCTTGAGTCGAATCGAACCTGAAGAAACCTTACGAAGGCCTGCAATAACCTGTGCCAGTTCCCTTTGGCCGTTACCTGACACACCTGCAATCCCTAAAATCTCACCCTCCCTGACTTCCAAAGACAAGCCGCGCAGAGCAGGATGTCCTTTGTCGCTGTTCGCCCAGATATTTTCTAAAACAAGGACAGGCTTACCTGATGATGCCTCACCGGTTCTGAGTGTCTGCGGGATGTCGCGCCCGACCATCATCTGTGCCAGGAGCTTCACATTGGCGTCCTTCGTCAAAACAGTGTCTACCACTTTACCGTGACGGAGCACAGTAACACGGTCAGACACGGCCATTACTTCATTTAACTTGTGGGTTATGAGGATGATAGCCTGTCCTGAGTCAGCCATTCCTCTCATGATCCTGATAAGCTCATCCGCCTCTTGAGGGGTAAGAACAGCAGTAGGTTCATCCATAATAAGAAGTTCCGCCCCTCTGTACAGAGCCTTAATAATCTCAACTCGCTGTTGTTCGCCGACACTGAGCTGCCAGACAGGAGCGTAAGGGTCGACCGCCAGGTTGTATTTGCATGCAAGTTCGTTTATACGCTTGGCAGCGGATTCTAAGTCCAATAAGGGAGCTCGGGGGGATTTGAGGCCCAAAACCACGTTCTCTGTCACAGTCAAGCTGGGAACCAACATAAAGTGTTGGTGCACCATGCCGATACCGAGATCAATAGCATCCCGCGGAGACGAGATACTTACCGGCTCTCCGTTGATAAAGATTTGACCTTTGTCCGGCCGGTAAAGACCGTATAACACCTTCATAAGGGTGGTTTTGCCTGCTCCGTTTTCGCCCAGCAGGGCCAGGACCTCTCCGGCATGAACGTCTATATCGACATTGTCGTTTGCCAGGACTCCCGGGAACGTCTTGACAATCCCCCGCATCTCTACTGTCTTAATCCGAAGCCCCTTTTGTGACTCCATGGTATTTGGCCACCTACCCGGAACCTATTTGATAACTTACTTAGTGCCTCCAGGAAGTTCTATGACAAGGGTTCCATCAACAATGTCCTGCTTTGCTTTTTCGATTTTCTCCATGATGTCAGCAGGGATCCTATCAGCCAGTCTCGGGTTAATCCTGAACTCTAAGGAATCATCTACAAAGGACAGATACAGGTGCTTGCCTCCTCTGATCCCCTGCTTTCTGAGCTCGAGCATCTCCGCTACCAGCTTATCCCAGTGATAAACCTGGGCAGCCAGGACTGTGTCGGGAGCAAGTGAACTCTGATCCATGTCAGTAGACATCCAGTAAACTCCGGACCTTTCAGCGCATGCCCTGACAGCTCCGACAGCCTGCTGAGCAGAGCCTGTCAGGAAATCCGCTCCTGCATCCATGTGGATCTTCGCCAGCTCTCCTGCGCCTACAACGTCACCGAAGGAGCCTGTATAAGCAATCCTGAAGTTCACATCGGGATTGGCTGCCTTGACTCCTTGCTCAAATCCGTAGTTGTACTTAACTGCGTCACCGGACTCGACAGGGCCGACAATTGCAACTACCCCTGTCTTCGTCATATAACCTGCCAATAGCCCGTTGAGATATGCTCCTTGCTGAGCCAACGGCTCATATGCGAACACGTTGGGACCGGTCTTGAACGCACTGCCGTACGCGAAGGAGGTTTCAGGAAAATCCTCTGCTACTTCAAATACTACAGACTGGAACTGTGCTCCGTGAGCAATAACGATATCGAATCCCTGGTCAGCATACTGCCTTATTGCAGCTCCGGCATCAACCGGGTTCTCCAATCTCTCACTGACCACCAGTTCCAAATTGTCTTTGCCCATCTGCTCCTCAAGCGCTAGGAGGGCCTCATACATTGACTGGCTCCATGCCATGTCATCTGTGGTACTTGCGAGAACCAAAGCTATACGGACTTTATTGTTCGCCTCAACAAACCCACCTAATACACACACACCGACAAACAACCCCAAAACAATAGCGGCTGTCAGCACCTTGGTAAACTTGTTCATCAGAATGTCCTCCTCTCATTCATTGCTTTTTTACCATGCACTCACCGGTCCACACACTTTGCCATGCCCACGTCCCGCTCTCACCCGTAAATCAAGAGACCTACCTTGCGACTCGCGCGTACCTATATAGACTCCCTTCTAAAGGGTTTGCCCAGTGCCGTAGGTGCCCACACATGCCTTACAGCAACCGCAAGGGCGGCAATGGTTACAACGTATGGCAGGATGACCGCAAACTCGTAAGGAAAGTTGATTCCAAGGACCTGGAGCCACAGCTGCAATGAATTCATCATGCTGAACAGGAGGGAACCTAGGAGGACACCTACTGGATTCCATCTCCCAAAATACACGAGGGCTACTGCAATGAAGCCACGGCCTGCAGTTATATTGTCGGCATACATGTTTGCCTGTCCCACGGTGAGAAACGCACCTGCCAAGCCGGCCAACGCTCCACCCAGCATTAGGCATTGATAGCGCACTGCATTTACGTTTACTCCCAGGGTATCCGCAGCCTGAGGGGTGACACCGACTGCTTGGACTTTTAAGCCCCAGTCAGTCTTAAACAAAACAAACCAAGATATGGGAACAAGCAAGATAGATAGATATACCAGCCAGTTATGTTGAAAGAGGATTGGCCCTAGGACAGGTATACTTGCTAATCCTGGAATGGGAAGAGGCTTAAACCCTTCTATGCTCGTTATGAAGCCGACATAAATGCGGAAAAGAAGCCCTGACAAGCCCCAGCAAAACATGTACAAGCCTATGCCGCTGATACCTTGAGGCGCTTGCATCGTGACGCTTACCAAAGCCATCAAGAGACCAAGGGCTATGCCTATCAGAATCGCCATGACAACACCCAGATAGGGATTGCCCAACCGCAAGGTGACAAAGAAGCCGACAAAAGCGCCCATCATCATGATCCCTTCCACTCCAAGGTTGAAGACGCCCGAACGTTGGCAGAACATCTCACCTATGGAAGCAAACAGAAAAGGCGCAAGCAACCTGACGCCTGTCGCAAGAATCCCGATGACTACATTACTGATTACCACTCCCTGCACGGTCCGCCTCCAACCTCCCTTGCGTACCCGGGCTCTTTTTCCTAAACCACCGCTGCCAGATCTCAGGATGTCTCACAAGAATGTCGCTGCCTACAACAAACAGGACCACAAGCCCTTGGATTGCCATGACAATAGCAGCGGGAATGGCCACTGCACGTTGCATCATATCCGCACCCAGAGTAAGCATGCCAAAAAGGATTGCAGCGGGAATAGCGCCTATCGGATGCAACCTACCGAAGAGAGCCACGACAATACCGCTGAAACCGTATCCTGCCGACAGTCCTTCAAGAACTCTGCGGTGCACTCCAAGGACTTCAACCATGCCCGCAAGGCCTGCAAACCCACCTGCCAGCGCCATAGCAAGGATCTGATATTTCTCAACATCAATACCTGCAGCCCGTGCTGCATTAGGACCTTCACCTGCTGCCCGCATTCGATAGCCTATGGTAGTGCGCCACAGGAAGATAAAGACGACAAACGCGAGGGCTACGGCAAGGAAGAAACCCCAGTGGAACCTGGTCCCTCTGACCAGGCGGGCCATCCAGATCTGTCTCGGAAGCTGAGCCGTCTGGGGCGTGCCGGTGCCGTAAGCCACCTCTTCCGGGTCTATCATGGGACCGCGAATGAGGTAGAGGCAGAGCTGAAGGGCAATGGAGTTCAGCATCACAGTACTGAGGATCTCATTCACATTGAGCCTTGCTTTCAGCCATCCGGCAAATCCGCCCCAAACAGCGCCTGCCAGCACGCTGGCTATCAGCACTAACGGTAATAAGATGAAAGCAGGCCATTGTGAAAATGCAAAAGCGACAGCAGTACCTGCTATCGCTCCTATAACCATTTGCCCTTCTCCACCGATATTAAGGATTCCGCTACGGAATGAAGTAATCACCCCAAGGCCTACCAGAAGTAGAGGTGTGGCTTTTACAAGGCTTTCTGTCATTCCGAACCGTCCGCTGAAAGGCCCGAGAAACATTGCTCTATAGGCAACCAGTGGGTTTGCGCCAGCTATACCAATGAGGATTGCGCCTACCAATAAAGCCATCAGTAGAGCACCCATCAAGAGTGCAAGCTGGGACAGGGACTGAGCCACTCTGTTAGACCTCTTCATTGGAGTAAACCCCACCTATTCCAGGATCTTTCCTTTGAAGTAACAGGATCCAAGTTCGCGCCTTTGTGCTTCTTTGTCCCCCGATTCCTACAGTGACATTTGACAGCTATTCTGTTTTCCGGTTTTAGATGTTGCCCGTTAATTGCTGATTGTTAGAGTTTGATCTAAATATTTCTGACAGTTGCGTTTATATTTCGATGACGTCGGTGTAAAGTCCTGCTTTATTTCGACGAAAGTTTTCCAATGTTATAACCGATTCGGCGTTCACCCAAATAGGTCCGTAGATATGTACCTCTCACCCGTATCCGGAAGGACAGCGACGATTACCTTACCCGTGTTTTCCTCTCTGGAAGCTACCTTCACTGCCGCCCAAACAGCTGCCCCTGAAGAAATGCCTGCCAGTATCCCTTCTTCCCTCGCCAGGCATCTTGCCATCTCTATTGCCTCATCGCCAGGGACGCGGATGATTTCATCAATCAGGTCAAGCCTTAAGATCTCCGGGACGAATCCTGCGCCTATCCCTTGGATTTTGTGCGGTCCGGGCTGCCCTCCTGACAGCACGGGGGACTCGTCGGGTTCAACAGCAATAGCTTTGAACCTGGGTTTCAGGGGCTTGATCGCCTGTGCTATACCTGTGATCGTGCCACCGGTCCCCGCTCCCGCGACTACGATATCTACCTTGCCTTCTGTATCTTGCCAGATCTCCATTGCAGTCGTAGTCCGGTGAACAGCAGGGTTTGCAGGGTTATTGAACTGCTGTGGTATGAACGAGCCTGGGATGGACTCAGCCAGCTCTTCAGCTTTCCGAATCGCACCAGCCATCCCTTCATCACCCGGAGTCAACACCACTTCAGCCCCAAAAGCAGTAAGAATACGCCTCCTCTCCAGCGACATGGTCTCAGGCATCGTAAGTATCAATCTGTATCCTCTTACAGCAGATATAAATGCCAGCGCAATCCCTGTATTGCCGCTGGTAGGCTCAATAATGACCCCGCCCGGTTTCAGGGCGCCTGACTTCTCAGCTTCCAGGACCATGGCGAGGCCTATCCGGTCCTTTGCGCTTCCGCAGGGATTGAAGGATTCCAGCTTAGCCAGGACATGAGCTCTGGCTTCACATGCCACCTTGTTCAACCGGACAAGAGGCGTATTCCCGATAAGCTCCGTTACGTCATTCTTTACATTGCCAAGCTTTACGGTTTTGTCTCCGGTCACTGCTATACCTCCGGTCTTTGTGCCTTCGATTTTTGTATCTCAAATCCTCACACCGCAAGTTCCTTGTCTGCCAATTGCTGTTCGAGTTTTTCGATGCGATCCGTCATCTTAGACAAAACCTCAACTACCGGGTCAGGCAGGTTGCCGTGGTCAAGAGGATTGACACGGACACCTTGCCGTACAACAATCCGTCCCGGGACACCTACGACCGTGCAGTTTTCAGGGACAGGTTTCACCACTACAGCACCTGCACCTATCCTGGAATTGTCCCCGACTTCAATGGCGCCCAACACCTTGGCGCCTGCGGCTATGACAACACCGTTTCCGATAGTGGGGTGCCTCTTGCCTTTCTCCTTACCTGTACCGCCCAAAGTGACCCCTTGGTATATGAGGACATCATCTCCAACCTCCGCCGTCTCACCGATGACTGTCCCCATACCGTGATCTATGAATACCCTCCTGCCAATGGTGGCACCGGGATGTATCTCAATGCCTGTGAGAAATCTTCCGATGTGCGACAGGAAGCGCGCTATGAAGTAGAGTCTATGCTGATAAAACCAATGAGATATCCTATGCATCCATATAGCGTGGAGACCAGGGTAACACAAGACAACCTCCACAACGCTTTTTGCAGCAGGGTCTCTCTGGAAGACTGTTTCAATATCTTCTCTGATTCGTCTCAACACCTGGTATCTCCCTCCTTGATACTGTCTTGATATTATATCCTATTAATCCCTACTAAAACACTTAGGATTACAATGAATCATACTATGCCAGTGCGCTCCAGTCAATGAAAGATGCTCCCATATCGTCTCAATTATGTGCTATCCGCACCTTTTATGAAAAAACGTCCGGTTCCCGTCTAAGAGCTTAGATTTCAGCGACCGGAAACCGGACGAGCCTTAAAGCCGTGATTAGAGCCCCATCGAAACTAGATCGGTTCGAAACGTCCTGTAAAGAACCGCAATACCGGCGGCTCATAAACCCACTTAAGGCCTGTTATTCTATCAGCCTCAGCAAGCAATCCTTCTACCGAATCAGCTACATAGTCGAGATGGGCATGGGTATAGACCCTACGAGGGATGGTAAAGCGAACCAGTTCGAGTCTGGGATAGTAATCCTTACCGTCTTTATCCCTGCCTGCAGAAACAATGCCTCGCTCCATGGTCCTTACGCCGGAATGCTCATATATTGCAGCTGCCAAGGCCTGAGCAGGTAGTTTATCCTGAGAAAGATGGGGCAAGAACTGTCTGGCATCAACGAACACAGCATGGCCTCCTACAGGCTTTACAATGGGAACTCCCTTGTCGCTCATCTTGTTGCCGAGGTACGCAACTTGTTCCACGCGATGCCTTATGTAGTCGTAATCCATGGCTTCCCTTAAGCCTCTGGCAAACGCCTCCATGTCTCGCCCGGTCATCCCACCGTAGCTCGGCATTCCTTCGTACACTACAACAAGTGCGGTAGCCTTTCTGTAAAGGTCCTCGTCATTTACGGCAAGGAAACCGCCGATATTGACGATTCCGTCTTTCTTTCCGCTCATGGTGCAGCCGTCTGAGTAGGAGAACATCTCTTTGACGATTTCAGCGATGGATTTGTCCTCGTACCCCGGTTCGCGCTTCTTTATGAAATACGCGTTCTCAACGCAGCGCGTTGCATCAAATATCACTCGGATCCCGTACCGTTGAGACATCTCGTATACAGCCTTTAAATTTGCCATGCTTACAGGCTGTCCGCCTGCCATATTCACTGTTACCGCAACACATATGTAAGGGATCTTCTCAGGGCCCACCCTCTTAATGAGATCTTCATATTTCCCGAGGTCCACGTCGCCTTTGAAAGGAATGTCTTCTCTTTGCGGATCGTGGGCTTCATCCCTGATTACATCTACAAAAGCCCCTCCCTGCAGCTCCATGTGGGTCCTGGTGGTAGTGAAATACATATTCCCCGGGATATACATCCCCGGTTTAATCAGAATCTGCGATATCAAGTTTTCAGCCCCTCTACCCTGGTGGGTGGGGACCACATACTTAAACCCCAACAATTCCCTGACTGTCTCTTCAAGGTGGAACCAGTTCTCGCTCCCTGAGTAAGCTTCGTCACCCAGCATCAGGCCTGCCCATTGATAGTGGCTCATCGCATTTGTTCCGCTGTCAGTCAGAAGATCGATAAAGACGTCTTTCGATCGCAGCAAGAATGTGTTGTAACCGGCCTCTTTGATCCTTTCGGCCCTCTCCTCTTTAGGCAATAGGGTTATCGGCTCAACCATTTTGATCTTGTAGGGTTCCGGTATGTACTTAAGTTCCACGTTCGCGTCCCTCCTTGGAGAATTCATTAAATAAGCTCTCCTCACGAGATCCCTCGGTGACCGTAGAACATGGGCAGTGGTATGATCTTCGCCATTGCCCTGTCAGATTACCTTCTTTTGCATGCAGTGCATGGAAGGCCTAAACCTGGCACTCCTTACGCTTTTGCGATCTCCGCAAATACCGCGTTTGCCAAAAGCCTTCTTACCCTGAGGATATGCTGGTTCGCTCTGGTGAATTGCAGCCTGTTAGTAAGCAGCACAACAACAACCTCGTGCGTAGGATCTATCCACATCACTGTGCCGGTAAAGCCTGTATGTCCGAAAGAACCGGAAGGAGCAAGGTCGCCCAGCGGCCCGCCGGGTACTGCAAGCTGCCAACCCAGGCCGCGCCGATCATTCCCAGGAAGGTGTCCTGTAAGGTCCTGCCGGGCGATGCGAATTGCCGCGCTGCTTAAGACCTGCTTTCCGTTATACATCCCGCCATTTAAGTACATCTCTCCCAACTTAGCGAGATCCCGGGCTGTGGAGAACAACCCGGCATTTCCGGCTACTCCCCAGAGCCATGCAGCGTTCTCATCATGGACTACCCCGCACGGGATGTCTTCTCCAATGTGTCGTCCATTCCATTCTTGTATCAGATCATAAGGAGTCCAATTCGCAGATAAGTGCTCCCCACCGGGCTTCCCGGCGGGCATCGAAGCTCCGTCTGCAAGATTTGAAAAGGCGTCCATTATCTCTCTGCCTCGCAAAGCCGCAGACCTGGGTTCAGTGGGAACGATTCTCCCTTGAATCCTTTCAGGAATAGGCCTATCCAGAGGCAAGAACATCGTGTCCATCATTTCCAAAGGCTCAAACACCGCTTTTTGCGTGAACTCATCCAACCTCATGCCACAGACCTTCTCAATCACCCATCCCAAGAGGATAAATCCCGGACATGAATACTGCACCCGGGTTCCCGGCGGCCAGGTGAGTTTCACAGATCCCATGAAACTCGGGATATCGTCGCGCTGGACACCTATCTTGAAAAGCGGCATCCAATCTGCCAGTCCAAGGGTATGGGTGAGCGCGTGGAGAATCTTCATGTGTCCCAGAGGGTGATCGTTAAGGCAAGGTGCGAAGTATTTAAGTGGGTCATCGAGGCCGATCTCTCCTTGGTCAATGAGGACAAGTGCTGCCGAAGTAGTAGCGACTACCTTTGTCAAGGATGCCAGGTCGAAGACGCAGTCAGCGGACATAGGGACGGGATCAGGACCCAGCCTCATGAAACCGAAGGCTTCATGCATCAGAACCTTCCCTTCCTTTGACACAAGGACTACAGCTCCTGGATAGGCGTGCTTTTTGGGATCGGTTCCGCACCATTTCTCCATAACTTTCCTCGCCTTAGACAACGAACTCTTCAAGTCGGACGCCCCGCTCTCTTTAGATGTTTCCATGCGAACACAAAAGCCCGCTGTACACTTACCAAAATTCTTGCCGACTCCGGACTTTCCTGCTATAGTATGAGCAATACACAAGATGAGCGTTGTTCGCTGATGGAGGCTGGTAGTATTGATAGTAGGAGTCCCAAAAGAAATCAAAGACTCTGAGTACAGAGTAGCAATAGTACCGGCAGGAGTCTCAGCTCTTGTTGACAAAGGGCACAAGGTCGTCATTGAACAGGGAGCAGGAATAGGCAGCGGAATATCGGACGACGAGTACGCCCGTGCAGGAGCAGAGATTGTATCTGATCCTAGTGAGATATGGGCAAAGGCTGAGCTGATCTTGAAGATCAAGGAGCCTTTGCCTTCTGAATACGGCTTTATGAGATATGGCCAGACTCTTTTTACTTACCTCCACCTGGCATCTGACAGATCCTTGACCGAAGCAGTGATGGAAGCGGGCGTTGTCGGAATAGGCTATGAGACAGTCCAACTTCCTGACGGAAGCCTTCCGTGTCTTTCTCCCATGAGCGAAGTGGCAGGCGCTATGTCAGCGCATGTAGGCGCATACTACCTGTCCAGCGTCCACGGTGGACGCGGTGTGCTCATGGGTGCCATACCCGGTGTTGAGCCTGCCCGTGTCGTGGTGCTGGGCGGCGGGACAGTCGGAACGGACGCCGCGATGAAAGCTGCAGGATTAGGTGCTCAGGTGACTGTATTTGAGGTATCTGCAAGCCGCATGAGGTACCTGTCGCATGTCCTCCCGAAGAACTGCACAGTGCTTTATTCAAACAGGCTTTACATTGAGGAAGCACTGGCCGGCGCGGATCTTGTGATCGGAGCAGTGCTGATACCCGGAGCAAAAACACCTAAGCTGGTTACCAGAGACATGCTGAAGCTCATGAAGAAAGGCGCAGTCATTATTGATGTAGCTGTGGACCAAGGTGGATGTATTGAGACAATCCGCCCTACCACCCATTCTGACCCGATCTATTTTGTAGACGGAATCCTCCATTACGGAGTGTCAAACATGCCCAGTGCATTCCCGAGGACTTCTACGTTTGCATTAACCAATGCGACCCTCCCGTACGTTCTCGAGATTGCGGATTTAGGGGTAAAGACAGCACTGTGCAAGGATCAAAGCTTAAAGGCCGGCCTCAACACGTACCTGGGAAAGGTCACCCACAGGGGAGTTGCGGATGCCTTCGGCCTTGAATACCATGATCCGGATCACGTGCTCAGAGGAGTAGCATAGCGAGACCCGGGCCCGGGCAGGTCTTGTGTTAACCTGCCCTTCTTCATCTCCCTCTAAAACCCCAGTATCTCCTAGAGCTTCCCTTATTCGTTCTGTCAGTAGAACTCTCTGGGAGTCCCTCTCAGTCCCTGCCAACAATGCACGCCATTCTGTTAGCACATCCTGACATTTTATGCAATATCATGCAGGGAAATCTTACCTGGTGCCGAATACAAGAAATATCTCCTTGTTTCCCAACTTTATTCACTTACTGGAGGAACTTCCATGTCAGCGGAGCAGCTGACATGTCCTTATTGTCTGGCACCCATACGCTCCGACGAGACGCTGGCAGTTTGTTCAGAATGCAATTTAGCACACCACGATGAGTGCTGGCGAGAGAACCGCGCATGTACAAGGTACGGGTGCAAAGGTAAACCAACACGTATGAGTACCCGGGAATACTTGAACCTTGCCAAAGAAGAGTCGGCTCCCATCGACCTTTCCAATGAAGGCCTCGATAAACAGTATTGCCCTCACTGCGGCGGCCTGATAAAAGCAACAGCCATCAAGTGTAAGCACTGTAAACGTATTCTTCCTTCCACCCAGCATAGTCAACAGCATCCTCAGCAACCTATGGCCCCAGGCAGTCAGCAGGCCGTGACTCGCCCGTTCAGCTGGGGCGCCGTTCTTCTGGGTCCTATATGGTATCTTCTTCACGGAATGTGGCTTAAGGCGATCTCACTAGTCGTTGTCCACGCGATAGCAGTCAGCGTATTTAATGGCCTAGGCTCAATTGGCATGGCGATCTGGGCAGGCTTCATGTTCCACAACGACTATCAGCGCTATAGGTCTCAGCGAGAGCAATTCCTATGGTAGTACGCGCGTTACTAAAGGATATCAAGGAGGGTTTCCAATGGGAAAGGTCAACGTTACTATAATGGATGCCACAGGCAATCGCCAGCAAGAAGCGGCACTGCCTGACGACGCTCCGGTTGGTCGGATTATAGCCAAATTAGTTCAGATGATGAAGCTCCCCACAACCGGGCCGGACGGTCAACCTCTTAGCTACAAGTTCCACCACAAAGCCTCAGGAAAGCAGCTATTGGATGATCAGACCCTCAAAGATGCAGGGGTAAGAGACGGTGACGTCCTCAGGCTGCAACCTGAGATTACAGCCGGCACAAACCTTGGCTGAGGAGCATGTTATGTTAGATCCGCTGGAGATTACCGTAGCAGACCTTGAAGAAGACAGGTACAGCCGTTTGCGCCTTATCCCATGGTGGGATCAGTCTAAGCTGAAAAATGCCAAGGTCATGGTTGTTGGCGCAGGCGCGCTGGGAAATGAGGTCATCAAGAACCTTGCCCTGGTCGGGGTAGGCAACATCCTCATCATCGACATGGATATAATCGAGAACTCCAACTTGTCACGGTCAGTCCTCTTTCGTGCAGAAGACTGCGGACGGCTCAAAGCTGAAGTAGCCGCTGAACGAGCCATGGAAATAAACCCTGACATTAACGTAACATGGATGAATGCTGATATCGTCAATGATGTCGGACTCGGAGTTTTCGCATGCATGGACGTAGTCATCGGCGGCCTCGACAACCGCGAGGCGCGCCTGGCGATAAACCAGAGCTGTTGGAAGGTAAACGTCCCATGGGTAGACGGCGCGATTGAGGTCCTCCATGGCGTTGCACGAGTCTTCGTACCACCTGACGGTGCATGCTATGAGTGCACTATGGGAGAAGTAGATTACCGCATTTTAAATGCCCGCAGATCCTGCACCCTTCTCAGCAAAGAAGAGATGATTTCCGGAAAAGTACCGACAACTCCTACCATTGCATCGATCATTGCCGGAGTCCAAGTCCAGGAGGTTTTAAAGCTCCTTCATCAGCGTGACAACCTTCCCCCCATTAGCGGGCGCGGGTTCGTGTTCAACGGCCTTAATTTCGATTGTTACCTCATCGAGTATCAGCGAAAAGACGAATGCCCCAGCCACACCACATATCAGGAGCTGACAGCCATCGACGGGGACAGTTGTTCAACTACCCTGAGAGATTTACTTAACAGAGCGGTAAAAGATCTCGGCCCAGGCTCCCAGATCGATCTCGAACACCAGTTGATAGCAGCTTTGGAATGTCCGGAATGCGAGACGAAAGAGAACATATGCAAGCCTCTTGGACGGATGAGCCGGACAGAGATCCTTTGCCCTGCTTGTGGACAGGAGAGAATGCCGGAGCTTGTGTATTCGTTGGACGGCTCCCCGGGCGAGGAGCACATCCTTGACATGACAGTCAAAGATGCCGGCCTGCCGCTGTATGACGTCTTTACAGCACGGAATGGGTGGTCAATGACACATTACGTTCTCAAAGGCGGCCTTCCCCTGGTTTTTCAAAACTCTGAAACATGCAGGTAGAAGGCATCCTCCGTGCGCACGCATAACATGGGGGTGGCATAGTGGACGACGAAATCAAGATTGAGTTAGGCGAATCTGTTTCAAGGCGCTCACTTGAAATCCCGAAGGCACCCAGGCCGACACAGACTCGTACTGTTGGGGCAAGCCCAGGCAGCTAAGACATGGCCATTTTCATCGACTCCAAGCTCTTAAGGAAGATCATGGCGTTTGCCTCTGACAACCGTTCTTCCGAGTGCGGAGGCGTGCTTATCGGCGAAGTCTTCCAGGATGACTTAGGCATGTATATCACGATAGATGCGATGATAGAAGCGAAAAACGCCGCCTCAAGCCATACCAGCCTCACATTTACGCACGAGACATGGGATTACATTTATCGCATCAAGGACGAGAATTACCCCACTCAACGAATCATAGGATGGTTCCACACCCATCCGGGCTTCGGGGTATTCCTGTCAAAGCATGACCTTTTCATCCACGAAAGTTTCTTCAACCAGGAATGGCAAGTAGCATTGGTTGTTGACCCGGTAAGGTATCAAGCGGGTTTTTTCGCGTGGTATGACAATGAAGTAGGTAGGGTGCCCGGATTCTTCGTGTTCAGCAAAGACGAGGATTACCCATATCTGCCTGAAGATATCTATTCCAGGGAGGCGGCGGCTGCAGAACACGCACACGTCAAAGGCTATGCGAGGCCTCCGGAACCGGTATGGACAGCAGAAAGAGGGACAGCCCAGAGCGTCTACATGCTAATGATGGCGCTTCTCATTCTTACGCTGTCGGTATGTGTCACTATAGCAGTCGGCATCTTCCGGTCTCAAGACAAATTGGACAAGGCCAGGATTGAGATAGAAGACCTATCTGCTGAAGTGGCGCAGATCGGTTCAAGATTGGAATCTCTCGTAGAGGAGTACTTATCGCAGAGTCCTCAGGAATCAGCAGCTCCCCCTGAATTGCAGCTGTACGGTGAAGACGGTTCCGAGCCTATCTTCAAGTGGATTGTGCAACCCGGAGACACTCTCTGGGCAGTTGCGATGCGTATCGGCCCTTCAGAGACGGATGAAAGACTTCGCTTTGTAGATGAACTCATCATGGTAAACGAAATAGAAGATCCTTCTGCCTTGATTGTGGGAGAAGAGCTTATCATTCCGCCAAGATAAGCTGTCAACACATTACGTAATAACAGGAGAGGTGAACTTATTTGTCAAGCAGGCTACGCCGGCTCAATGGAGACTATCAACGTGTATTGGATCAGCTGTCAGGCAATCCGTATGTAAAGGTTCGCCCTATCAAGGGAAATCCCCCGGAAAGATATGCAGTAACCTACCATGTTCCCGGGCTGTTCTGGAATACAGCAAGAAACGCTGTAGAGCGCAGAGACACACATGTCATAGAAGTCGACCTGCATGCAGATTACCCAAGGCTGAAGCCGAAATGCACAGTGATTACCCCGATTTTCCATCCAAACTTCGGCAAATGGGTGTGCATCGGTGACTATTGGGCAGCCGGGGAGACTCTCGTAGATGTGCTGATACAGATAGGCGACATGATCCAGTACAAGGCCTACAACGTGAAGAGCCCTCTGAACCCGGTGGCAGCACGCTGGGCAATGGAAAACAACCATTTGCTCCCTGTAGGCAATATAGATCTTATGATGCCTGACATCGATCTCGACATCGTACTCCTGCCCCCCGGCTCTTCAGAATCAGACGATCTTGACATCACATTATTCTGAACGGTAGGAGGTGATAAAGTTGGACGAGCCTCAGAACAGCGAGAAGAACAACATGCCTGACGAAAACGAGCGGCTGGTTATAGACATTGATGATCTTGACCCTGAGCCGGAGAAACCGGTACTTGTCATTGAAAGTGAAGACCTAATAGATATAGAACCCATGCAGACATTCCATCTTCCGCCTTCTCCACGCAGGTACGATACTTCCGAGCCGATGCCGACACCCGGCACAAGAACACGCGGTATTTCCGCATCTAATACAATCACAGGGCTTCTGGTAGGGCTTGCAGCCGGAATCGTCTCCTGGCTTATTATGGAGCCTTTCATTGAGGACGGAGCTTATACAACTCTACTCGAGGCTTTCGTATATTGTTCTTTGATTCCGGGAGTAGTAGGCCTTTTGCTCGGTTTCGTGCTGGCAGCGTATGAAGATATCTTAAACTCGAAGGCAAGCAGAGGTCTAAAAGCAGGTTTAAAAGGCGCAGGTCGTGGACTCTTAGGTGGCCTTATAGGCGGGGTTTTCGCACAGGCGATTTACAGCCTGTTGCTGAGTTCCGCAGATCCGCTAACCTTTGGAATGCAGGTCCTCGCCCGGACCTTAGCTTGGGCTTTGGCAGGCACCCTTATAGGCTGGGGCCAGGCTTCTGTCCATAACTCCAGAGAGAGGGCGAAGAACGGACTCCTTGGGGGGCTCATAGGAGGAACCATAGGAGGATTCATGTTTGACTTGGTAGGAGCTCTATTCGGCTCTTCAGGCGCAGCCAGCCGCGGCATTGGCTTCTCCGCGATCTGTGCTGCGATAGGCTTTGCATCTGCTCTCGTGGCAGAGATCAGAAAAGAAGCATGGCTGAAGATTGAGAGCGGAGCGATGCTGGGCAAGCAATTCATACTTTACAATGCATATACCTCCATAGGCTCATCTGCGGAAGCAGATATCACTCTTATTAAAGATCCTTCAGTAGAGCCGGTTCATGCAGTGATTGAATCGCAAGGAAGATCTCATACTGTCACGCCTGTCGCAAGGATATCAGAAACAAGAGTGAACAGGCAAACGGTCCACCACCGCACACAACTGAGAAGTGGAGATGAAATCATGATAGGACAGACCCTCATCCGCTATATGGAGCGGGCTGCAACAGCCGGGATGCTGGTTTTGGCAGCCTTGGCCATCATCTTTACTGCATCAGTACAGGCTTCCACCCAAGACGCGGCAAGAACCGACGAGCAGCTTAGATTCGTAGCTAAACCAATCCAAGCAGTCATTGCTGATGGAAAACCCAGCGTTGTCACGGTCATCGGAGCAAACGAAAGCGGAACCGGAGTTATTGTGAATCCATGGGGCTATGTGGTTACATGTGACCATGTAGCCAAGTCGGAGCGACTAAAGATTAAGCTCTCAAACGGAGACGAGCTTGAGGCTGAGAAAGTTGCCTCAAATGCAGTCCTGGACATAGCTGTGCTCAAGGTCAACGCCATAAACCTTCCCTGTGCAATATTGGGAACTGCTGCAACTGCCCGCGACGGAGATTCAGTAGTGGCCATAGGATCGCCCAGAGGCCTTTCAGACAGTGCCAGTATCGGAATCATCAGTTCATCCCAAAGAAGTATCGACGGTAAACGGTTTATCCAAACCGATGCAGCCGTAGACAGCGGATCCAGCGGGGGGCCGTTAGTCAACACTTATGGACATGTTATAGGCATAATGTCAGCCAAGGTAAAGGGTACGAATCAGATAGGGTTTGCGATTCCTGTAGACGATGTAGCAGCCTTCCTGGAAAAGGCAGGTGTTCCATTTGTCAGTGCAGGCTTTGAGCATCTGGTTTGGATAGAACATGAGCCACCTGCCGGACCCATGCCAGCGGCCAAAGCCTCCGGCTTTAACCTGACCGCTACAATCGTAGTTGCGTTCATTCTCGTCGTCGCCCTCGTCTTTCTATGGCTACTGGTATTACGCCCCCGGCTCAGACGATCCCGTAGAAGAAGCCTCAGGCGTACACCAATGACAGTGCCTGATGACGACGATATTGAGATCATTCTCAAGTGAGAGGATGGAAAGGAGGGCTGAGTGCTGGAAACTCAACAATGCCCGTACTGTAAAGAGGAGATACCTGTAAAGTCTTTGGTATGCCCGGTCTGTGACACTGACCTGACAGTGCCTCCTCCCGGAACAGGGCCGCAGCCATACCCGCCGTCCGGACCTGTGTACCAAACAGACACGCAGGGACAACAATGGCAGCAGCAAGTGCCGCAGCCGGGTCAGGTCCAGCAGTTTCCGTACGAACGTGATGTTTCAACCGGAGTTCGCATCATACTCTGGCTTCTCAGCATATTCGTCACACCGGTCATTGGGATTATCGCAGGAGCTATCTACAAAGGCCATAGGAATCCGGCAAACCACAGATTTGGCCGGACGCTTTTCAACTGGAGCATAGGTTTTCTGGTAGTCGGAATCATCTTATTACTGCTATTGAACTAGCCAGTTCCTTTCTTATCATTGAAGAACTTACGTCCTGGCTGAGCGGGCCATATTCAGCATATCCAGCATTTATTCCTAAACTCCTGACGAAGCCGATATTCCGGCTGGAAAGACTTCGCGGAGATTATTCAGTAGCTGACTCCATCATCAACGCATATCTTAGTGATAGCCCGTCTATAGGCGGGTGAGCCAACAGAAGGGAAAGGTGGCAACAGATGATGGAGAAGCTGCTTTCTGAGGAAACCGAGGCGCTGTTTGCGCAGTCGCTGCACAACCACCCGATTGGGCCTTTATTCAAGCAGTGCACAAACGCAGCCAGGGTACCCTGGGCTGTTCAATTTAAGTGTGGTGATTGCTGTAAGAAGGCATCCAACACGAGACTTGTGGGAATAGCAGGAGGGTTTCTGCTCCTTGCCCCGTTTGGTCTTTGCGGAATAGTCGTCGAGCTGTTCGGCCCCACAGGCGTGATAGACACCCAGACCGCCAGATTCGTGTTAATCCCGCTGGATAACATATGCAGTTTAGAAGTTATGTCCTTCCCTGTTCCGATGAAAAACGGTTAACGTGAGGAGAAATAATGAGGAGGAGAGCCGGTCTCTCCTCCTTCTTCTTAATCACACCGTAGTGCCTCTTACACCTTGGTTCTTTCTTCTTACCCCGAGGATACTGACTCTTGATCAGGGCTTTAGAGTCTCAACATATGTGAAAGGCTATCGCTTTAGGGGCAGGTTGGCTTTCTGACAGGTATATGCTCCCTTATCTCGCGCATTTCCATGATAGCCATGTCTGCTTCTCTCCGGATGTGGTCAGCCAAAAGAGGAGAAGGGATTGCGCTCAACAGTTTGCACATCAACAAGAGCTCATACGCGGCTCCTTTAAAGTCACGCAGTTCTGTAGTCCTTGCGATTGCCTCATCTACAAATCTTGCGGCGGAGTTGAAAAACCTCGGTCTGGCATTTGCCATTGACTCCAGCTCCCTTGCGGTCTGAAGCAAGCGTACAAATACCCTTCTGAGTTCTTGAGCCTGATTTATCAGAGACCTTTCAGACGGATCCAATAGATGTATTACGAACTCTATATGCTCCTTCATGATGCGTATCCAGAACACCACGCGGCTAAGCAGCATGCGCAGGTGATGGTCATCACCGTGATGAGTTTCGCAGACCATATCCAAAAGGGCAAGAAAATGCACTGCTTCGCGGGTTATATGGTCGATTAGCAATGGAAACAGATTAGGACGCAATTGGCACTCTAGCATCATACGCAGGAGGTCGTATTTGAACTCAATGAGGTCTGAGACTGCTTCCCGAAGTTCCCTGACCAAGCTGGGAGTCACCGTATTGGCTCGGAGCGTCTTAGCTTCAAGGTCCGCGAATCTTGCCTCAAACTCCTTGGCTGTCCTTATCAAGTCAGGCCTGTCGCAAGGCAAACCTGCAGCTATGAACATTGCGTGTTCCTTCATGATTCTGGTCCAGAAGCGTATCTCATTCAAGACAGGAGTCCCTTTGCCGCCTCCCCCGCCTCCGGGCCAATCGCCGGGCATGCCGCTTTTACCTGAGTCTCCCCAGTACTTTGCTTCAGGCGTCTCTTTGTCCATGCCAAAAGCACCTCCTTATAAAGGGTTGTCACGACTTATCCTATGCCGAGCTTTCAGTGAAAGTGCTTAGGGATAATGCAGGTAAAACCTGTGTGAGACGGAGCTTTGGACCGGATCGGGCATCGCAGAGACATGTTTCCTTTTGGTCTTTGATCCGCGTTCGATCCATGATGGTATAGTGCAGGTTACCAGTGCATAATTGAAATTCGATAACAACTTATCGTTTTACAATAAATACTTATTGACAAACGATAAATCCCCATCCATAATAAGATCAACAAAGGGAACAGCCACGTGGTTTTCCTTTCTAAAGATTGGAGGGAGCAAGCGTGCGATATCTTGGGAAACAATCTGTTGCGTCTTGGATACATCGTGTTCTGGGTTTCCTGTGGTATGCTTTCTGGGTGATTGGAATCTTACTGGTGGGATGGCAGCTTTTCACAGGCATCTTCCCTGAAAAAAGCCTTACCAGCCTGCCGCCTGCAAGTCTTCAAATCCAAACGCCCGGCTTGGATATTAAGTTCGAGGGCGTGACCGCAGCAATAGTGTCTCAGCGTTTTCTCTGGCTTACCTTGTTCTCTACCATCGTAGTTTTCGCAGTATATCTTTATGTCCTATACAATCTTCGGAGAGTTTTCGCCACGCTGGTAGCAGAGAATCCGTTTGCCCGCGAAAACGTCTCTTCCATACGGCGCATAGGAGGTGCAGTTATCACCGGAGCAGTCGTGAGATCCTTGGTACAAACAGCATTTGGTTTGTTCTTCGCACAAAATGTTGCCATCCCGGGTGTAGATTTCACTGCCAAGCTTACACTGGATTTTGTCACCCTCTTCCTAGGATTTGTAATCTTAGTGCTGG
>Ga0209720_1001445_pt1 | contig 20158 bp, 16 predicted proteins | sample AD_JPNMR3_MetaG_FD_184426 | JGI IMG/M metagenome (GOLD analysis project Ga0209720, IMG submission 184426) | Active sludge microbial communities of municipal wastewater-treating anaerobic digesters from Japan - AD_JPNMR3_MetaG (SPAdes) (version 2) | ecosystem: Engineered > Bioreactor > Anaerobic...
TCAAAAACTACTGACATGTATCGTTCCGGCAGCCATTCGCACAGGCTGCAGGAGCAGATGGAACGGTGGTGTATGTAAATGGCGGACAGGTACCGTCTGGGAGATATAGTTGAATTCCGAAAACAGCACCCATGCGGGAGCAAACAGTGGGAAGTCATGAGGACCGGCGCCGACTTCAGGGTCAAATGCCTTGGATGCGGCCACCAGGTCATGATGCCCAGACCGAAATTTGAGAAAAGTGTGAAAAAGATCATCAAGCCTTTCCTTTCGGCCGACACATCGATCGATACGACAGACGAAAACAAATAGCAGGATGGAAATATTGCTACTGTATATGTTTCTGCCCGCTTTCCGTATTCTTTATGACACCGCGGAAAATAATAAGCATGACTGTCATAAAGCGAAAACGGGGTTGATGATATATGTACAGCAGAAGACGATACGGGTCGGCGTCCATCCTGATCACATCCGTACTTACTTCAATGGCCGTAAGCCTCCTGGTGCTTTTTGCCGTTCCCAGGCTTATTACTGTCGCTGATAGCGACGAAAGGGGCAATAAGGCTCCTGGAGCAAGGCTGCAGTATTCCGGAAGCGGGGCCGGGAATCTCAACGGGAACGCAGGGCAGCAGGATCCGAATGGTACCGGCTGGAGCGAACAGGGCGGGAATACGGCGGAAAATGGTTATATGACCGGCAGTACGGCAGACTATGCGGCCAGTATCCCTGTGACCCAGAGAGTAGCCAAAAAGGCTACTGCGGGTGTTGTCGGCATAACAGTGGAAAGGGCCGTAAAGGAAAACCTTTTCAGCAGGAACAGGGAGACGGAAGTCGGATTCGGTTCAGGAGTAATTGTCAGTTCGGATGGATATATCCTGACCAATTATCATGTAGCCGGGGGAAAGAGCAACAGGATAGTAGTGTCGCTGGCTGACGGCAGGTACGTCGACGGAGAAGTCGTATGGTCGGATCCCGTACTGGATCTGGCGGCCGTGAAAGTAAACCTTACAGGCCTGACGCCATTGGCACTTGGCGATGCGACTAAGCTTGAAGTGGGCGAGCATGCCATTGCCATCGGCAATCCTTTGGGCCTTGATTTCCAGAGATCAGTCACATCAGGCATCATCAGCGCTCTCAACAGGACCATCAGGATAGAAACGGAAGACGGCGTAAATTACATGGAAGACCTGATACAGACGGATGCCAGCATAAATCCCGGCAACAGCGGCGGGCCCCTGCTCAACTCAAGGGGAGAGGTCGTCGGAATCAATACTGTAAAGGTGACAAGCGCCGAGGGGATGGGCTTCGCCATACCGATCAACATTGTGAAGCCTGTCGTTGCAAGGCTTATGGAGACAGGCACATTTGAAGAGCCTTACATGGGGATATTCGCGTACGATGGGCAGACCATACCGTATATCGACGGCCAGGTGCAGATCCAAAACGGTATCTATGTCGCCCATGTTGACAGGAACGGGCCTGCATATAAGGCGGGGATACGGGAAGGATGCATCATCGCGCGGGTGGATGACAATGAGATAAATACGATGATGCAGTTGAGGACTTACATCTATACGAAACTCCCTGGCGATACCGTGCGTATTTACCATAAAAAGCGCGGCAGCGACGAATGGATCACTTCTGAGCTTGTGCTCGCACGCAAGGAAAGAGACGGCCTCGTCACAAGGTGATGATTGTGACCCGACAAGTTATTAAGTTTTGTTGCTGGACTTTAGCGAAGGGGCGGCCGATCCAGCATTGGGTATGTTTCGCGGACAGCTGCTGGCCGGCTCATTTGTTCCAATGAGGGCGCAGGTCACTCGCCGTCCATGGCTCAGGACCAGCGCCGGCAGCGTCCGTGCTGCCGGTTTTTGTACCTGGTGCCTCATTCGAGCTGCATGACCCGGCCGCATCTGTAGCACTTGCATACCATCAATGGCTGTATCGGCTGCCCCCTTGTAACACTGGGCCGGATCTGTCTTCAGCGTAACCCGGACTTCATCCGGAAGGATGACCGGCTGAGCCATCGCTGGACGACGTATAGTTCCATATGTGTATTGGCAACACTTACTTGTAACAGGAGGTGGTTGCCATGGCTGAAAAAGCCAAACATCAGCAGGATTTCGAAAAAACACTGAGACTTTACCTTAAACAGGCCAGGGAAAAGCTTAACGGGGATCTGGCCGGTACCAGGGAGGCCATAAGGCTCATTGCCGCTGACAAGACCAGGAGTTTTATTGAAATGACGGACAGGGGCCTCAGCAAGGAAGAAAGGGAACTGCTGAAGTCCCTGATCATGACCAGTATGCGCCAGTCTTTCTGCTACGGATACGGCATCGGAAAATTTGAGGGCAATACCAACGAGCGAGTATACCTTTAACTGCAATACCGCAAAAAAGCATAAAAAAGACGGCTCAAGAGGGCAATAAAGATTAAAAAATAATATTGACACTCCGTTGAATGTGCTGATACAATATTATACAATCATCTTTCAGACCGGATAAAAAGCAATGAAGGAAAAAAGGCAGGTCTGACTGCGCAAGAGAGCCGGTGGGTGGTGCGAACCGGCGCATAGGACCGTGCGTATAGCTCATTCCGGAGCTTCTTCGCTGAACCCTGAAATCTACAGGATCCAGGCGGACGACGTTGACCACGTTACAGTCAAGTACTCAAAGTACTACTGAGGGTAAGCATTTGCTTATCGAATCAGGGTGGTACCACGTTGGATGTTCCCTTCGTCCCTGCAGCGATGCAGCGACGAGGGTTTTTTTATACAGCGGCATAGCGGAGGGAAATAGATGAAAATGACAGGTGCAGAAGCTATCATAAAGGCTTTGGAAACCGAAAATGTCGATACCATTTTCGGCTATCCCGGTGCTGCCATCTCCCCGTTTTATGACGCATTGCTGGACAGCAATATAAAGCACATACTTACACGCAACGAACAGGGAGCGGCACATGCAGCCAACGGCTATGCCAGGGTTACGGGCAGGGTCGGAGTCTGCGTGGCGACCTCAGGGCCCGGTGCGACGAACCTTATCACCGGTATCGCCAACTCATATATGGACAGCGTTCCGATAGTTGCGATCACCGGCCAGGTAAGGAGCGACATGATCGGAACGGATGCATTCCAGGAGGCTGACATAACCGGGGCGACCGCTCCTTTCAGCAAGCATAACTACCTTGTAAAAAAAGCCGAGGAACTGCCCAGAATAATAAAGGAAGCATTCCATATAGCATCGACGGGCAGGCAGGGACCTGTTGTCATTGATATACCCGTCGACATACAGAACGCCGTTATAGATTTCAGTTATCCGGAAAACATAGAGATCTTAGGGTACAAACCAACCATAAAAGGCCATCCGGGACAGATAAGGAAGACGGCTTCGGCGCTCCATGCGGCAAAAAGGCCTGTCATATGTGCCGGAGGAGGCCTGATCACTGCCGATGCCTCGGGCGAGATGCTTGAACTGGCAGAGAGGCGGAACATACCAGTAGTTACGACGTTGATGGGGATTGGATCCATACCGTCGGACCATCCTCTCTATTTCGGCATGGTAGGCTCCCATGGGAGCCCTACGGCCAATTATGTACTGCACCATGCCGATCTCGTTATGATACTCGGGGCAAGGGTCGGCGACAGGGCGATCGGCGCTGCAAGCGCACTGGAGAAAAAGGCAAAGATCATCCATATCGACATAGATCCTGCCGAGATAGGCAAAAACATCGATGTCGCAGTGCCAGTGGTAGGAGACCTGAAGCAAGTCCTGACGGCATTGCTCGAGCTTGTCGAAGAAGGCGGGAGCACTGAGTGGCTTGAAACGGCAGCTGAAGTGAGACGCAAAAACGGAAAACGGCCGGAACAGGAAGCATGCGGGAAAAAGACGGAGAAAGACGCCGGTACGGACGGAAAGAGGGCGGCAGACGGACAAACCGCGACAGATACCGGCTACGTGAACCCGAAATATTTGCTGTCGATACTTTCGGATTACCTGCCGGAGGATTCCATAGTGACGACCGAGGTCGGACAGAACCAGATATGGGCTGCCAATAACTATAAAGTGAAAAAGCCCAGGACATTCATCACTTCAGGCGGGCTTGGGACCATGGGATACGGTCTTCCCTCGGCCGTCGGGGCAAAAGTCGGAAGGCCTGGTTCCACCGTGGTGGTTATCAGCGGGGACGGAAGTTTCCAGATGTCGATGCAGGAACTCGGTACTATGAAGCAGTATGACATCGATGTGAAGATCGTCCTTTTCAACAACCGCCGTTTGGGCATGGTGAGGGAACTCCAGCTGACAAGGCACGGAGGGCGGTATTCGCAGGTGTTCCTCGACAGCAACCCGGATTTTGTAGCGCTGGCGGCGGCATACGGCTTCAGGGGCGAGAGGATATCATCGGATGCACAGGTCGGAGAAGCGCTGGAAAGGATGGCCGCATGCTCCGGACCATATATCCTCGAATGCATGGTGGATCCGATGGAGCCGACCCTGTGAAAGCGGCGTAATAGACATGCGGCAATACGGCCTTGTCCGCGCACACCCAGACATATATGCTGCAGAATACTGACATCGGGATCAGCGAAAATCGTGTATGACAGAGAGAATTGAGTACAGGGATAAGCACTTTTCAGGACGGGAAACAAAAAGTATTGTGCTTCATGATCATTGAATATCGGGCGTCGTGCCTGACACGAAAGGGGTAGGGATTATGGCCAAACACATATTGTCGGTGCTGGTGGAAAACCATGCCGGTGTACTGTCGAGAGTGGCCGGCCTGTTCAGCAGAAGGGGGTTCAACATCGACAGCCTTGCGGTCGGCATAACTGAAAACCCTGAAGTCTCAAGGATGACCATAGTGGTGGACGGAGACGAACATACGGTAGAACAGGTAAGTAAGCAGCTTAACAAGCTGATAGATGTGATCAAGATAAAACGGCTGGACAAACATGAATCCATTTCCCGTGAACTTGCGCTTATCAAGGTTTCTGCCAATGCTGCGACCAGGAGCGAGATAGTCCAGCTGGTGGAAATATTCAGGGCCAAGATCGTGGATGTTTCAAAGTCAACGCTCACCATCGAGGCATCCGGAAGTGAAGACAAGGTAGCGGCGCTGGAGGATTTGCTAAAACCGTTCGGCATCAAGGAAGTCGTCAGGACAGGTGTTATTGCCATCGAAAGAGGCAATCGGATAATAAAAATCACAAATAACGAGGAGAGTGATTCGAATGGCTAAGATGTATTATGACAGCGACTGCAGTCTCGGTCTTCTTAAGGGCAAGACGGTAGCAGTTATCGGATATGGAAGCCAGGGGCACGCGCATGCCCAGAATTTGAAAGACAGTGGGATCAATGTAGTCGTAGGGCTTGCCCCGGGATCTGCCAGGAGGAAGCAGGCTGAGGAAGACGGCCTTACGGTCATGGATACCGCCGAAGCGGCAAAGGCCGGAGACCTCATAATGATCCTTACTCCTGACCAGACACAGGCGGAGATCTATTCCAGGGATATCGAGCCCAACCTGAAGGACGGAGACATACTTGCGTTCGCGCACGGGTTCAACATCCATTTCAACCAGATCAAGCCTCCGGAATATGTCGATGTCATAATGATCGCACCCAAGGGGCCCGGCCACACTGTCAGGAGCCAGTACCTTGAAGGCCGCGGCGTTCCGGCGCTTATAGCCGTCCACCAGGATGCGTCGGGGAAAGCAAAGGACTATGCGCTGGCTTATGCAGCAGGAATAGGTGCCGGAAGGGCAGGCATCCTGGAGACTACCTTCAGGGAAGAGACGGAGACCGACCTGTTCGGAGAGCAGGCGGTACTGTGCGGCGGAGTCACGGAACTGATGAAGGCCGGATTCGAAACACTCGTGGAAGCAGGTTACCAGCCGGAGATCGCATATTTTGAGTGCATCCATGAAATGAAGCTGATCGTCGATCTCATCAACCAGGGCGGATTCTCATACATGAGGTACTCCATCAGCGATACCGCGGAATACGGTGACTATGTGACCGGCAAGAGGATAATTACCGAGGAGACCAGGAAGGAAATGAAGAAGGTCCTCAGCGAGATACAGAGCGGTGAGTTCGCATCGAAATGGATCACCGAGAACAAGGCCGGCGGAAGGGCGCAGTTCCTTGCTACCAGGGCGCGGGAATCCGAGCACCAGCTTGAGAAGGTAGGACGCGAACTCAGGAAGATGATGAGCTGGCTGAAGAAATAAAGAAGAGAAAAGGCGTCGCGGATGAACGCCGGATACTTATGGTAGAGAAATATGATATGGGATTAGTATGGTATTAAGGAGGTTATCACATGTCAGCAAGGATCAGGATATTCGATACGACACTGAGAGACGGGGAACAGACTCCGGGAGTCAGTCTGAATATACAGGAGAAGCTTGAGATCGCACGGCAGCTTGCAAAGCTTGGCGTGGACATAATCGAAGCGGGCTTTGCCATTTCGTCGCCCGGCGATTTCATGGCGGTAAAGACAGTTGCGGAAAACGTAAAGGGACCCGTCATCGCAAGCCTCAGCAGGGCCGTCGAAAAGGACATAGACAGGGCATGGGAAGCACTGCAGAATGCGGAAAACCCGCGTATACACACATTTATAGCCACATCGGACATCCATATGAAATACAAGCTGAAGATGACCGAGGAAGAGGTGCTCGAACGGGCAGCAGCAATGGTCAGATATGCCAAGAAATATTGCAGCGATGTGGAGTTCTCGGCAGAAGACGCCAGCAGGACCAGGACGGAATTCCTCTACAGGGTGCTCGAAGAAGTCATCAAGGCAGGGGCTACCGTCGTGAACATACCGGACACGGTCGGCTATGCGATGCCTGATGAATTCGGCAGACTTATAAAAGGCATAAAGGAAAATGTCAGAGGGATCGAAAAAGTAGATATAAGCGTACATTGCCACAATGACCTTGGCCTGGCGGTGGCGAACTCGCTGTCGGCTGTCATGAACGGCGCCACCCAGGTGGAGTGCACCATCAACGGAATGGGCGAACGTGCCGGAAATGCCTCGATGGAAGAGATAATAATGGGCATCCAGACCAGGAAGGATTTCTACAGCGGAATGCAGCACAACATTGATACGAGGCAGATATACAGGACCAGCAAGCTTGTGAGCAAACTGACGGGTGTGAACCTGCAGCCGCACAAGGCCATAGTCGGCAAAAACGCATTCGCCCATGAATCCGGCATACACCAGCACGGAGTTCTGGCTGAAAGATCCACGTATGAGATAATGACTCCCGAATCCATTGGCCTTTCCAAAAACAGGATAGTCCTGGGGAAACTCTCGGGGAGGCATGCATTTGAAGAGCGACTTAAGGAGATGGGGTATAACCTGCCGCCTGAAGAGGTAACAAAGGCATTTGAAAAATTCAAGGAGCTTGCTGACAAGAAGAAGCATGTAACGGACAGGGATATAGAAGCCCTGATTGGCGAGAAAGTGTCGGAGGTCGAAGAGGTCTACAAGCTTGACAGCTTCCAGATCAACAGCGGTAACAGGGTCATTGCGACGGCAACCGTGAGCCTGTTTAAAAACGGCGAGCTCATGACGGAAGCGGCGACCGGCGACGGACCGATAAACGCGGCATTCAAAGCTATCGAGAGATCAGTGGGGTTCGAAGTGCACCTGGAGGATTACAGCCTCAAAGGCGTTACTGAAGGCGCGGATGCCCTCGGCGAGGCCACTGTCAGGGTAATGAAGGACAACAGGATATATGTCGGACGCGGCGTGAGCACGGACGTTATAGAAGCCAGCGTCAAGGCATATATCAATGCGATCAACAGGATAATACACGACCATGGCAAGGAGACCTCCGGCGGAAGGGAGACAATATGAAAAAGGTAGTTGTGCTTGATTCCACATTGAGAGACGGTGCCCAGGCGCTGGGCATCTCGTTTACGGTCGAAGACAAGCTGAAAATCGTCAGGCAGCTTGACAAGCTTGGCGTTGCGTATATAGAAGCGGGAAACCCGGGATCCAATCCCAAGGACCTTGAGTTCTTTGAACGTGGCTCAAGGCTGAAGCTGAAAAACTCAAAGCTGATAGCGTTCGGCAGCACAAGAAGAGTAGGGATACCCGTGGATGAGGATGCAAATGTGAGATCGCTGCTGAAAGCCGGCACCGATGCGGTGGTCATATTCGGCAAATCTTGGGATTTCCAGGTTACCGAGATCCTCAAGACCACCTTCGATGAGAACCTGAGGATGATAACCGACACTGTGAGCTATTTCAGGAAGCTGGGCAAAGAAGTCGTATATGATGCTGAACACTTTTTCGACGGGTACTTTTCCAATCCCGAATATGCGATGGAAACGCTGAAAGCTGCCGCCGAAGCAGGTGCGGACTGTCTGTGCCTGTGTGACACCAAGGGCGGATGCCTGCCGATGGATGTCTATGAAATAACCAAAAAAGTCGTGGAACAATTTGACGTACCGATAGGCATCCATACACACAACGATATGGGTATGGCGGTGGCCAGCACCATAATGGCAGTGCAGGCGGGAGCGACACAGATACAGGGGACGATAAACGGATTCGGCGAAAGGTGCGGAAATGCGAACTTGTGTACAATAATCCCGACATTACAGCTTAAGATGGGGTATGAATGCATACCCAGGGAAAGCATGCATGAAATCACGCCGGTGGCCAGGGCTGTCAGCGAGATAGCTAACGTAGTGCATGATGAAAGGGCCCCATATGTCGGGAGATCCGCATTTGCCCACAAAGCGGGCATGCATGCTGATGCCGTTGTGAAAAACACGTTCGCATATGAACTCCTTGACCCGGCCGAAGTAGGGAACCGAAGGACCTTCCTCATGTCGGAGGTAGCAGGCAGGAGTGCGGTACTGAACCTGATCCAGAAGGTCGATCCCTCAATCACGAAGGATTCGCCGGAGACCCGGCAGATACTGGACAGGCTGAAGGAAATGGAACACCAGGGATACCAGTATGAAGGTGCTGAAAGCTCTTTCGAACTCATAATCAGAAAGATGCTTGGAAAGTATAAGCCGTTCTTCGAACTGAAAGATTTCAAAGTGATAGTCACCGAACCTGCAAAACGCGGGGAATGGAATTCATCGGCGATGATCAAGGTCAAGGTCGGGGACCAGGAGGAGATAACCGCAGCGGAAGGCATAGGTCCCGTCAATGCTCTCGACAACGCAGTCAGAAAAGCGCTGTCCCGGTTCTATCCGGTCATAAACAGGATGAAACTGACGGACTACAAGGTCAGGGTGCTCGACTCCGAGTCGGCTACGGCAGCAAAAGTCAGGGTCCTGATAGAGTCCACTGACGGCAACGAGGTGTGGACCACCATCGGAGTATCCACCGACATAATAGAAGCAAGCTGGAAGGCGCTTGCCGATTCGATCGAATACAAGCTCGGCAACGGGCATACGGCAGAATAAAGCAGGCCTTACATGAAAGGCGGCAGTGATGACTCTCAAAGGAAAGATAATAATTGACGGTAAAATAGCAAGAGAAGGCGCATCATATGACAATGACAGTGCTCACAGCTTCAGGGACAAGCTTGAGAACTGTCTTGTCGATTTGTGCGCAGATCTTGAGATACCCGTTCCGTTATGGCTGAAAAAGAATACGCGGGAACTTGCCGTGTTCAGAAAAACATTCTTCTCATCCGAACAGTTCATTGAAAAAGTGTGGTTTGATAAATTCGAGATAGTACTGTCAGCCGAGGAGTAAGCTTTCTTTTTCTCCAGTCTGTTTTGCAAGCCGGCATACCGGTCTTTTCTTTTATTGCATTTTGTAAATACTTGTTGTTATAATGTACATGAAGCAGTTTGGATTGTAATTACTTAGCGTTTCGAATGAGGTGCGTAATGCATACATGCAGAAATACTGATTTACGTCCGACTGGCATTGATACTGACAGCATAAGTGTTTCCAATGAATGGATACCGATCATTCTCTGCTCTGCCGTCAATATTGCATTGCTCACACTCCTGCTCAGCACGTATACAAATAAGCAACTCCAACTGAGTTTATTCGGTTTGACCATAGATTATTACATATTCGGCGGTTTTGCCGTCCAGGCGCAGGTCCTCGTCAATACCTACCTTTCAATAAAGACGATGAAGAAAGGGTTTATAGCAGTAGTTTTGCTGAATATACTCGGCATCTGCTTTGCGGGCATCGGCAGTGTCATCATGTCAGGACAGATGGCAGCATTGCCCGGGGTCGTGACATATTTCAGTTCCACAGTGATCTCGACAGTGCTCTATTATTACAAAAAAGGCCTTCGTGACAATATACAGAGGCTTACCGAGCAGAGGGACGAGATAACATCGCTGTACCGGGAGATAAGCGCTTCCAAAGAGAAACTGAGCTAGCAGAATGAGCAGCTGAAGTGGTACAACAAAGTCATGAAGGAAAATGAGAAGAAACTTGAGAGGCTGGCTTACTACGATCCTCTCACCGGGCTCCCGAACCGTAAGATGATCATTCAGAAGCTAGATATGCTCATACATTACTCCGAACGGTCTCAGGAAGGCTTCGCGCTGGTCTATATCGATATTGACAATTTCAAGGAAATCAATGACCTGATGGGGCACCACATAGGCGACATGCTCCTCAAAGAGGTAACGAAGCGGTGGAAAGTAAGGCTGAACAAGAAAGATGTTCTCGGCCGCATGGAAGGCGATGAGTTTGCCATCATCATAAGGCGGGAGCTGAGCGATGAAGACCTCCTCAGATATGTGGAGTCTTTCAGGGATGCGATTTCCGATGTTTTCAGCTATGGCATGAAAGAGTTAAGGATAGAGGCGAGCTTCGGCATCTCAGTCTATCCGAAGGACGGGCGCACCACTGAGGACCTTCTGAAGCATGCCGGCATGGCACAGGCTTATGTCAAGGCGTCAGGCAAAAAAGGCATAGAATTTTTCCGGCATGAAATGCAGAAGAACATGATCGAGCGGGTCCAACTGGAAGACGGGCTGAAATCCGCGATTTTGAACCGCGAACTGTTCGTGGTCTTCCAGCCGCAATACTCCTGTGAAACGCAGAAGATAAGAGGGTTTGAGGCATTGGTCAGATGGCGCTCGAAAAAGCTTGGCATGGTCAGCCCGGCCACGTTCATACCTATTGCTGAAGAGACGGGCCTGATTATAGATATCGGCGAGTGGATCCTGAGGACGGTCATCAATAAGTTCATAAAGGTGAAAGCGGCCAACAGGGACTATATACTGACCATAAACATTTCCGTCGTGCAGATAATACAGCCCTCTTTTGTTTCGATGGTAAAGAAGATCCTTGATGAAACGGGGTTTGACGGAAGCCGCCTGGAATTCGAGATAACCGAGTCTGTGTTCATTTCATATCCTGAAAAGGTCATCAATACGCTGAAACAGCTAAAGGAGATGGGCATCAGCATCGCCCTCGACGATTTCGGCACCGGCTATGCATCGCTGAAGTATCTCCAGATGCTGCCCATAGATACTTTGAAGATAGACAGGACTTTTGTCAGCGGGATCGGGGAAATGGAATCCGGCAACCAGATCGTCGGCTCAATAATCGCGCTGGCACACAGCCTTGGCATCCTTGTCGTGGCCGAAGGCGTCGAGAACATGGACCAGATGAACTATCTGAAAGAGCAGAAATGCGACTGCGTGCAGGGCTTTTTGCTCAGTATGCCGCTGGAAGGCGACCAGGTAGACCAGCTTATTGCAACGGCTTAGTAATATTGCCTGGCGCAACGCCCGGGCACTTGCTGCAAAGTGATATTACCAAATAGTTACGATTTCAGGAATCCTTCCGATATCTCTGGTTGCAGGATACCGGAAGGATTTTTCGTACACGGGGACGGTTCTCCTGTCTCATAGCTGCAGTCATCAGCTTCCGGTCAAAGTTAAACGGCGCATGCTTTATATTATCTATCCGTTCCGCATATAAATAAACTGGTAATCGCACCTTATCTTATATTTCCTTGGCCCAAGGGGTGTTTCTGTTGACCAGGTTTAAGTTTTTTGCGGTTTATTTTTTTATTGTGCTTATGTTGCTGTCTGCCATACAAATAATCATCGATGCCGGGGAAGAGAAGGCCCGGAATGCTGCCGTACTGGATGAAAAAAGAGAATACACGATATTCATTGAAATAGAAGACAAAACGCTGTATCTCCTCGATGGCAACACATGCGTCAAGGAGTACAGGATCGCGTCCGGAAAATCCGGCTATCCGTCGCCTTTGGGCTGCTGGACCATTATCGAGAAGGGCGACTGGGGCGAGGGTTTCGGAGGAAGATGGCTGGGACTGGATGTGCCATGGGGGAAATATGGCATACACGGGACCAGGGAGAGCGGATCGATAGGTACCGCCGCCAGCCACGGCTGCATCCGGATGTTCAATGATGATGTGGCGGAGTTGTACAGCCTGGTGGAGATAGGCACCGAGGTGGTTATCGTCAACGGCCAGTTCGGGCCGTTCGGGAGGAAATTTGATGAGATAAACCCGGGAGACAGGGGAGCGGATGTTCTCGCAATACAAAGAAGGCTGAAGCAGCTTGGATACTATAACGGTCCGCTGGACGGCATTTATGAGGACGACATGAAAAAGGCGGTCCATCAGTTCCAGCGCGGCACAGGCCTTAAGGCGCAGAACACGATCGACCGGCAGACATGGCTGAACATGGGGTTTCGGGAGTTTGAGTGAATCGCATATTTGTTATTATAATACGTGGGTTGTTATTATTTGACAAGTATAATAACTCACTATATGATAATAAAGGTGATTGCTATATGCGTAAAACTATTGCTTTTTTATTAGCGCTTATCACTCTTTTCTTAACTTCATGTCAGAATTCGAATAATACGGCCGATAATTGCAAAGATGATCCGAATGTTATAAAAAGATATGAAAAAACCGAACTTGGTGCGGCTGAAACGAATGGAGCCGATGGAGCAAATGTGATGAACAGGATAGTTTATTACAGTAAAATCGGCATGCTTGGTGAAAACCGCATTTTTCGCCTGCAGGAAAAACAGGACGGAAAAGTTATGTACCTGACGGACGGTGAGGGCAATGTCATAAAGGAAGAGAAATGCCCGAACAACTACTATTCATTCGATACCGACAACGAGGGCAGGATCTATATATATTCGGAAACAATCAATGAAGAAAGAAAATGTACCGAAATGAAGGTCTATGTATATGACCCTGATTTCTCACTGGTCGATGAAATAGATCTCGGGTACGGTACGTTGACGAACGGGGCGTTTAACCTGAAAAACCTTGATATAGATCCGAACAGGAGGATAATCCTGTCTGAACCGTACAGTGAAATCAAGGTATTCGATTTTAACGGCAAGTTGATCAATACGATCGAATATCATGTTATCGATCTTGATGTCGAAGAAGGAGGCAGACTGCTGACCCTGGGTTTAAGAGACCAGATCCGGAATGTTATATCCCTCATCGATCCGACAAATGGAATAATGAAATGGGAACACGAGCTTGACGGATCAGGATACAGCGCAGTGGTGTACAACAGGTCGGATAAAAGCATATATGTTGCCGACGGGAAAGGGATCTTCAGGTATTCTCCCGATGACGGCACGAAAGAGTACATCTTTGACAATATAATTTCTTCCGGAATAAGCGGATTTACTGCCGATGACTTTTGCTTCGATCCCGAGGGCAGCCTGTTCGTCGCCAACGGTACGAAACTGTTCAGGTTCGCTGCGGTCGAAGACACCGGAACAGAGGCTGGAACCGAGGTCTGTGAGCTTACACTGGGCAAGTTTTACGGGCTTAATAGATTTTTTGAAAGCGCTGCAAAAGAATTTGAGCTTACTCATCCCGATGTAAGAATAACTCTGATAGATTATCAAACAGAATACGCCGGTAACCTGGAAAAATTCATTACTACGCTCAATACCGAACTTATGTCGGGCAAGGGACCGGACATGCTGTTTTCTGGAGATCTGCCCTATAATAGATTTGGGGAAAAGGGTCTTTTTGCCGATCTGAGCGGCTATATCAGGAACGATCCTGATTTTTCAGATGAATCGTATTATATGAATGTTATCGGCTCATTCAGGCATAACGACGGATTGTACGCAATGCCGCTGACATTCAGGTTCAATGCTTTCATTGCGTCCGGTGTAAACCTCAGGGCGGAGGGGATATCAATAGATGATACTCAATGGGACTGGACAGACTTTTACGATATCTGCAAACGGGTCACAAAGGATGAAAACGGCGATGGCATATACGAGAAATATGCTATGCCAAGAGTAAGCGAAGATTACCTCTTAAGCCAGATGTGCGGCGGAGATTACAGCACATTTGTCGATATAAAGGGAAAGAAAGCCCGTTTTGATTCCAGAGAATTTATTGACATACTGGAGTTGTGGAGGGCGTTCTACAGGGATCGGCTGGTGCACCCGTCAAAGCAGGACATTGAAATGCAGGATTCGGACAGGGACATGTTTACATTTACGCCGATATATTTATACCCACATAATTTTCTTATAGTACAACTGGATAAATTCAGCGAAGACAGCGTCCTGATGAGATCGCCCTGTGAGTACGGCCAGGGTAGAGTTTCTGCCGGCGCGGCGATATCAATAAACAGTTCATGCAAATCGGGGGACGTGTGCTGGAAATTTGTAAAATTCCTGGTGAATTACGAAAGGTTTGGACAGGGAAAAGATATGAGCGAGACTACCGGATTTTTCATTAACAAAGCGATATCCGATGCCAGGCTGGACAACCTGGGCTTCGGGAGCATTAGTGGAGATAGATTCGTACTTGACAGGAAATACAGGGATTTTATCGAAAACTATATTTCTGATACCAGGAGCAGCGTTTATCCGGGTAACGAAATAAACAATATAGTATCTTCCGAGGTCAGCGCATTTTTCGATGGGATAGCAAGCGCCGATGCCGTGGCGAAACGGATCCAGAACAGGGCGGAGCTCTATTTGAATGAATAGAGTCTGTGGATAATTAAAAAATTAATGTAACCTTTTCCAGCTTCACGGGATGTTTATTAGTGAAAAGCAAAAGTAATTATTTAAATTTACTACACAAGGAGCGCTTGTTATCCATGCCAATGTCGAGCAAAAGATTCCATCCGTTGCACTCCAGAGCCCTGAGGATGCCGGTTATTTTTTTGCTGGTTCTGAGCATTTTATTCTTTACTTCATGCCAAAATCCGAATGATGCGTCCGATGATGGCAAAGACGATTTGAATGCCATAAAAACATATGAAAAAAAGGAGCTTGGTGGGATAGTTTATAACAGCAAGATCGGCATGCTTGGTGAAAACCGCATTTTCCGCCTGCAGGAAAAACAGGACGGGAAATTTATGTGCCTGACGGACAGCGAGGGCAATGTCATAAAGGAAGAGAAATGCCCATACAACTACTATTCATCCGATACCGACAACGAAGGCAGGATCTATATATATTCGGAAACGATCAATGAAGAAAGAAAATGTACCGAAATGATGGTATACGTTTATGACCAGGATTTATCGAAAGTCGGCGAAATAGATCTCGGGTACGGAACATTGACTAACGGGACTTTCATCCTGAAAAACCTTAATATAGACCCGAACAAGTGGATAATCCTGTCTGAACCTTCCAGTGAAATCAAGGTATTCGATTTTAACGGCAAGTTGATCAATACGATCGAATATCATGTTATCGATCTTGATGCCGGAGAGGGAGGCAAGCTGCTGACCCTGGGTACCAGAGAAGGGATCCGGCATGTGGTATCCTTCATTGATCCGGCAACGGGGATAACGGAATGGGAATATGATCTTGACGGATCAGGATACAGCGCAGTGGTGTATAACTGGTTGGACAAAAGCATATATATTGCCGACGGGAGTGGGATTTTCAGGTATTTACCCGACGATAACACGAAAGAATACATATTTGATAACATACGCTCTTCCGGAATAGGAGGATTTACTGTTGATAATTTTGCATTCAGTCCCGAAGGAGTCCTGTTTGTCGCCAACGGCCCTAAACTGTACAGGTTCTGGGTGGCCGAAGGGAAAGGGGCAGAAACCGAAACAGATGTCTGTGAACTGACACTCGGCAAGTTTTACAGCAATAGTGAAGTGTGGGAAACCACTGCAAAGGAATTTGAACTCATCGATCCCGATGTAAGGATAAAACTGATCGATTACAAAGAGAAATACGGCAATAACTATGAAAAATACATAACTACGCTCAACACCGAACTGATGTCGGGCATGGGGCCTGATATGCTGCTATCCGGAGAAGCGCCTTTTTATAAATACGGAGAAAAAGGGTTTCTGGCCGATCTGAGTGATTACTTAAAAAATGATCCTGATTTTTCAGACGCCTTTTTCTATATGAATGTTATCGAATCGTTAAAGTATAATGACAGACTGTATGCTATGCCGTTGACGTTTAAGTTCAATGCCTTCATAGCGTCCGGGACCAACCTCAGGGCGGAGGGGATATCGATAGATGATACGCAATGGGACTGGACGTACTTTTACGATATCTGCAAAAAGGTCACAAAGGACGAAAACGGCGATGGCATATTCGAGAAATATGCGATGCCAAAAATATGGGAAAATAAACTCCTGGATCTGTTGTGCGGCGGAGATTACAGCGCATTTGTCGATATAGAAGGAAAGAAAGCCCGTTTTGATTCTGAAGAATTCAGGGACATTCTGGAGTTATGCAGGGCATTCTACAGGGAACAGCTGATTCATCCTTCAAAATTTGACAGTGACATGGCAAGTTCGGACAGGGACATGTTTACGTTTACGACGACATATATGAACTCGTTTAGTGAACTGGCATATCAAATGAGTAAATTCAGCGAAGACAGCGTCCTGATGAGATTGCCCGGTGAGTACGGCCAGGCAAGGGTTTCTGCCGGGACGTCAATATCAATAAACAGTTCATGTAAATCGAAAGATACATGTTGGGATTTTATAAAATTCCTTGCGAATTACGAAAGGTTAGGACAAGCAGCAATGGTGGCAGAACAATCCGGATTTTTCACTAATAAAGCGATATTTAATGACAGGTTGGATAATGCAAGCGACGGGACCATTGCAGGCAGACCAGTGCTTGACAGGAAATCCACAGACTTTATCGTAAACTATATTTCCGATATCAGGAACAGCGTTTATCCGGGCTACGAAATAAACATCATAGTATTTTCCGAGGTTGGCGCATTTTTCGATGGGACAGCCAGCGCCGATGCCGTGGCGAAACGGATCCAGAACAGGGTGGAGCTTTATCTGAATGAGTAGAGTCTGTATATTTATGTATACAGGTGTTAGAAAGTATTGAGAACAGGTCCGCAAGATGGTAAATTGCAAAGGGTGGTAGTCCGTGAGAAATATAGTTGCTTTTGCGGCGATTCTCGGTATCCTGTTTTCAATTTCCTGTGAAAATCCGGATAAAACGGCCGACATCATGAAATTATCAATTAAACAGTCCTGATACAATCTTGATAAGCGAATCAGGATATGGTGCTGATATTTACAAATAAAAGCAGTAATATTATTATGAAATCAGATACTGACTCATTGCCTCTGAATGAGGAACATATTATGAATAAAAGCGTGGAATTGTCCAATGATAATGATCCGTGCATAATCCACAATACATTTTGCATGAAGAAATTATATCCGGAAATTACGGAATATTTCGATTCTGTATGTAAAACAGGCATTAATCGGATACTATGGGATGAGATACCGATAAAAATACTTGGATTGATTGATATAAATGATATAAATAAAGATATTTTTTGTGTTCAAGTTTCCTGAATAAGCTATTTTTCTAATAACCGGGGGTTGGGCAATTGAGGCTCAAAAGGTTTCATCTGAGAGAATGGCATATAGCTATAATGTTTCTTTCTCCAAGCCTGTTGGGATTCCTATTGTTTTACATAGTGCCCTTTTTACAGAGTATATGGTACTCGATGATCGATAACGTGTTAAACAAAAAATTCATCGGACTTGCCAATTATGCTGCTTTGCTTACGAGCAGCAGTTTCCTTACAGGCTGCGGCAATACGCTCAGGTTTACCGCCATTTTCATCCCTGTAAACCTGACGCTGTCTTTCCTTATAGCGTCTGCGCTGAATAAAACCAGGTATTGTGCGGATATGCTGAGAATGTCATTCATAGCGCCGCTTGTCATCCCGGTTGCCTCTGTGGTCGCTTTCTGGAGCCTGTTTTTCGATTCCAGGGGAGTGCTGAACCAGATTACGGGCTATATCGGATGGGAAACTGCGGATTGGCTGAATTCCGATAAAGCCATTTATTGTGTAGTGCTGCTCTATATATGGAAGAATACGGGCTACAGCATGGTCATGTTCCTGGCAGGCCTGCAGAATATACCTGCCCAGTACTACGAAGCTGCCGATATAGAGGGAGCAAATGCATGGGACAGGTTCCGGCACATCACAGCAGTCTACCTTTCGCCCACGACATTTTTCATAATAATTATTTCTATAATAAACAGCTTCAAGATATTCCGCGAGATATACCTGCTGGCCGGCAGTTATCCCAACAGGAGCATATATACGATCCAGCATTATATGAACAACATGTTCCACTCGCTGGATTACCAGAAGCTTACTTCAGCTTCATTTCTTACAGTGCTGGTCATTTACATGTTTGTAGTCATTCTGTATTCTGTTGAAAGAAAAGTAGGCAGGTATATAAGCTGAAGACGCTGAAAGGGGGTATATTATTTTGTTGGGAAACTTACTGAAAAACAGACTGTGGCTTACCGTGCTGATGCTCCTTTTGGCGTTGATATACCTGTTCCCGATGGTATTTGTGATTTGCAATTCCTTTATGAGCAAAAATGAAGTGGTATCGAACTATACCATTTCGCATTCAAACGCCGGCGGATCGATAAGATTGAGGCTTATTCCGGAGATCGTTTCGCTGGAGCAGTATTACAATGTCTTTATACTGAAATATGATTATCTGTTTTACTTCTGGAATTCTGCCCTGCTCGTCGTGCCGATCGTTGCAGGGCAGTTGATCGTCAGCATTTTTGCGGCATATGCATTTGCCAAACTCAGGTTCAGATTCAGGGACCAGTTGTTCTTTGCATATATAGTCGCAATGATGATGCCTTTTCAGGCGACACTGGTCCCCAATTACATAATGTCATCGAACCTTGGGATCCTCGGCGGCAGGATATCGGTCATACTGCCCGGCATATTCGGTGCGTTCGGCGTTTTCCTTCTAAGGCAGTTCATGTGTTATATACCTGATGAGTATATTGAGGCTGCCCTGGTGGACGGAGCGAACCACTTAAGGATACTGTTTGAAATAGCGCTTCCGCTGGTCCGGACAGGCCTTGCCGCGATGGTCATCCTGCTCGTCATTGACAACTGGAACATGGTCGAGCAGCCTTTGATATTCCTCGATAATTTCAAAGAGTTTCCGCTCTCGATCGTATTGTCTGACATAAACAACACCGAAAAAGGTATCGTGTTTGCGGCATCCGTGATTTACATGGTCCCGATGCTGCTGATATTCCTGTATGGCGAAAAGTATATCGTCGAAGGAATACAACTGTCTGGGCTGAAGGCATGAAGACGCATAATCCGCTGATCCGGGAGGAGATTTGAAATGAATATGAGGACAACAGAGGAGAATATGAACCTGCCGAAGCAAAAAAGGATCAGGAAAACCATAATAGCATTTTTCCTGTTTATGCTCATCATGACCTTTCTATCGAAGACACTGCACAACCTTTCCCTTCCGCGTGTAGATGCGGTGAAACCTGCCGCCGGGTACCTGCTGAGAGAAGTGAAAGGCGAAGGGGTCATTGAGGCCGTTGATGAGTATGAGATCTATCCGGATAAAAACGTAAAGGTCACGGAAATCCTGGTAAAGTCGGGGGACCATGTGTCCAGGGGCGACAAAATCGCCGAAACCGATATCAAAGAGGCTGAAGAAATTTATTCAAAGGCAGTGCTGAGATATGAGAATGCGAAACTGGATTATCAGAAGTTGCTCCTCAATAAAAATGGATTGCCTGAACTGGAGAAAGAAATAGAAAGGATCGAGGGTGAGATCGGGGAGAAACAGGCAGAACTCGAGGATATCAGGCAACTGTACAGTGTAGGCGCACAATCAGCTGACGATGTTTCAGCTGC
>Ga0209720_1001446_pt1 | contig 20150 bp, 17 predicted proteins | sample AD_JPNMR3_MetaG_FD_184426 | JGI IMG/M metagenome (GOLD analysis project Ga0209720, IMG submission 184426) | Active sludge microbial communities of municipal wastewater-treating anaerobic digesters from Japan - AD_JPNMR3_MetaG (SPAdes) (version 2) | ecosystem: Engineered > Bioreactor > Anaerobic...
ATGAGGATATCAAAAATATTCAGTACAAACTGAATCGAAGACCTCGAGAAAAATTAAACTTTAATTCTCCTAAAAATGAGTTTTTCAAACATTTTTTATAATTTCGCACTTGCTGGTTGACTCTACTCTAATGATTTTTTATTCCGAAATTTGTCAAATAAAAAACAATATCATTATTTTGTAAGTTTGTTTATTACAATTATATAACATACAAGTTTATGTCATCATTAAGATTTAAAGCAGTAGAAGAGGCTTTTAAGAAAAAAGCTATTAATGTAGAGCCGCCATCGGCATTGGTTTCCGATTATTTTGGAAAATATGTATTTACTCGTTCAAAAATGGCAGAATATCTTTCAGAGGAAACCATGAAAGCTATTGATGAAGCCATTGAAAAAGGAGTAACGCTTGATAGAAGCATTGCTGATGATGTGGCAGCAGGGATGAAAAAATGGGCTATCGAATTAGGAGCTACCCATTATACTCATTGGTTTCAGCCATTAACGGAGAAAACTGCAGAGAAACATGATTCTTTTATTGATTATGTAGAGGATAAACCATGTGAAAAAGTAATTGAAAAATTTTCAGGGAAATTATTGGCACAACAGGAACCTGATGCTTCTTCTTTTCCGAGTGGCGGTATTCGAAGTACTTTTGAAGCACGAGGTTATACTGCGTGGGATCCTTCTTCGCCTGCTTTTGTTATGGACGACACACTGTGTATTCCAACCATTTTTATTTCTTATACAGGAGAATCACTTGATTATAAAGCGCCACTGTTAAAGGCTTTAAATGCTGTTGACAAAGCTGCAACTGCTGTATGTCAGTTGTTTAACTCAAAAGTCAAGAAAGTTTATTCATATTTGGGCTGGGAACAGGAATATTTCTTAGTAGATGAAAACTTGTATGCTGCTCGTCCCGATTTAATGTTAACAGGACGAACATTATTGGGACATGAGTCAGCTAAAAATCAGCAACTTGAAGACCATTATTTTGGAGCAATTCCTACACGTGTAATGGCATACATGAAAGATCTGGAATTTGAAGCTTATAAATATGGTATTCCATTAAAAACACGGCATAATGAAGTTGCCCCTAATCAATTTGAACTAGCCCCCATTTATAATGAATGCAACTTGTCAGTTGATCAAAATTTACTATTAATGTCAATAATGAAAAAAGTTGCACGGCGGCATAGTTTCAGATTACTCTTGCACGAGAAGCCTTTTGCTGGAATAAATGGTTCGGGCAAACATTGTAACTGGTCATTGGGTACCGATATCGGAATGGGATTATTCACACCCGGAAAAACTCCAGAAGAAAATCTTTTGTTTATCACTTTTGTTGTCAATGTTTTAATGGCAGTTTATAAAAATAATTCATTGATTAAAGCTTCGATCATGACTGCTCAAAATGCTCACCGATTAGGAGCAAACGAAGCACCTCCAGCTATTATATCGGTATTTTTAGGTGAACAACTTTCAAACATACTGGATAAACTGGAAATGAGCGATAGCGAAGACATCATTATTTTTGATCATAAGAAAAAATTAAATTTAAAAATTCCTCAGATTCCTGAGGTTTTATTAGACAATACAGACAGGAACAGAACTTCACCTTTTGCCTTTACAGGAAATCGTTTTGAATTTAGGGCAATGGGCTCGTCAGCCAATTGTTCCACAGCTATGATTGTTCTCAGCACAGTTTTAGCAGCTCAACTGCTTGACTTTAAATCAGAAGTGGATACAAAAATGGAGGCGGGATTAGCTAAACAACAAGCAATTTTTGAAGTAATAAAAGAGTATATACAAATTTCCAAACCTATTCGTTTTGAGGGAAATAATTATTCGGAGGAGTGGAAAGTTGAAGCAAAAAAAAGAGGTTTGGATTGTGAGATGAGTGTTCCTAAAATATTAAAAGCTTATCTCAAACCGGAAAGTGTCCATATTTTTTCTTTTTTGGGTGTTTTATCGGAAAAAGAACTTTATGCTCGTAATGAGGTAAAACTCGAAACATATACGAAAAAAATTCAGATTGAATCCAGAGTTTTGGGTGATCTTGCTGTAAATCATATTATCCCCGTTGCTATTCGGTATCAAACTTTATTGGCAGAAAATATTTCTAAAATCAAAAATATAACTTTTGATAACAATGGAAAAGATATTTGCAAAATGCAACTGGAATTAATTCGTGAAATTGCTCAACGAGTTAATATTATTAAAGAAAATGTAAATGAAATGATAGAAGCAAGAAAAAAGGCGAATATTATTGAAAATGAAGAAGAAAAAGCAAATGCTTATCATGATACGGTATTGCCCTATTTTGATGTAATACGTTACCATATTGACAAATTGGAAATGATTATTGATGATGAAATGTGGCCCTTGCCAAAATACAGAGAGATACTGTTTATTAGATAGGAGAAGAATAGGTATAAAAAATGAGTAAGTTATTATAATAAAAAATTGTAAAAATGTTTCACTTAATATTATAGAAAATATGGAAAACAATGATTGGAAAGAAAAAACGCAGCAATTTCAGAAAGAAATTGAAAAAGAAATTGCTGAATTGGAAGTCACAATGAAACAATTGATGGATGGTTTGAATGAAAAGTATGGATCTCAAGTGGAGAATTTAAAACAGCAGGCAAAAGCAACTCAAGCAAAAATTGACGAAAAAATTGCGCAGATTCAAGCTAAAATGAATGATTCCACTGATGAAATGAAAAGAAAATATGCAGATCAAATTACAGAATTAAAACAAAAAGAAGAACTAATTCAAAAAGAAGTAGATAAAAAAATTGCAGAGCTTGGAAAAAAAATGAGCGAAAGTGCCGATGAATTGAAAACAAAATATGAAGAGCAAATTAAAGAATTAAAAAAGATGAAAGATGATTTACTTTATAAAATGAATAATTGGAGTGAAGTAACAGAAAAGAATTTTCGAGCCTTAACAGAAGTAAATGAAAAAACTTTTAAAGAAATATCGCAAACTTTAAAACAAAGTTTTTCAGAAATAAAAAATCTTTTTTCTTCTTCGCAAGAAAAGGACTCTTCAGTTTAAATTTTTTTAGTCTTACTTTAAAGCCTTATTTGAATTAAAAAATTTAGATAAGGCTTTTTATAAAAAAAATTTATCGTTATATTTCAATCAAATGAATGATTTGGTCATGTAAAAATTTGGTTCGTTCTAAAACGATGGACTGTCGTACTTTAAGTGTAAGATATTGAATTTTAGCTTTTAACTTTTTAAATTCTTTATGCCAGAAAAAAGCAAATTTTCCAAAATAATATTGTAAAGGAAAAAATAAAATAGTTGCCCACCACGTAGCTTTAAGTTTTTTATAAAATAAAATGGCTTGTAAAATATAAAACAAAGGAAAAGTAACCAGTCCTATTCCGAATCGTAATGAGCCACGACCCCCAGGAAAATTAAGGTGAAATGCCTTAATAATTAAATCAGGGGTGAAAAAAGGCAATAAATTCAGTATAAAACCTATTAAGAAAAGTGGTAAAGAAACTAAGAGTAACAAACTTTCCAGCACTAAAGAAGAGGTTTTTATAGTTTTGTTGAATAGCCATGAAGGTAAGTTTAATTTTTTTAAATTTTCGTTGTATTCTTTACAAAGCATGGTTAATTTTTCAACTAATTCAGGATGAGTTTGTTCCAATTCAAGTAAACGTTGAGCTGTTTTTTGTCGGGCAAAAAACAGAAAGGGTTCCTTATTTGGTAATTGCAATTTTTCAACCATAGCTGCGTTAGCCACTTTGGTAGCAGTTTCAAAACAATTGTAGTTTTCGTTGGTAGCAATGTCAAGTGTCAATTCGCTTAAACGATTTTTTAATTCATCTCTGATTTTATTTATTGCTGTGACCGGATTTTCTTCATATTCGCTCATGTAATCTGCTACTTCTATGGGCTTTCCAATGTTAATGATAACGTGTTCGCCATATTTGTCAATGTTTCCCCAATCTATACCAACAGGTACAATTTTAACTGCTAATTGAGAATCATATTTTTCTTGAGCTTGAAAAGCAATTCTAAAAATCCCTTTTGCAAGAGGTCTGATTTTTCGCTGGCTTCCCTGGTTGCCTTCTGGCATGATACCAATGACTTTATTATGATGCAGAATTTCTACACATTTATCAAAAACGATATTGTTTTTGTCTATATTTTCAATTCCTTCCCGCATGCGAAAAGCTGGCATTATTTTACAAAATTTGAGGAATTTTGCAATGGTTTTATTGTTGAAATAGTCAGAACGAGCAAGAAAAACTACGGGCATTTTATGAGGAACTACTGAGATAACCGCCAGTGCGTCCATCAAAGCATTCAAATGATTCACTGCAAGAATAACTGGACCTTCTTTAGGTAAATTTTCACGTCCTAACACAATATATTTGCTAAAAAAACGCTTGAAGGCAAACATAACGTAGCCTCTCACCAGGCTATAGGAAAAAGTAAAATCATCGATTTCTGCCATTTTTCTCTATTAATTTATGAATTTATTAAAATTGAAATAAATGCAACCTTTTTAGATGGTATAAGGCTTTTCCACTGAGCAAAGTTAATAATTTTTTAGAAAAAATATCGCTGAAAGGCTTTAGCAAAATGTTTTTTAGAATGACTGCATATCGTATAATCGTTTATAATAACCATTCAAAGCCAATAATTCTTCATGTTTTCCTCGTTCTACGATGCGTCCTTCATAGATCACACAAATTTCATCGGCTCGTTTGATAGTGGAAAGACGATGAGCTACTACTAGAGTTGTTCGGTTTTGCATCAATTTTTCAATGGCTTCTTGAACCATTCTTTCAGATTCAGTGTCGAGCGAAGAAGTGGCTTCATCAAGAATAAGAATAGGTGGATTTTTTAAAATAGCACGAGCAATGCTGACGCGTTGTCGTTGTCCTCCTGAAAGTTTACTACCCCGATCACCGATGGTGGTTTCATATCCTTTTTCGGTCGCCATAATGAAGTCGTGAGCATTTGCTATTTTAGCAGCTTCTATTACTTGTTCCATTGTTACATTTTCGGAGCCAAAGGCAATATTATTGAAAAAAGTATCGTTAAAAAGAATAGCTTCTTGATTTACATTTCCAATTTGAGCACGAATATCAGAAGTTCGTAGCGACTTGATATTAACTCCATCAATTAAAATTTCACCTTTTTGTGGATCATAATATCTTGGTAATAAGTCTAAGAGAGTTGACTTCCCTGAACCAGATTGACCTACCAGTGCAATGGTTTTTCCTTTAGGAATGGTAATATTAATATCACGCAGCACCCACTCAGTTTTGTATCGAAAACTTATATTTCGAAATTCAATTTTATCACTAAATGGTTTCATTGGCATAGGAGAAGCTGGTTCTTTAATCGTGTTGGGTGTAGTTAAGATTCTATCAATTCTTTCCAACGAAGCTAATCCTTTTTGGATACTATATCCTGCTTTTGATAAATCTTTTGCTGGTGTAATAATGCTATAAAAAATAATCAGATAATAAATAAATTCTGCAGCATTGATGGAACTATGATTTTCTAAAATTAATACGCCACCAAACCATAATACAATGGCTATCACTATGGTTCCTACTAATTCGCTTAAAGGATGAGCCAGATTGTAACGACGATTAATTCGATTAAATGTGCGACGTATTTTTTCATTTAATTGTGCAAATTTATTTTGGAAACTTTTTTCAGCATTGAAAGCTTTTATCACACGTAATCCGCTCAGAGTTTCTTCAATTTGTGAGAGTAACTCGCCCGTTTGTTGTTGTCCTAAAGTGGAACGTTGCTTCAAAGATTTACCAATTTTGCCTATTAACCAACCACTAAACGGTAATAAAAGCAGTACAAAAAGTGTTAGCTTCCAACTCATAGCAAACATTACAATCAAGTAAATCAAAATCATAATGGGATTTTTGAAAAGCATTTCCAATGAGCTGATGATAGATGCTTCCACTTCATTAACATCATTGGTCATACGGGAAATGATATCACCTTTCCGTTCCTCTGTAAAAAAGCCAATTGGCAAGTTGAGAATTTTTCTGTAAAGTTGATTGCGTAAATCTCGTACCACACCAGTTCGAATAGGTACCATATAATAAGAAGCCAGATAAGCGGTTCCAGTTTTTAAAAAGGTAATAACTATCAAAAACAACCCCAAATAAAGTAAAGCAGTAGAAGCTCCTGACATCTCAACAATTTGTTCAATGGAATAAAAAGCATTATTTTTTAATGCATTGAAAATATCTTTTAAACTATCATTCCAGCTCCACGGTTGATAGCTTACATTTGCTCGTTGGATACCAAACAAAATTTGCAAAATAGGAATGATAGTAGCAAATGAAAATAAGCTAAAAATAGTAGCCAATAAATTATATACGAGATTTAATACAACATATTTTTTATAAGGTGGAATAAATCGTTTCAGGAGTGTAAAAAATTTAAACATTTGGCAAGAATAATGAATTTTAATAATTCAAAAAAATCAAATCCCAGTGTAATTAAAAGGAGTAATTTTATGTAACTCTTCTTTCACGTTTTCGTTGACATCAAGATTTTCTATAAAATCATGAATAGTTTTTTTGGTAATTGGCTGATTAGTACGAGCTAAGGATTTTAAAGCTTCATAAGGTTCAGGATAGCCTTCGCGACGAAGAATAGTTTGTATTGCCTCAGTAACAACTTCCCAGTTGTTTTCCAAATCCTTTTTTATAACTGTGTCGTTTAATACTAATTTACTCAATCCCTTTGAAAGGCTTTGAGTAGCTATTAAAACATGTGCAAAAGGTACGCCTATGTTACGAATAACGGTACTGTCGGTTAAGTCACGTTGTAAACGTGAAATGGGTAATTTAGCTGATAAGAAGTTAAAAAAAGCATTAGCTATTTCAAAATTCCCTTCGGCATTTTCAAAATCAATTGGATTGACTTTATGGGGCATGGTCGATGAACCAACTTCATTTGCTTTGATTTTTTGTTTAAAATATTCCAGAGAAATGTACGTCCACATATCACGGCACAAATCTATCAAAACCGTATTGATTCGTTTTGTTGCATCCAGCAGAGCAGATAAATGGTCATAATTTGAAATCTGTGTGGTGTATTGTTCTCGTTTCAAGCCAAATTTATCAGACAAAAAATTATCCGCAAATTTTTTCCAGTCAATGGCTGGATAAGACACAGCATGAGCATTAAAATTTCCAGTTGCTCCACCAAATTTGGCTGAAATAGGAATTTGTTTTAAAAGTTCTAATTGTTCTTTGATACGATAGGAAAAAACCATGATTTCTTTTCCTAATCGGGTTGGTGTGGCTGGTTGTCCGTGTGTTCTTGCCAGCATTGGAATATCTTTCCAGTTTTCAGCTAATTGATCCAACTCTTCAAGCAATTTTTTCAATTCAGCATAATAAACATCTTCAAGGGCAGCTTTCAAAAGAAATGGGAAAGCTGTGTTATTGATGTCTTGTGAAGTGAGTCCAAAATGAATAAATTCCTTGTATTTACTTAACCCTATTTCCTCAAACTTTTTCTTTAAAAAATATTCTACTGCTTTTACATCGTGATTAGTAATTTGTTCAATATCTTTTATTTTTTGTGCATCGGTTTCCTGAAAATTTTGATAAATATTTCTGAGCATTGGAAAAATATCAGCAGAAATCTGTTTTAATTGTTCTAATGGTATTTCACATAAGGCTATAAAATATTCAATTTCAATCTGCACTCTGCAACGTATCAAGGCGAATTCAGAAAAATACGAAGCATACATCTTCGTTTTGGAATGATAGCGTCCATCAATTGGTGAAATGGCTGTCAGTGGAGAAAGATTCATAAATGTTTCTTAGTTTAATAAATTAAGATATCAGGATTGTAAGAAATGAAAAAATTTAATTAAGCTAATATGTTATTACTTGCAAAGTTAATCAATTCTGTTTAATAAGGAAAGTTTTATTTTTGCCTTGCAACCAAGCGTCTTTTTCATTACTTTTGTAGGCTTCATTTTTACGATTTTTAATCATAAAAATTTATTGAGAGTTAGATATTTTTCACTTATTCTGAATGAAACGCATTAATATACATAAGGAAGGACGTTTTATTTTATCGGGACTGTTGCTGTTAATTTTTTGCATTAACCTTGTTATTTATCTGAAATTTCCAGTAACAGTTGTTGCTATTAATACCATTCTTTCAGCATTGGTTTTGTGTTTTTTTACATTTTTTTTTCGAAGTCCGAAGCGTATATTTGAAATTGATGATCCAAGTTTGGTAGTTGCTCCGGCTGATGGAACAGTGGTAGTGATAGAACCTACTCTGGAAACAGAATATTTTGGCGATGAAAGGATACAAGTTTCTATTTTTATGTCCATTTTTAATGTACATGCCAACTGGTATCCTGTTTCAGGGAAAGTAATTAAAACATCGCATCGTGGTGGTCGTCATTTGGCAGCTTATTTGCCAAAATCGAGCAAAGAAAATGAACAAGCATCTATTGTAATAGAAACTCCATTAAAAACCCAGATTTTAGTAAGACAAGTGGCTGGTGCTTTAGCTCAGCGAATTGTTACTTATGCTTATCCGGGGAAAGAGTGCCATATCAATGAACATCTGGGATTTATAAAATTTGGTTCACGAGTAGATTTATTTTTACCTCTGGATACGGAAATATTTGTAAAGGTAGGAGAAAAAACAACAGGAAATGAAACTATCATTGCTCGTTTAAAAGAAAATAAAGATGACAATCAAGGAAGCTCAACAGCAAGTTGATAATTGGATAAAAAAATATGGCGTTCGTTATTTTAGCGAATTAACCAACATGGTTCTTCTAACCGAAGAAGTCGGAGAACTCGCTCGTATTATTGCCCGTACTTATGGCGAACAATCATCGAAAGCAGAAGAAGAAAAAACAAATTTATCTGATGAAATGGCAGATGTATTGTGGGTATTGATTTGTCTCGCCAATCAAACAGGAATTGACCTTACTGAGGCTTTTGAAAAAAATATTAAAAAGAAAACAGAAAGAGATGCTCAACGGCATCAGCAAAATAAAAAGTTGCATTAAATATTTAAAAATCAATTTATTATGAAAGACAAGTATCAGGAATTATTTGATTTTTACCATTGTGAAGTCAATGATGAAGCTGTAAAAATTGAGATTGATAAAATATTGGCTGAACATTTTGCTGAAAATGCTAACAAGGAAGTTTATAATCAATGTTTAAATCTGATAGATTTAACTTCGTTAAATTGTACCGATACAGAAAGTGAAATTGCTACGTTGACAGAAAAGGTAAATAATTTTAAAAATGTTTTCCCGCATTTATCCAATGTAGCTGCCATTTGCGTTTATCCAGCATTAGTACCTGTTGTAAAAAAGCATTTGAATGATCAAAAAGTGAAAATAGCATCAGTAGCTGGTGGTTTTCCTGCTTCTCAAACTTTTCTTGAAGTGAAAATTGCTGAAGCTTCAATGGCTGTTCAAGCAGGTGCAAACGAAATAGATATGGTAATTTCTGTAGGAAAATTTCTTGAAGAAAAATATGAAGAAGTTTATGATGAGTTATCAGAAATAAAAGCAACCTGTCGGGATGCTCATTTAAAAGTGATTCTTGAAACAGGGGCTTTACCAAATTGTACGAATATAAAAAAGGCTGCTTTATTAGCGATGGCATCGGGAGCTGATTTTGTTAAAACTTCTACAGGAAAAATTCAGGTTTCAGCTACACTCGAAGCTACTTATACTATTTGTCATGCGATCAAAGAATGGTATGGGAAAACCGGAAGTAAAATAGGTTATAAACCAGCAGGTGGAATTTCAACTACCGAAGAAGCTGTGAAACATTTTACGCTCGTAAAACATATTCTTGGCAACGAATGGCTTAATAATCAATGGTTTCGTTTTGGAGCAAGCCGTTTAGCCAATCAATTGCTCAGTTCCATAGAAGGAAAAGAAATAAAATACTTTTAATTATTCCTCACGTGTAACCATATATTCAGCAAAATATTTCAATGATTGTTTTATTTCACTTTCTTCAAAGCTATCAAGTTCGGTGAGAGCTTTATTTTTAAATTCAATCAGTTTTGAAGTAGCATACTCAATGCCACCGTTTTTATAAACAAAATTCGTAATTTTTTCTATGTTCTTTTCAGAAAATTTATTCTTCTTTATCCAGTTGATAATTTTTTCTTTTTTCTTTTCGTCGGCTTGCTGTAAAGCATAAATTAAGGGAAGGGTTATTTTTCCTTCTCTAATATCATTCCTTCTTGGCTTACCAATGTTTTTGCTATCAGAGTAGTCAAAAATATCATCTTTAATTTGGAAACAAATTCCTACATATTCCCCAAAATTTTTTAATTTTTTTAAGAGCGTTTGGTTGGCATTTACTGATAGACCTCCAATTATGCAGCAAGAAGAAAATAAAAGAGCAGTTTTTTTTCGAATTATTTTATAATAATCATCTTCTGTGATCTTAATTTTTTGCATGTTCTCTAATTGTAATAATTCGCCATCGGTTAATTCCACCCCGATTTTGGCAATAACATGTAAAATTTCCAGATTATTTGCTTTTATAGCACAATTCAATGATTTTGATAACAGATAATCACCTGCTAAAATAGCAATTTTATTATCCCAACGAGCATTTACTGACGGTCTTCCGCGTCGTTCAAAAGCGTTGTCGACTACATCATCATGAATTAAACTGGCAGTATGTAACAACTCTATTGAAATAGCTGAAATAATTGTTTGTTCATTAATAGCTCCACAAATTTTAGCAGATAAAAACATTAAAATAGGACGCAATTGTTTCCCTTTTCCTTGTTGAATATATTCATTGATGTTAGTTAACAAAGGATTCTCTGTTTTCAATTCATTAACAAGTTGTTTTTCAAATGAATGTAGTTCCTTGATAATAGGTTTTTTAATAATTTCTATTACATTCATGGGAGTAATTTATTGAAATGTCTACAAAAATAATCAATTTCAATGTCTGTTTTACCATAAAATATTCATTTCTGAGATTTTTTTAATTAATTTTACAAACAAAATGAATCATCAAAAAGCAATTTTTATTAGCATTTGCTTTTCTAGAAGTGTTATACTTACAATATTTGAATATCAATGGAAAAGAAAAAACTTTTTTTAGTCGATGCTCATGCTCTTATTTATCGTTCGTATTATGCTTTTATTCGCAATCCACGTATTAATTCAAAAGGTCAGAATACTTCAGCAATTTTTGGTTTTGTAAATACCCTGGAAGAAGTTTTAAAAAAAGAACAACCCACTCATATGGCAGTGGCTTTTGATCCTGAAGGTAAGACCTTTCGTCACGAAGCTTTTGAGCAATACAAAGCACAGCGTGAAATGACACCGGAAGATATTCGAAAGGCAATACCTATCGTAAAGGAATTGGTGGATGCTTATAATATTCCCATTCTGGAAGTTCCTGGTTATGAAGCTGATGATGTAATAGGAACCATTGCAAAACAAGCAGAAAAAGCTGGCTATGATGTTTATTTACTGACAGGTGATAAAGATTTTGGGCAATTGGTTTCTGACCATATATTTATGTATCGTCCTCATCACAATGGTGGTTTTGAAATACTTGGACCCGAAGAAATTAAGGCAAAATATCAGCTTAATAGTCAGCAGCAAGTAATAGATTTGTTAGGATTGATGGGCGATAGCTCAGATAATATTCCAGGTTGTCCGGGTATTGGCGAAAAAACCGCTATAAAATTGCTCCAGGAATTTGGCAGTATTGATAATTTATTGAAAAATACAGACAAATTGAAAGGTGCTTTGCGACAGAAAATTGAAGAAAATAAAGATCTTATTCTTTTTTCAAGATTTTTAGCAACTATTAAAACGGATGTTCCTGTTTCTTTTGATGAAGAAAAATTTAAAATTTCTCCCGTAAATGAAACCAAATTGCGAGCTTTATTTAAAGAACTTGAATTTCGTACGCTGTTAGCTAATAAATTTGGTAATTCAACTATTTTATTCCCGACCGATGTGTCTGCAAAAAATGTTGACGAAACGAAGAAGAATAAGGAAGGTCAGCAAATGTTTTTGTTTGGTACGGAAACTCCGCAAACTCTTTCAGAAACAAAGGAAAAATCTGAAAATGAAAAGATCACTGTTGGTGAAGAAATTAGTCCGGATGGATATCTGACATTGAGGAATGTTCCTCATCGTTATCAATTGGTTGATACCAAAGCAAAGCGTGCTTATCTTATCTCTCAACTTTTTACACAAAAATCAGTTTGCTTTGATACAGAAACCACCAGCCTTGATGTGTTTAATGCTGATTTGGTAGGCTTTTCTTTCTGCTTCAAGGAAGGGGAGGCTTATTTTGTTACTTTACCAACTGACAGAAAAGAAGCGGCGATCATTTTAAAGGAATTTAAAGCTTTTTTTCAAAGTGAACAGATAGAAAAAATCGGACAGAACTTAAAGTTCGATTATTTGATGCTTTCTATGTATAATATCGAACTGAGGGGAAAGCTTTTCGATACCATGATTGCTCATTATCTTCTGCAACCAGAATTACGCCACAGTATGGATTATCTTGCTGAAATTTATTTGCATTATCGTACTATTCATTATGAAGATTTAGTGGGACCAAAAGGGAAAAATCAAGCAGATATACGAAATATTGAAATAGCCAAACTTTGTGAATATGCTTGCGAAGATGCAGATATTACTTTTCGATTAAAACAGATTTTAGAAAAAGAAATTTTAGAAAATGGTCTGGAAAAACTTTTTTACGATATTGAAATGCCTTTGATGCGAGTTCTTGCCATTATGGAACAAACAGGTGTTCGTATTGATACAGAAGTGTTACAGCAAAGTTCAAAAATTCTAACCAATGAAATGTTGAAAATAGAAAAAGAAATTTATCAGATGGTTGGTTTTGAATTTAATGTTAGTTCACCCAGCCAAGTTGGAGAGGTACTGTTTGAACATTTGCGTTTAGATGACAATGCCAAAAAAACAAAGACAGGTCAATATTCTACTTCTGAAGATATACTTGAAAAATTGCGTAATAAGCATCCAGTAGTAGGTAAGATATTGGAATACAGAAACATTAAAAAACTGTTAAGTACTTATATCGACGCTCTTCCCAAATTAATCAACCCTCAAACAGGTAAAATACATACTACTTATAATCAAATTAATACAGCCACTGGCAGACTAAGTTCCAGCAATCCCAATTTGCAAAATATTCCTATTCGCGATGATATTGGTAAAGAAATTAGAAGAGCTTTTATTCCCGAAGAAAATAGCCTTTTTTTTAGTGCCGACTATTCACAAATTGAATTACGCATCATGGCTCATTTAAGCAATGATGAGGCAATGGTAGAGGCTTTTAAAAAAGGTCAGGATATTCATGCTGCAACAGCATCGAAAATTTACAAAGTCCCTATTGAAGAAGTTACTCCTGAAATGAGGCGAAATGCAAAAACTGCTAATTTTGGTATCATTTATGGAATATCAGCTTTTGGTCTGGCTGAACGATTAGGTATTTCACGGACAGAAGCTAAAAATTTTATCGATGAATACTTTAATACTTATCCTGGGGTAAAAAGTTATATAGATAATATTATTCAAAAAGCTAGAGAAAAAGGTTACGTAGAAACCTTGTTGGGAAGGAAACGATTTTTACCTGACATAAATTCCCAAAACAGTGTAGTGAGAGGCTTTGCCGAGCGAAATGCTATAAATGCTCCTATTCAAGGATCTGCTGCTGATATTATTAAAATAGCTATGGTCAACATTCAACACCGACTTGAGCAGGAAAATTTACAAACAAAAATGATTATTCAAGTGCATGATGAATTAGACTTTACTGTACCAAAAGAAGAAGTTGAAACAGTGCGAGAACTTGTGATTTACGAAATGGAACATGCTTTTCAATTAAACGTACCGCTGATTGTGGATTGTGGAATAGGCAATAACTGGCTGGAAGCTCATTAGAAATTAAGATATTTTTGCTCCTTTAACAAAGCGTCTTTAGCTTCATTGGAAAATACATTCATAATGGGATGAAACTTTAAAAAGCACCATATTTCTTTTGTTTCATCATGCTTATTTTTAGTTTTAGATCCTCAAATTGTAACCATTCATTTATTCAGTACAACAAGATTTTTCTTAATTTTTTTATTTTTAATTTTTGCTCTACTTTTGCACTTGGTAATCTTATTATCACAAAAATAATTATTTATCTGGTTTTTAACGAGAAATAGTGAATCAATTTATCAAAATCAATGGTGGATTTGCAAGAATGGAATAATGAATCTATAAAAGAATATTTACAGCATCCAATATTTAAGATTATTTCCGAAACTGCCGATGAACAACAAGAAGAATGTTACATTATTGGTGGTTTTGTACGCGATATTTTTTTGAAAAGATCGTCGAAAGATATTGATATTGTGGTGATTGGAAGTGGCATTGAGCTAGCAAAACGAGTAGTTGAAAAATTGGATAAAAAAGCAAAATTGACTGTTTTTAAAAATTTTGGAACAGCACAAGTAAAAACAAACGATTTAGAAATTGAATTTGTAGGAGCTCGTAAAGAATCGTATCGCTCAGATTCACGAAAACCCATTGTGGAAAATGGAACACTGGAAGACGATCAAAAACGTCGTGACTTTACCATAAATACGTTGGCATTATGCTTGAATAAAAATCGTTTTGGTGAATTAGTAGATCCATTTAACGGATATAGAGATTTGCAGAATTCAGTGCTAAGAACTCCATTGGATCCTGATATTACTTTTTCTGATGATCCTTTACGAATGTTAAGATGTATTCGGTTTGCAACAGAGCTGAATTTTTATGTGGAAGTGAATACTTTTGAAGCGATTCGCCGAAATAAAAAACGAATAGAAATTATTTCAAAAGAAAGAATTACCGATGAATTAAACAAAATTATTTTATCAAAAAAACCATCCATTGGTTTTATTTTGCTCGATCAGTCAGGACTGCTTGAACTTATTTTTCCTGAACTTTTTGCTCTAAAAGGAGTGGAAACCAAAGATGGAATCGGACATAAGGATATTTTTTATCATACACTTGCCGTATTAGATAATTTAAGTTTTCAGACAGATTCGCTGTGGCTGCGATGGGCAGCTCTTTTGCATGATATTGGAAAACCGCTAACAAAATGTTTTGACAAACAGACTGGCTGGACTTTTTACAATCATAATGTTGTAGGTTCAAAAATGGTAGCCGATATTTTCAGAAAAATGCGGTTACCCGTCAATGAAAAAATGAAATATGTTCAAAAATTAGTTTTTTTACACATGCGTCCTATTGTGTTAAGTGAAGAAGAAGTTACTGATTCAGCCGTCAGGAGATTACTTTTTGAAGCAGGTAATGATATTGATGATTTGATGATGCTTTGTGAAGCGGATATAACTTCAAAAAACCCGGAAAAAGTTAAGCAATATAGAAATAATTTTCAGTTGGTACGAAAAAAACTGAAAGAAATTGAAGAAAAAGATCGAATTCGTAATTTTCAGCCACCTATTGATGGAAATGAAATTATGAAAACATTCAATTTGCCAGCCTGTGCTACGGTAGGAGAAATAAAGCAGCGAATTAAAGATGCCATTTTGGATGGCGTTATTCCCAATGAATATGAAGCAGCTCGAGAATATATGATGAAAATCGGTAAAGAAATGGGATTAATGCCATCATTAATTAATAATCAAGAAAAAAAATAGGGTGTTTATTTTTTATTTACTATTTTCAAAAGGATTCATTTCTATATTTCAAAGAGAGAATAAATCTTTTAAAAATTCATTTTTATTATATAGTTTTTTTACAAATAATCTTAGCTTATTCAAATCAAAGTTTTGTCTAATTTTTTCAAAAAGCTTATCTTTGCACTGCAAAAACAGAAGGCGGGATAGCTCAGTAGGTTAGAGCGTCGGATTCATAACCCGGAGGTCACGAGTTCAACTCTCGTTCCCGCTACTAAAATGCAGAGCAAATTTGAAAAATAACCTTATTGGATAGATAAGATTTAGAAATAAGGAAATCATTAAATTACATTATGACTGATAATAAGATAGCATCAAAAACTACTTCACTAATATTCCTTCCGTTTGGACTTAAGTAAAAAATATTTATCGCGAATTTTATTTTTTCCCGTTTACCTTTTTTTATATTGAAAATAGCTTTTGAGATAAGATTGCGACAAGACTCTATACTAATATTCATAATTTCAGCTATAGAACAGTAATCTAGTTCTTTTGTAAAACGAAGGTAAATAACTTCTTTTTGACGGGGTGTGAGTTTGTCAAGGGCTTTTAATAATGATGTTTTCTTTTGATTTGCTTCTTCTTCAATAATTAAATCATGTTCTATAGACCATACGACTTCAAATTGATATTCTTCTGGCTCTGTGCCATTTGAATATTTCTTTTCGCTTTCCATTTTTCGAAACAATTTTCGTCGAAAAGATTTTAATAAATAAAAAAGGATATTGTTTGTCTCACCTATCGTTTTATGATTTTTAATCAATTCTGTAAATAAATCTTGAATGGTATCTTCTACTAATGGAACATTTACAGTAAATTTTACCCCATATTGATATAATTTGGGAGAATATTCCTTGTAAATGTAGGAAACTGCCCATTCTTCTCCTTTCTTAAAAGAAAGCCATATTTCACTATCTGTCAAGCAAGATAATTTCATCATTACATTGATGAAGTATAAATGGCTTTAACAAATGTAAAAAATATTTTGTATTTTGAGAAAAAGTAAAAATAAATTAGTTGAGCAAAAAATGATTTTTTATGCAGCGAATTCAATGCTCTTTTTGTTTCAAGGCTCTCTCTATATTTCTTTGATCTTCTTTTTCTTTCAGGGATTGACGTTTGTCGTACAATTTTTTTCCCCTCACTAAGGCAATTTCCAACTTAGCTAACCCCTTTTCATTGATAAAAAGCTTCAGCGGTACGATAGTTGTTCCACTTTCTTTATTGGCTCTTTCCAGTTTGAGCAGTTCTCGCTTCGTTAATAATAATTTACGATCACGGCGGACTTCATGATTATTATAAGTGCCAAAAGAATAAGCAGCGATGTGCATGTTCTTTACCCATAATTCATGATTAATAAAGATACAATAGGTATCAGCCAAACTTGCCTTACCATCTCTTATGGATTTAATTTCAGTACCAAAAAGCTGAATACCAGCGATATATCGATCTAAAATTTCATATTCAAAATTTGCACGTTTGTTTTTAATTATTATGTTTGAAGGTCGATGCATAATTTCATGTAAATTTTTGAAAAAATATTAAAGTTGTAGTTAGAAATGATAAAAAAATCGGAAAGTTTTAAAAAGGCTTCAAGGTTTGCTTAATAAAAAATTCTCCAATTGTTTAGGTGAAAAATCTACTAACAATGTTCAAAGTTACATCTTCTTCGGCAAAAAGCAATTTATTGTCAGAATAAATTTCAAAGAAGAGATTCTTGGTTAAAATCGTACACGAAAGAAAATATTATCTTTTACTTGAATAGCTTGATCAACGGATTAAAAAAGGAAAACTAAACCCTTTTAATAAAATACGAGACTTTTTAAACCAGCACTTTGCAAATTATATAAAGTAATGGTTATCTGAATTTAAAGAATGAGGGGAAATCAGCCATAAAATATAACTGTTGAAAAAAGGGTTGATTATTTGGTCAACCCTTTTTTAAAAAATAAAAAATTAATATAAATTTCTATTTCAACTTAAATGTTTCTATTAGGATTTTTGCTTCTTCGGGTGTATGCTTCATAACTGGAGTTACATTTACATATTCATAAGGAATAAAAGTAACTACTTGAGAAAAACATGCTTCACCATCAGGAGTAGTGAACACCCTAAGTTTAAGCCCATCTTGGATAGCTAACTTCAAACTTTTAAGTTCATTCAAGTTTTTATTTTGCATGATTCTCACTAATTTATCTCTTTCTTTCGGATCAAAATAAATTTCATAAGGTTTTAATTTTTTACGTGTTTGAACGGAAATATAATAAGTTTTTCGAAATAGTAGAACAAAAATTCCCACAATAGCAAAAATACTACCTATCATTATCAATAAATAAAGCATGGAAGTACCTTCCAAACTTTTGATAGAAACACTTACTAATACCAAAATTAACCCTACAACTATTAAAAGGGTTCCAACCAAAGGTGATTGCTTAGATTTTCCGATCTCATTTTTATAAAGAGAATCAAAACTTTCTTCAATTGTTAAATTTGTATCCATGATTATATAATTCTTTTAAGTAAGTATTTTTCAGATACTTATTAATTGATTTTTAGAGAAATTAAAATAAAAATAATTTAAAAAAATTAGAGAAATCTAATTGATTAAATGTTTAAGAAAGAATTAAATAAAGATGGAAAAATCAAATTAGTAATTTACGAAGTTGGAAAAGATAATATCCCCATAGTGCTTGATAAGAAAAAAAATAATCTGAAACTTTATGAAGAAAAAAATATTGCTCCTTCACTAATAAAGTCGAGTAACGAACTTTGAAGAAATACAATCTTTCTAAAACTCTGCAAAACGTAAATGAAGAAGTAGGTAAAATTCTAACTTCTTCATTAGCAGGGATATTTAAAGGGAAATTAGTGATGGAAAACCAATATTGTTGAGTTGGAATAGAATTTTGCTCTTTTCCCTGATGTTGGCTTATTTCAGCAATTTTTGAGTTTTCAGTGATGAGATAACCATTCCCCAAGACGAGCCCTGTTAAAAGAATAATTGCTAATAATCCATGTGAGAAAAAGTTTTTCATAATTTTATAACAATTAGATTTTTTCTCAATTTCTCATTAAAAGTATAATTTTATTTAAAAAGATCTAAAACCAATAATTTCACGCACTTCTTTCACCGTTTGTGAGGCATGAGCTTGTGCCTTTTCTTTTCCCATACGTACCACTTTGCGTAAATACTCATCATTATTGGATATTTCTTTAATTCGTTCACGAAAAGGAGCAGTGAAGGCAATCATATCTTCAGCCAGTTGTTTCTTCAATTCACCATATTTTATCTGGCAGGTATTATATTGTTCTTCAAAATAATTCACTGTCTCGGGTGAGGAAACTATATTAAGCAATTGAAAAAGATTTTGAACAGCTTCTGATTTAGGCTGATTTGGTACAGTAGGACCAGCATCCGTAATAGCTTTCATTACTTTTCTTCGAATTGTTTCAGGTTCATCTGCAAGAAAAATGGCATTGTCTTCCCCTTCTGATTTTCCCATTTTTCCACTGCCATTCAATCCTGGAACTTTAATTAATTCTTCTCCAAAATTAAATGCTTGTGGCTCAGGAAAATAATCAACTTTGTACAGTCGGTTAAAACGGTTGGCAAAAGTTCGTGTCATTTCCAGATGCTGTTCTTGATCTTTTCCCACCGGCACTTTTGTAGCTTTATGAATAAGAATATCGGCTGCCATTAAAGTAGGATAGGTTAACAATCCAGCATTTACATTATGAGGTTGTTGACGAACTTTTTCTTTAAAGGAAGTACAGCGTTGTAATTCACCGATGTAAGCATTCATGTTCAAGAAAAGATACAATTCGGTCACTTGTGGAACATCGCTTTGAATATATAAAGTTGCTTTTTCGGGATCTAAACCGGCTGCTAAATATTCTACTAAAACTTCACGAACATTTCCAAACAAATTGTGTGGAGTAGGATGAGTCGTAAGAGAATGATAATCAGCAATAAAAAAATAACAATCGTATTCATTTTGAAGATGAACAAAATTCCTTAAAGCACCAAAATAATTACCTAAATGTAATTTTCCTGTAGGACGAATACCACTAAGTACAATTTCCATATCAACCTATTCTCTTTATTAATTTTCTCAAGATAAAACTGAAAATGAGAATTTGTTATAAGATGAGAAAATCAAATATTTAAATCAATTTTTTATTTTTTATAGAATTTCGTTTGCAAAATTAATCATTTAAAGATAAAAAACTAAATTATTCTTCTATTGAAATATTAAGTAGAGTCAACCAGCAAGTGCGAAATTATAAAAAATGTTTGAAAAACTCATTTTTAGGAGAATTAAAGAGTAGAGTCAACCAGCAAGTGCGAAATTATAAAAAATGTTTGAAAAACTCATTTT
>Ga0209720_1001464_pt1 | contig 20031 bp, 19 predicted proteins | sample AD_JPNMR3_MetaG_FD_184426 | JGI IMG/M metagenome (GOLD analysis project Ga0209720, IMG submission 184426) | Active sludge microbial communities of municipal wastewater-treating anaerobic digesters from Japan - AD_JPNMR3_MetaG (SPAdes) (version 2) | ecosystem: Engineered > Bioreactor > Anaerobic...
AGAATCATCATTATCGTTATCGCCACCGCGACCGGAGCTCTGACCACAGGATCGTACCTTATCTCCAGGAGCTCTGGCTGGGTCATCGCAGGTATGCGCTTGATCCTGCCTGCGATCAGCGCGATGATCGCCAGCGCAGCTATATTCGGGAATACCCAGACCCAGATCGAGCTGACGCCTATGAGCATGAAGAGACCTGTGGAGAGCAGTAAAGCGCTTGCTGTCAGCCATGATGCTGCAGCTGAGAATCCCAGGGAGGAAGCCCCAAGCTCCCTGCTCGCAAGCCAGAACTCCGTCACCGAGCCCTGGCGCCTTGATGAGACGAACCCTATGCCAATGAGGACAGAAATATATGCACCCAGGACGAGGAGGAATATGTGATATGGATCCAAGCAATACCACCGCTGGGCCACTAAAACGTACCCTCTATATATACACTCGGACATCCTGAGTTTTGTTCAAGACAGGCGATTTTTACTGCACAGGGCGCGAATGCTTTTCCCCAGATTTCGCGAAAGCCGCTTATACCAAGCGGGCAGAGCGGGTCTGGGATCGTGATGAGGAGCGATATCACCAAGTCAGGGCCTGAGAGGGCGCCGCATCGCGCACTTCTCAAGGCGATGGGCATCACGGATGATGAGATAAAGAGGCCGTTCATAGGCGTTGCGAACTCCGCGAACGAGTTCATACCGGGGCACATACATCTCGACAGAATCGCAGAGGCTGTGAAGGCAGGCATAAGGATAGCAGGAGGCGTGCCGTTCGAGTTCCAGACGATCGGCGTCTGCGACGGGATCGCGATGGGCCACGGCGGCATGCGTTACTCACTGCCGTCCAGAGAGCTGATAGAGGACTCCATAGAGATCATGGCCCAGGCGCACCAGCTCGATGGTCTCGTTCTGATACCTACATGCGACAAGATCGTCCCCGGCCACCTCATGGCAGCAGGGCGTCTTGATCTTCCGACCATAGTCGTGACGGGCGGCCCGATGCTTCCAGGATTCGCATGCGATAGAGAGCTCGATCTGATAAATGTCTTTGAGGAGTGGCAGAAGGGGGGCGAGGCGATACCGATCCTTGAGGACCTCGCATGCCCGGGTGCAGGCTCATGCGCAGGCCTCTTCACAGCGAACTCGATGGCGTGCATGACTGAGGCCCTGGGATTGAGCCTCCCGGGATGCGCGACAGCTCACGCTGTGGATGCGAGGAAGATGCGCATCGCCAAGCTCTCTGGCATGAAGATCGTCGAGCTCGTGAAGAAAGGCCTCACTGCGAGGAAGATCGTCACAAGAGAGTCATTCGAGAACGCTGTCAGGGTCGACATGGCCATCGGCGGGTCCACAAACACAGCATTGCACCTGCCGGCAATAGCTGCTGAGTTCGATATCGATTTGGAGCTGGATCTCTTCGACAGGCTGAGCAGGGAGACGCCGCATCTCGTCAATCTGCGGCCTGGAGGACCCTACCACATGCTGGATCTGGATCGCGCAGGTGGCATACCTGCCGTGATGCATCGCCTGTCGTCCAGGCTGGATCTGAGCGTCCTCACCGTCACAGGAAAGACGCTCGGCGCGGTGCTCGCGGAGTTCAAACCCGTGAACCCGAAGACGAACGCGGAGGTCATAGCAACCCTGGAAAAGCCTGTGCATCCTGAGGGCGGGATCGCGATACTCAGGGGAAGCCTGGCGCCCGAGGGCTCTGTCGTGAAGCAGACCGCGGTCTCGAATAAGATGCTCGTGCACAAGGGCCCTGCAGTCGTCTACGACTCCGAGGAGGAGTCGATGAAGGGGATACTGAGCGGAGAGGTCAGGGCTGGAGATGTCGTCATAATAAGATACGAGGGGCCGAAGGGTGGCCCAGGGATGAGAGAGACCCTGGCGCCGACATCCGCGATCGCAGGCGCAGGCCTCAGCGAGTCTGTGGCTCTCATAACAGACGGCAGGTTCAGCGGCGGCACGCGCGGGCCGTGCATAGGCCATGTCTCCCCTGAGGCAGCGGTCGGAGGGCCGATAGCGCTCGTCGAGAACGGTGACTTGGTCTCCATAGACATACCGAACAGGAGGCTGGACCTGCTCGTTGATGAGGGTGTGCTAGAGCGAAGACGCGCATCCTGGAAGCCCCCTGAGCCGAAGGTGAGGAGAGGGGTCCTCGATAGATACAGAAAGTCTGTGACGTCTGCAAGCAAGGGCGGAGTTCTGAGATGAGGTGCTTCGTCGCAGTCGATCTGCCGGCGGAGATTAAGAGGGAGCTGCCGGCGATACAGCAGACAATCGCGATGAACGGGCTAAAGCTCGTCGATCCACAGCTGGTGCACATAACCCTGAAGTTTCTTGGCGAGGTTCCGGAGGGCAGGGTCGCTGAGATCAGAGAGGCGCTCGCGCGCGTGAGGTTCTCCCCATTCCAGGCGCGCATCAAGGGCGTTGGCGCATTCCCCGGGAGGTCCATCAGGGTGATCTGGCTGGGTGCCACAGGCTCTTTCGAGGAGCTGGCGCGCGCTGTGGACACCGCGCTCGAGCCATTCGGGTTTGAGCGCGACAAGAGGTTCAGCGCGCACGCGACCCTCGCCAGGGTGAAGGACCTGTCGCTGAGCCGTGTTCTCTCTGACAGGATATCCGGCATCTCTGATATCGATCTCGGCGAGTTCACTGTAGACAGATTTGTTCTCAAGAAGAGCACTCTGACACCGAGGGGGCCGATCTACGAGGACATCGCAGAGTTCAGAGCTTCTCAGTGAGGTCCTAAGAAGGATAAAGCCATCAGAGGGTGAGCGCAGGCAGCTCGAGAGGATCTCATCTTACCTTCTCAGGAGGGTGGGGGAGGTCGCAGGGGCGAAGGGCGTGGCATGTCGCGGTATCCTTGTCGGATCTGCGGCCAGAAACACCTGGCTCTCAGGGGATCGCGATATCGACATATTCCTCGCGGTGCCGGAGGATGGGGATATCACCGCTGCCCTCGAGATCGCAAGGGAGATAGCTCCCGAGCACGAGGAGAGGTACGCGGAGCATGCTTATGTTCATGCTCGGATCGATGGATTCGATGTGGATCTCGTGCCGTGCTACGATGTCAGCGACCCCTCCAGGATAAAATCCGCTGTCGACAGAACTCCGTTCCATTCGCGCTACGTCTCAGAGCGGATAAAAGGCATGGAGGATGATGTTCTCCTCCTTAAACAGTTCATGAAGGGCGTCGGAGTCTACGGCTCTGACCTGAGAACAGGCGGATTCTCCGGATACCTGGCTGAGCTTCTCGTGATCCACTACGGCTCATTCCTCAGAGTCCTGGAGGGGGCGAGCTCCTGGCGGCCCGGAACGAGGATAGACCTTGCGCAGGGCGCAGATATAAGTGGGCCACTGGTGGTCATAGATCCTGTGGATCCGAACAGGAACGTGGCCGCTGCCCTGACCCTCGACAGGATGTTCCAGTTCGTCGCAGCGGCGAGATGCTTCCTGAATTCCCCGGATATCAGCTTCTTCTTCCCGCCAGAGGTTCAGAGGATGCATCCTGATGAGATCAGAGCTGAGATCGCGCGGAGGGGGACGGAGTTCGTGCTTCTGGAGATCAGCGCACCGGATATGGTCGATGATGTTCTGTACCCGCAGATGAGAAAGGCAGAGGCTGCGGTGAGGGGTCTTCTTGAGAGGGAGGGTTTCCAGGTGCTGAGGAGCGATGTGGATCTCGTTCGCGGAGGGGATGTCAGGGCGCGCCTCCTCCTCGAGCTCTCGATCTGGGAGCTGCCGTCTGTGAGGAGACACACCGGCCCGCCGGTCTGGGAGGCGGAGCACGCATCCAGGTTTGTGAGGGGCAATCCCTCGCCGCTCTCAGGGCCCTACATCGATGATGGCAGGCTCGTCGTCGAGATCCCGAGGAGATACAGGCGGGCTGTGGATCTGCTCAAGGGTGAGATCCACAGGATATCCCTCGGGAAGCATCTCTCCTCCGGCAGGGTGAGAGCGCTATCAACGCGCGAGATCATCGAGATGATGGACGAGGATCTCGCGGAGTTCCTCACAGCCTATCTAACAAAAAAAGTCCGGATCTGCTGACTCAGGCGAGGCTCCTCCAGTATGCTTTCTGGACGCTCTTGACCTCCTCGATCCGGCGGGTGAGCTGTGCATCCTTTAAAGGCATCACATCAGGAACATCCCCCTGGAAGGCCCTGAGGACCGAGACAACCGACTCTGAGAGGGTTTCAAGGCGGTAGCCGCCCTCGAGCGATGCGACAAGTCGCCCTCCTGCGTGCCTTTCAGCTATATCCTTCACCAGTCCTGCGAGCGCGCCGAAGCCGTACTTCGTGAGGCGCATCCCTCCCAGCGGGTCCATCTGGTGCGGGTCGAAGCCAGCTGATATGAAAACAATGTCCGGCCTGAATTCATCCGCCACAGGCAGCAGTATCTCCCTGTACACTGCCATGTACCCGCTGTCGTCCACGCCGGGGGAGAGGGGGACGTTAACAGTGAACCCCTTCCCCTTTCCATCGCCCACCTCGGTGACCCTGCCGGTGCCAGGGTAGTGCGGATGCTGGTGGGTGGAGAAGAAGAGCACGCTGTCGTCCTCGTAGAAGACCGCCTGCGTGCCGTTGCCGTGATGCACATCCCAGTCGACTATGAGCACCTTTTTCAGCCCAAGGGATTGAGCGTACCTCGCGCCTATCGCAACGTTGTTGAAGACACAGAAGCCCATGCCCCTGTGCGGGGTTGCGTGATGCCCTGGAGGCCGGACGAGGGCGAACACAGGCTCAGGTTTCTTCATGACGTGGTCCACGCCTGCGCAGACGCCGCCCGCGGCCATGAGCGCGACATCGTACGAGTCCTTCGAGAGGACCGTGTCTATATCGAGACGGCCTCCCCCACGCTCGCATATGCTCCTAACCTGCTCGATGTAGCGGCGCGAGTGGACGGCCTCGATCTTATCGAGGGATGCGGGCCTGGGCTCGATTCTGTTCGGATTCAACCCCTCTGCCTCGATCCTCTCCATTATGGCTATCAGTCGCTCCTTCCTTTCAGGGTGCTCGTGGGTCTCGTGCATGAGATAGACGGGGTGGTAAACGATGGATGTCATACAGCTGTTGTATATCTGCATGGCGTTAAAATGCTTTTCTTGTTATGCGGTCAACCAGAGCGCAGCTTGCATCACTTGCACCAAAAACATTCAACCCTATCGCATACCATGTAACCGAGAACCTGTTCTCCGAAATCTGGGATTCGTGGAGATAACATGATCTCTGCTCTTATCCATCTGATGACTTGCTCGAAGAGGCAGCAGTCATGCTATGCGCTCGTTTCGACTTATCTTCGACTGCGTCGAAGGCCTGGCAAGCGGATGGGTGCATTAGGCAACCTCCCTCATTGGTCATCGGTTAAGGATTTTATGTAAATATATTGACCACTAAATTTGACAAATTGAGACCGTGCCAGATTGGAGAGGTTGATTCAAATCGACCGCTTGTGGACTTGAGTCCTGATAGCAGTACCGAGGCGAGATAAGACTATTAAGTCCAATTTTACACATGTCGATCTTAACCGATGACGCATGCAACCTCCCTGCATGGCCTCCAAGTTGCTGAAAACATGAGAGTGATGATCCCAACTGGAGTAGAATGACTCAGCACATGAATCTTCACAAATCATCGAATACGAGATCCAGGATCTCCATTCCGGTGCTTTTCTGTAGAATGCGGTTTTCACAGGAACAGCCCCTCAGAGACCAGTGCCCTTCACAAAACACCTCACGAATCCTGCAATCGGGAATCAGCGTGCACCTGCATGATACCACATGACCCCCCCCCACAAGGCCGCATGCATTCATGGTCTCACTGATACGCTGATCAGACTGAGAACTGCCCACACATCTCGATGCTTTCCCACAAGGCCGTATGCGTCATGATCTCAGCGATACGAGCACATGACTCCAGGAGACCACCGGTGGAGTTCAGGATCAAGGAGCGTGCTGTTCGATATGCACAGCACGGTACAAGGACCAAAAAGGATATAATAGGGAAATACTCTATCACTACGCTATAATTCCCATCAAAGGGGGAATTTATGGAGGGTGATGAAGCTATAAGTCTGTGAGGCTGATGCTACAGGGTCTCTGCAGTGCATTCCCTGTATGGCATATTCCAGACTTTGCTGGGGCAATAGTTTTAAGAATAATCAGACTGTATGTTGCAAAATAATCCGATATGGGAAGATAGGAGGTTAAAGTATGAATAAGACTGCAATAATGATTACAGCGCTGGTAGCGGTACTAGCGACAGCGATGGTAGTCGGCGCAGTCGATAAGGTGGAGATCCGGGGTGCTGTTCAGGAGGTTGTGGATGGCGCAACAGTTACCTGGACTCCGCAGAACTTCGCCGGCTTCTACTACGACATCGATGACGATCTCGGCAACGAGCAGATCACAATGACCATCACCGGGAACAAGCTCGAGGAGCCCAACGGTGTCAAGTACACATCCACAGCCCAGGACAACGACTTCGATTTCGAGGACTGGGGCTGGTACAGATCCATAGGATTCCTCGGTGAGAATTACTTCGCCGGTTACAGCGAGAATAAGCCCACAGTTGATGGTGTGGAGATCGATCCCGAGCTCTACAAGCAGTCCACCGACACGAACACGCTCGTCGATGAGCAGCTCCTGAAGGTCCTGATCGATGATGATACAGAGAGGACGTTCACATCCGGCACACCGCTCAAGCTCGCTGACGGCTACGAGCTCATGATCAAGTCGATCGATGTCGATGGCAACAAGGTCTACGTGGAGCTGATGAAGGACGGACAGAGCGTCGACACAAAGGTCGTCTCCCCGTCCAAGGATGGCGCCACAATGAGTGACAAGACATACTACTACAAGAAGGACATCGGCGACACTGAGGATCTCGTCATAATCGGCGTCCACTTCAAGAACGCATTCCGCGGCGCTGACCAGGATATAGCCACAGTCGATGGTATATTCCAGGTCTCCGATCAGCCGATGGACGTCTCCGTCGACACAGAGTATGACAAGATGAGAATCTCCAGCGTCACCAGGGACACAATCGAGATGGATAACAAGGACAACGCCATAACACTGAACAAGAACAAGGACACGACGCTGATGGCTGGCATCCACATCAAGACAGCTGATCAGGACGTCATAGACGCGGAGAACCCGCTCAGGTTCTACATATACAAGGAGGTCACAGAGCCCGGAACATACGAGATACGCGGCGCTGTTCAGCAGGTCGTTGATGGTGCTCAGGTCACGTGGGACCCGAAGACCTTCGCCGGCTTCTACTACGACATCGATGACGATCTCGGCAACGAGCAGATCACAATGACAATCACGGGCAACAAGCTCGAGGAGCCCAACGGTGTCAAGTACACATCCACAGCCCAGGACAACGACTTCGATTTCGAGGACTGGGGCTGGTACAGATCCATAGGATTCCTCGGTGAGAATTACTTCGCCGGTTACAGCGAGAATAAGCCCACAGTTGATGGTGTGGAGATCGATCCCGAGCTCTACAAGCAGTCCACCGACACGAACACGCTCGTCGATGAGCAGCTCCTGAAGGTCCTGATCGATGATGATACAGAGAGGACGTTCACATCCGGCACACCGCTCAAGCTCGCTGACGGCTACGAGCTCATGATCAAGTCGATCGATGTCGATGGCAACAAGGTCTACGTGGAGCTGATGAAGGACGGACAGAGCGTCGACACAAAGGTCGTCTCCCCGTCCAAGGATGGCGCCACAATGAGTGACAAGACATACTACTACAAGAAGGACATCGGCGACACTGAGGATCTCGTCATAATCGGCGTCCACTTCAAGAACGCATTCCGCGGCGCTGACCAGGATATAGCCACAGTCGATGGTATATTCCAGGTCTCCGATCAGCCGATGGACGTCTCCGTCGACACAGAGTATGACAAGATGAGAATCTCCAGCGTCACCAGGGACACAATCGAGATGGATAACAAGGACAACGCCATAACACTGAACAAGAACAAGGACACGACGCTGATGGCTGGCATACACATCAAGACAGCCGACCAGGACGTAATCGACGATCAGAACCCGCTCAGGTTCTACATATACAAGGAGGCGACCATTGAGGGCGCTGCTCCCGCACCTGTAGTCGAGGAGGTTGCCCCGACCAACGTGACCGAGGAGAAGCCTGTAGTCGAGGAGAAGAAGGTCGAGGAGGTTGCCCCGACCAACGTGACCGAGGAGAAGCCTGCAGCTGAGGAGAAGCCTGCTGCAGCTGAGGAGAAGCCTGCCGCAGAGGCAGAGGCAAAGCCTGCAGCTGAGAAGGGCGCTCCCGGATTCGAGGCGGTCTTCGCAGTGACCGGACTCCTTGCGGTCGCATACCTTGTCAGCAGGAGGAACTGAGGAGAGCTTATCGCTCTCCAGCTCTTTTTTGTAAAATCAGGTTCAAAATCAGATCCGCTGAATTCTCAGAGACTTTCGGATTACAGATACCTTCCTCTGGATCGTATCTCCTCGACCCTGGCGAGAACGGCATCTGCGCGTGAGTATGCTCTTCTGTAGCCTCGCCTGAACGATTCTATCAGAGTATCAGCATCGTCATGCGTGCTTCTCAGAGTCTGGAAGTACACATGAACATCGACGCCCTGAGCCTCGATGCTCTGGTCGTGGTAGGCGAGGCCGAAATCGATGAGGTATATCCGGTTGTCCTTCAGGAGCATGTTAGATGTGGTGAGATCCCCATGCACGATTCCGGCTCTGTGAAGCCTTCCAACCACCTCCCCGACACGCTCTGAAAGCTCCGGAGTTATGATGTCCCTGAGCTTTTTCCCATCAACATACTCCATAACCAGCTCGAACCTCGATATATCCCTGATTATGGGCGTCGGGACACCGGCGCGCCTGGCCTCAGCCATTATCCTCGCCTCCATAACAGTCCTCTCCGCGCGAAGCCGTTCATCGAGCTCTTTCATCCGGTAACTCTTCGGAAGCCGCCATTTCCTCACAGCATCACCATCACGTGTGAGTATCGCCTCAGCGCCCCTGCCTATCTCCACAGCAATCACCCCAGAAGCGCTTTCCACGCCCTGACAAGTCCGACACAGCCGGTTATCATCATGTCCCCCCAGGGGGCAGCCTGCACTGGATCCTTCATGCTCCGCACGAACACCCCCCTCCTCGGTCCTGTCACCAGGACACTTCTGACCTCATCAGGGACTTGCTCGATATGGGCGCCATGGCCCCCGTCCTCGAAGATCTCCTTGTGCGTGAGGGTGCCCTCGCAGAGCCGCTTCATGATCGATCTGAGCTTCTCAGGAGTCATCGCGGATGTGTGATGCTCGAAGATGGCGATGATCTTCCCATCATCCACAATGGCCCCGATCGTATGCCCATTTCCGATGTTGATAACGAGAGCTGGCGTTCTGCATTCTGGATCCTCAAGAGCTCCGAATATCGCAGCAGGACCTGTGTCCATTACCAAAACATTGATGTTATGCTCTCTGAGATGCCTCCATACAGCACGCATCCTGCTCAGAACCTCCGGAGGCTCTCTGTGGGCGAAATCCCCGATCCGACCGCCGTTTTTCAGAGCTGCTCTCAGGATATCAAACCGCGTGGCTCTGTTCGATCTCTCAGGCGAGAACCCATGATCCTGGACCGCGACCGCGATCGCCTCCGGCAGATCAACATCAAACGAGCTGAATGCTCTCCGCAGAGCCGTGAGATCCACATCGCATGTCATTATATCAACACATCCCTCAGGCGGGTCCTGGGTGATCTCCACACCCATGGATCTGACGCGCTGGAGGTTATCATGCATGCTCAGGGCCGCATCAGCCGTCGCATAGACCCTGAAACCTGATGCGATGTGCCTCCTTACCGCAGCGGTCAGAGGCCCGCCGCCCATTGTGTCTCCATGGAGAAAGACATCTTTTCCGTGATCTGTCGCGCTTCTGATCCTCCTCGCTATCACCACCGTCTGGCTGGGCATGATCATCTTGTACAGCCCTTCAGGCTCCATATCCTCCCTGTAGAGGAGGATGTCCTGAGTGCCCGCTCCAACATCAACTGCAAGCAACATACACCCCACCAGGACGCCTGTATCTTAGATATTCCCATCGATCAATCTTTCATCCTTTTTGGATAATAAATCATCGTTTTATTTCACAATAAGGCATTCTAATTGTACAAAACAGAAAAGATTATATGCTGCAATGGCCAACCTGAAAGCATGGGCGAGTACACTCTGAGGTGTGCGGGCTGTGGGAGTTTGCTGAGCGATGGCGCCACCTCATGTCCTCTTGACAGCGGTCTTCCCAGGGCGGAATATACCGAGCGGAGATTCAAACCCCGAGAGCTTCCTGGCATCTGGTCTTTCATCGACTGGCTTCCTGTGGATGGATGGAACCCAAGCACTGGAGCATCATCCGTTACGTACAGAAGCTCCGGGCTCGCAGCCGATCTGGATCTGGAGCGCCTGTACATAAGCTTCTCAGGATACTGGCCGGAGCGGGGGGCGCTGATGAGGACGTGCAGCTTCAAGGAGCTCGAGGCAGCGCCGACGATGCAGATGCTTCTTGATAGAAAGACGGAGGAGATACTGGTGGTCGCATCCGCAGGCAACACCGCGAGGGCATTCGCCGAGGTCTGCTCTGTCACCGGACAGCCGGTTATCCTTTTTGTGCCAGTCTCCTCGCTGGACAGACTCTGGACGACCGTCGAGCCTGGCAGGGTGCTGGTCGTTGGTGTGAAGGGGGATTACGCTGACGCGATAAAGCTCGCCGGTGTTTTATCCTCACGGAGTGGATTCAGGCCGGAGGGCGGCGCCAGGAACATCGCGAGGAGGGACGGCATGGGCACGGTGCTTCTCGATCATGTGAGACGTTTCGATTCCCTGCCGGATCATTACTTCCAGGCGATAGGGAGCGGCACAGGCGGGATAGCTGTCTGGGAGGCATCGATGCGCGTTATCGGGGACGGACGCTTTGGAGAGCGCCTCCCGCGCCTCCATCTGGCGCAGAACATCCCCTGCGCGCCTGTGCATGCGATGTGGCATGGTATGAGCCAGGAGGAGATGAATTTCGATGCATACGGCTGCCCTGAGGGGATGCATGATGACGTGCTCTTCAACAGGAACCCGCCCTACGCGGTTCCGGGCGGCGTCAGGGACGCGGTCATCTCCTCCAGTGGGAGGATATACGGCATAGATAACACCCGGGCGGCCAGCGCCCAGAGGCTCTTCGAGAGATCAGAGGGGATCGACATACTCCCAGCGGCTGCGGTTGCTGTTGCAGCTCTAATCGATGCCGTGGAATCCGGATTTGTGGGGAGGGATGATGAGATCCTGCTGAACGTAACAGGCGGCGGCGTGAAGCGCCTTGCCGAGGACCACAGCCGCATGAGGCTGAAATGCGATCTCAGGCTCGGGCTGGAGGATTCTGTTGATGTATTATTAGAGGAGATCCTTGCATGATCATCACGATAAAAGGCGGACTTGATAAAGATGGAGTGCCTGAATGTGTCAGAAGTATAGACATATCGAGTGGCGAGGTTATAGGCATCGTCGGGCCCACAGGTTCCGGCAAGAGTTCCCTCATATCAGACCTGGAGCAGTTCGCCCAGGGCGACACACCATCGAGGCGGTATGTTCTGATCGACGGCTCCCCGCCGGAAACGGGAATGCGGCACGATCCGAGAAGGAAGCCGGTCGCCCAGCTCTCCCAGAACATGCATTTCCTGGCTGACATGAGCGTCTCTGATTTCATTCACATGCACGCCAGGAGCAGAGGACGGGATCCAAGGCTGCTCTCCAAGGTCCTGGAGATAACGAACACCCTGACCGGAGAGCCCGTACATGGAGATGACAACCTGACGGAGCTTAGCGGCGGCCAGTCCAGGGCGCTGATGGTTGCAGATATCGCTGTCATAAGCGACTCGCCCATTGTTCTCATAGACGAGATAGAGAACGCAGGCATAAAGAAGAAAGAGGCTCTGAGGCTGCTCTCAGGGGAGGGAAAGATTGTGCTGGTTGTTACACATGATCCACTTCTCGCACTCATGACCGAGCGCAGGATCGTCATGAGGAACGGCGGGATGGTCAAGGTTATAAAAACCACAGATGAGGAGAGGCGCTTCTGCGATTCTTTATTCAGAGTGGACACCTGGCTTCTCTCCCTGAGGGAGTCGATAAGGCGCGGGGAGGTGCTGAGCGCTACGGAGGCTGTTATTTGAAGATGGTGGTCATCGCTGGAACGCCCGGATCCGGGAAGACATCTGTAATGATGCACACCGTGAAGAATCTTCAGGAGCTGGGCATCAGTCCGGCAGTGGTAAAGATCGACTGCCTCTGGACAGAGGATGATGTGCGGATCGGAAGGCTGGGCGTGCCGGTGCGCGTCGGTCTCGCGCGGGACATGTGCCCTGATCACTACTCGATATACAACACAGAGGAGATGATCTCATGGGCAAGCTCGCAGGGCGCTGATGTTCTCCTGAATGAGACTGCGGGGCTGTGTCTGAGGTGCGCCCCTTATCCGGACAGGTCTCTGGCGGTCTGCGTCATAGATGTCACCTCCGGACCGAACACGCCTCTCAAGATCGGCCCGCTGCTCACGACAGCTGATGTTGTGGTGGCGACAAAGGGCGATCTCGTATCGCAGGCGGAGCGGGAGGTCTTCCGGGAGAGGGTCGTCGAGGTAAATCCCAAATGCAGGATCGTTGAGGCGAACGGGCTCACAGGCAAGGGGTCGATAGAGCTTGCGGATCTCATAAAGGATTCCAGCGATATCGATGGTGAGATGCTCCTGAGGCACAACCCGCCCCTGGCGGTCTGCACGCTCTGCACCGGTGAGCTGAGAGTATCGAAGAAACACCACCGAGGAGTTCTGAGACATCTCGATGGCTTCACGGAGTACGTGGGGGAGTGAACATCCTGGAGAGACTTCTTCCCGGGTACAACTGCGGGGAGTGCGGGCGCAGGAGCTGCAGGGATTTCGCGGAACATCTCTCCTCCGCTGAGGATCTATCGCGCTGCCCGTTCATGTCGCAGGAGCGCTTCAGAGGTCGTCTGGATGAGATACGCAGGATCCTGGAGAGAGGAGCAGCCCGCGAGAGGATCGTGGGCGTTATGGATGGTCTGGAGGCAGAGTTCTCGCTCGGGCCGCTCGATGGGGAGATGTCGTGCAGAGAGGATCTTCACCCGCTGGAGCACTGCTCTCTGGAGGCCGGGGACCTGATAAGGTACAGGCCTCTTGGATGCCCGATAACACATTTCGCAGAGGTCCTGGAGTTTGATCGCGGCGTGGCGAGGGTCCGCATCGTCGGCCCGCTCTTCGGGGAGAGGAGTGACTACAGGGACCTTGGGATATGCATGGTCCTGGCCTTCGAGGGGAGGGTGGTGCGTGGAAGAGTGCCCGATGTCGGTAGGACCGTCAGATTCCTGCCAGAGCACTGCATGATGCAGAAGGTCCACTCAGGAGTTGTTGTACACTCAGAGGGAGATAGAGTAAGGATAGAGGCGATCGATCTCAAGGTCTGGTAAAACGCTTTAAGCATTGAAATCACATTCTTTTTCAGGAGGAATCTCATGCTCAGAAGGAACCCGAGAACATCCTGGAACAGTAAGGAATCGATGCCCAGTGTTGCATCCACCGCATACGTGGATGAGTCGGCTGTTGTGATAGGTGATGTCCGCATAGGGGAGAGCGTTTACGTCGGACCATGTGCGTCGATAAGAGCGGATGAGGCGACGCCGATAGTCATAGGCGATGAGTGCAACGTCCAGGACGGCGCGATATTCCACGGGCTGAAGGGCAGCTCCATAAAGCTCGGAAGGAAGGTAAGCGTCGCACACGGCGCTGTGATCCACGGCCCGCTGACGATCGGAGATGAGAGCTTCATCGGTTTCAACTCCGTTGTCCATGCGTCCACCGTGGGGGAAAGGTGCTTCATAGGCCACAGGGCGCTCGTGATGGGTGTTACTCTGAAGGATGGAAGCTTTGTGCCGCACGGAAGCGTTATCGACACCCAGGATAAAGCGGACGCCCTCGGACCGGTGCCCGATTCTCTGAAGGGCTTCAACGCTGAGGTCGTCGAGGTCAACTGCGAGTTCGCGAGTGGCTACAGAGCGGCGCGCTGAGCACAGGCGCTGGGTTAATCAAGAACCTGTGCATATTATTTTTTATGACACAGAAGTTCTACACACTTCCGGAGCTGCCATACAGCGCAAACGACATGGAGCCCTACATCTCCGAGGCGCAGCTCAGGCTGCACCACGATAAACACCATCTTGCATACGTCAATGGCGCGAACGCCATTCTCGAGAGACTCGATAAGGCCAGAAGAGATGGAGCGGAGATCGACCAGAAGTCAACGCTGAAGGAGCTGTCCTTCCACATTGGAGGGCATCTGCTGCACAGCCTCTTCTGGGCGAACCTGCGCAAACCACCAAGCATCGGTCCTGTTGGCGCTCTGGCCCGGGAGATAGAGAGCGAGTTCGGCTCTTTCGAGCGGTTCAGGAAGGAGTTCACAGCAGCCGCTGTGAGCGTCGAGGGCTCGGGCTGGGCTGCGCTTGCGTACTGCATGCAGACCAGAAGGCCCATAATAATGCAGATCGAGAAGCACAACGTCAACGTGTACCCCATGTTCAGACTGCTCCTGGTGCTGGATGTCTGGGAGCATGCGTACTATCTCGACTACAGAAATGATAGGGCGAAGTTCGTGGAGGCATTCTGGCACATAGCCGACTGGGAGGAGGCAAACAGAAGGTTCGAGAGCCTGATCGGGAAGTGAGATCAAATGGCTCTGCTGCCGGTCTGAGATTCGTGAGTGTGGGTGCATTGATGAGATGAGGGTTGGATTCCATGATATACACAATCACACTGAACCCCGCAATAGACAGGACGATGTGGGTCGAACACATCAGTGATGATGAGCCCAACAGGATAGTCAGAGAGGAGAACTACGCTGGCGGAAAGAGCGTCGATGTCTCGAAGGTTCTCAAGAACCTGGGGATTGAGAGCACCGCGCTCGGATTCGTCGGAGGGTTTGCCGGAAGGGAGCTTGAGGGCAGGCTCCTCAACGAGGGCATCGGCACCGACTTCATCAGGGTATCTGGAGAGACGAGAACAAACATAATCATCCACGAGATCTCGACAGGTCGACAGCTCTCATTTTACGCGAGGGGTCCGGAGATCAGGCCCCATGAGCTCGTCATGCTCATAGAGCAGATAGAGTCCCTGAGGGCGCCCGAGATCGTGACGATCGGCGGCAGCCTCCCTCCAGGCCTGAGCCCTGCTGTGTACAGGAGAATAGTGACAGAGGCGAAGAAGTGCGAGCACAACGGCTGCAGGGCAAAGGTCTTCCTCGATGTCGACAGCAGATCCCTGAGATCCGGCATAGAGGCGTGCCCGGATGTGATAAAGCCGAACATACATGAGCTCAGCGAGCTCGTCGGGAAGGAGCTTAAGGAGATCGAGGAGGTTCTCGCCGCGGCCAGAGAGATAAACAGAAAGGGCGTGGAGGTGGTGCTTGTCTCCATGGGACCTCGCGGAATAGTTCTTGTATCAGCCCATGAGGAGTATCATGCGATCCCGCCCCAGGTCAGGGTCGAGAACACTGTGGGCGCTGGAGATTCTTCAGTCGCTGGCTTCATCTACGGCATGATCAATGGAAAATCGCTGGACGAGTGCCTGATCTATGCGGTAGCAGCAGGCACTGCGACGACCCTCAGGAGGGGCACAGCCCTCGCCAGCAGGGAGGACTTCGAGCAGCTCATCCCCCAGGTAACGCTCAGGACACTGAAGAGATCGTGATGGCAGAGACGCTGGATGCAATCGCATCAGGCCCGCTGTCTTTAAAGCTGTCTTCGGATCCCCAAGGGGAGCGGAGGCTGGAATCGAATGCGGATCAGGCTGCGATCGTTTGGCACTCTGAGAAGGGATCTGGGCGGTGATCTCATTCTGGAAATGGACGAGGGCTCTCTGCTCAGGGATGCGCTCCTCTCCCTGCGACGGCATGAGCGGCTGGTTGATGGTCTGAGGATAAAGGATGACGTCTACGTGCTGGTAAATGGAAGGAGCGTGAGCGATATCAACACAGCTCTCAGGGATGGCGATGAGATCGCGATCGTGCCGGCCATAATCGGAGGCTGAGCGTGCTCACAGAGGGAGAGAAGAGGAGGTATGCAAGACAGATCCCGCTTCTCGGAATCGAGGGGCAGGAGCGCCTGAAGGGATCTAAAGTCCTGATAGCAGGCGCTGGCGGACTGGGATCTGCATCCTCCTACTATTTAGCGGCAGCAGGTGTTGGGCACATGAGAATCGCGGACTCAGATGCCGTCGATCTCAGCAACCTAAACCGGCAGATACTCCACCGCGTTCCAGGCTTGCGCAAGACCCTCTCAGCTGAGGAGACGCTGCGCTCCCTGAACCCCACGATCGAGGTTGAGGGGGTTGATGTCTGCATATCTGAGAGCAGCATAGATGATCTGCTGAATGGCATCGATCTCATAGTCGATGCGATGGACAGCTTCGAGGCCAGGTACATCCTGAACTCGGCTGCGCTTGAACATGCTCTGCCTCTGGTCCACGGCGCTGTATCAGGTTTTGACGGGCAGGTCACCACAATCATTCCCGGAAGGACCGCGTGCCTGAGATGCATGTTCCCCAAACCGCCGCCGCGGGATGCGCCTCCTGTCATAGGCGCGACATGCGGCATCATCGGCTCGATCCAGGCGATGGAAGCGATCAAAATGCTCACGGGCTTCGGCGAGCCGCTCGCCAACAGGCTCCTCATATGGGACGGAAGATGCGCCCAGATGGATGAGATCTCGATTGTGAGAAACGAGCGGTGTCTGGACTGTGGCAGCAGGAGTGTTTGAGGGGAGCGGATTTTGTGACGACCCCGGGAGGAAAGATGAAGGCACCTGAGAGGATAACGATATCCATGGACGAAGAGACCGCCAGGCTCTTCAGGAAGCTGCGGGACGAGCTCGGCGTCTCTCAGAGCGAGATGATGAGGGAGGCGCTGAAGTTCTACAGCCGTCACAGGGGCATATTCGAATCTGTGGAGGACAGAAAGCTCTACATGCACGCAGAGATGCTCTCCGCCGGAGAGCATGTGATACTCGACATAGACCACTGGCTCCTCTTCCTCAAGTTCATGGATACTCACCCCGATGCAGAGGTGTTCTGGGAGAAACACAAGGACGTGTGCAAGGCACATGCGGAGCAGTTCAGGCACAGGCTCTACAACGCAGATGTTATTCTGAAAAGACTGGAGGCGTGCAACCTCTTCAAGCTGAGCAGGACATCCGAGAGTGAGTACACGCTGATACTCTCCTCGGATCTGAGCAAGAAGTTCGTGAGGACCGAGGTCGAGGAGATCCTGAGGGGCATGGGGTTCGCCTTCGAGATAAAGGAGGACTTCGGGAAGATACGATTGAAGCTGCTGCACTAGGAATCAGCGCTTGAGGCCGGATGTGCAGGGTGAACCTCATCTTCACCAGCATCATCCCAGAGTCTTCTGGAGAGAGCAGCTCCTGCCAGGTCAGCTGCCCATGAAGACTGGAGTTTCCGCTGCCACTCCACCCAGAAGGTCACTCCATGACGGTCTCGATCCTCTCCAGAGCAAGCCTCAGGCTCTCGTCGGATGTGGCGTATGATATCCGTATGTACGGTCTCCCATTCGCCCCGAATGCAGATCCGGGCACCGTTATGACCCCGGCTGAGCTCAGCCTGGCCGCAAACTCATCGCCATCTCCGACCCTGGGGAATATGTAAAATGCCCCCTTAGGGATCACCAGATCGATGCCGAGATCTCTGAGGCCACGAACCATCATATCCCTCCGCCGCTTGAAGGTCTCCCTCATCTCCCGCACGCAGTCCTGCGGCCCCGTTATGGCTGCGAGCGCGGCGGCCTGTGATATGGAAGATGCGCATGCCTGGATGTACTGATGGATCTTGAGCATAACATCGATGGCCTCTGGAGGTGCAGCCAGGTAGCCAAGCCTCCATCCGGTCATGGCGTACGTCTTCGAGACAGCGTTCACGGTTATGACATTCTCACTGTACCTGCCGGGGCTGACATGCTCCCCCTCGTAGATGAAGTGCTCGTATACCTCATCCGAGATGAGGGCGATGCCGTTATCCTCGGCGAGCTCTGCCAGCCCCCTGATCTCGCTACCCGACTGGACCGCTCCCGTGGGGTTTGCGGGCGAGTTCACTATGATCGCGCTCGTCTCTGGAGTGATGCGCTCTGCAACCGCATCGACAGAGAGCTTCAGCTCCTGATCGAGGGGCACACCGACCGGGCGCCCTCCAGCCGTCTGGACCAGCGGCCTGTACGAGACGAAGCCTGGATCCGGAATCAGCACCTCATCCCCGGGAGATGTGACGGCCGCGATTGCCAGAAAGAGGGCCTCGCTTGCGCCCGATGTCACCATCACCTGATCCGGAGAGCATATCAATCCATTCTCGCGTCCGAGCTTCTCGCATATCGCAGCCCTCAGCTCCGGTATTCCAAGGTTTGGTGTGTATCCGGTCATCCCCCGCTCGATCGCCCTGATCGCCGCCTCTTTTATGTGCCCTGGCGTGTCAAAATCTGGTTGCCCGATGCTCAGGTTGACCGCGCCAGGTCCGGCGCCATCAAAGCACTTCCGTATACCAGAGCTCTCAATCCCCATGATGTGCTTCGCAAATCGCATTCCAATCACTCATCTGCTCTGTAGTTTGATATGAATCTCGTGAAGTAGTTCAGCCTTTTGAGCTCCTCGCAGAGAGCCCTCATGCGCACAGGGCCGCCACGCCAGCGCAGGCTCACGCTGACGTCCCCCCTCGAGATGGCATCTAGGATCGAATCGATGAATAAATCAAGAGCCTCCTCCCTCGAGAAGGGGACTACGAAGATGGCCCTGTACATATCGCCGCTTCGCGCGTACGATGTCAGAACATACCCCCTGCCCTCAAAATCGCCTATCTCATCGAAGTCGCAGATTATCACCCGCTCGTGCTCTGCAGCGCAGTCGATCCTCGCGATCGTTCTTATGACCCGGGATACGAGCGATGGAGTCGCGCTCCTTCCGAACCACAGGCTTATCGAGCCGTGTGTCATGAGCAGGGATGCGCTGAGGCCGCTGACCTCTACGGAGACGAGATCCTGCGTCTTCTGAGGCTCGGGCATACGGATCCAAGGTTGAGGGGATCGGATTTAACTGTTTTCGCTTGTCCCACGACCGCTGCCCAATCAATGGCTGTGACATCGGTTCGGTTTCGCTGCAAGGACCGTGCAAACAGGCGCGCTTCCGTCTCGCCGGTCCGGATTCACAGGTTGTCCACGCATCCCGCTGAGATCAAAAGCGTGTGACTACCGAATTCATGGGCTCGTACCGTGAGATCTCATATGGGAGGTCGTGTACTTGATTCATTTAAATTTGGAGCACTCAAGCTGTCCAGGTTCATGGATCTCTCGCCCATAGCTCCAGACCACAGCAGAATCATTCAGCGATACGAGTACGTCTGGGCGAATACACGCACTGCCAGAATAACTGCCAGAATACGAACAGCCCGATCCAGCGATAGTCGCATGCGATTTCCAGAAAATGCTCAATGGTAAATTGCCCTCCTGGCAGATTTCTGGATGAACGATTATGGCCAAAGATAGCGGCTTCACCTGATCAGTAACTCAGTACGCTCACGACATTGAGCGAATACGATTTCCATCCTCACACAGGCCTGTCCGAATAAGAGTTCCGGAGCCAGATATTCGAGGCTTGAGGATGCTGATTGTTATAAGCACTTCTTCCTTATTCGGACACCTCTCCTCACACGGACCTGTCCGAATAACATTATTACCTCCTCGCGACGTTGTAGTAGAACATAAACATTTTACAGAAGTTGTTCCAGCATTCTATAGCTCTTGTCCATCGCAGGCTTCCAGGTTTCTTATCCTTGCGTTTGAAGTTCACGGTTATGGAGCAGAAGAATATTTTTGCTCTTTGCTTGAAGGAGGAGAATACAGACTCCACGAGGCTTCGTTCTCCAAAAGATTCGTATCTGACTT
>Ga0209720_1001470_pt1 | contig 19925 bp, 14 predicted proteins | sample AD_JPNMR3_MetaG_FD_184426 | JGI IMG/M metagenome (GOLD analysis project Ga0209720, IMG submission 184426) | Active sludge microbial communities of municipal wastewater-treating anaerobic digesters from Japan - AD_JPNMR3_MetaG (SPAdes) (version 2) | ecosystem: Engineered > Bioreactor > Anaerobic...
CAAAGAAAAGACCAAAACAACAGAGCCTTTTTTAAAGTGTTTATCGTAAAAATTTTTACTACGTGTGATGGCATTTAAAAACTTGACGCGCTTAAAAAGATAATTTATTTTTATCTTATATTATAATCTCTTCAGGGGCATTTTTATGGGCATAGAGGTTCGTTTAAAAAATCGTCCTTTATCACTGATCAGGATACTTTTTATTTGTCTTACCATATTTACTCTGGCATTTACTTTAACAAACTGTGCAACAAATCCCGTTACAGGTCGCACCCAGCTTATGCTTTTTTCAGAGGAAGAAGAATTGAGAATGGGAAAAGAATGGTATCCCAGCATCATGTGGGGTGGAGAAGGTGGAGGAGGTGAATACAGGGATGAAAAACTAAGGTCCTACTTGAACGATATAGTGCAGGCCCTGCAAGGGGCATCACACAGGCCACACATCAAAGTAGAATTTGCCATACAGAATAGTTCTGTTCCCAATGCATGGGCCATACCGGGATATGTATCCATGACAAGAGGGCTTTTGGCAGGCCTTGAGAGTGAGGCAGAATTTGCATATGTCATGGGTCATGAGATAGGTCATGTTGCCGTAAGGCACTCGGCAAGTCAACTTTCTAAGGGAATTTTCATGAGTTTTATATTGCAGGGTGCAAGTTTGGCTATGGGTTCGTCCCCTTATTCGGATGCGGCCCTTGCCTTAGGCTCAATCGGAGGAAATCTTTTAATGTTGAAATACAGTAGAGACGATGAGTTAGTGGCAGATAGGCTTGGCGTGGAGTATATGGCAAAGGTTGGATATTTGCCGAAAAATGCCATAAACGCACACAAAAATTTAGAAAGGGCCTCACAGGAATATTTAAAGGCAGTGGGAAAAAACAGTGAAGAGGGTGGATTTTTTACAGATTTACTTTCAACGCACCCAAGAACCTCGGTAAGGATCGACGAACTTGAAAAGATCATCAGAGATACCTCTGTAAATGCCATAAGAGGTGATGGAACAAATAGATTAGCGTTTTTAAATGCCACAGCTGAACTCAGAAAGACACACAGACTATATGTGGATTACTACGATAAGGCTGTTAAAAACTTGAAGGAAAACAAAATAGATGAGGCAAAACATCTCATTTTAGAGGCAATTAAGGAGAAAAAAGATGAAGCGCCCTTTCAGGCATTATATGGTTTTATACTTGTAAGAAAAGATAATTTAAACGAGGCCGAGGTGTATTTCAACAATGCTTTAAAATTACACGCGCAATATCAGCCGGCATACAGGGGTCTTGGAATCATATATTATAAGAAAAACGATAATCAAAAAAGTATCGCCTATCTTAAAAAGGCCATACAGTTATTTCCCGACGATATGCCTTCCTTTTACTTTATGGGCATGAATTACTACAAAATGAATATGCACCATGAGGCCATAAAATATCTAAAGTCTTTTTCTGAGGTTTATCCAAAACACCCAACGGTTCACGGAACACTCGGAACCTGTTATGAAAAGACAAACAATCTAAAGGCTGCATATGAAGAATATACTATGCAGATAAAAGTAGCCCCTGACAACGAAATGGGAAGATATGCCAGAACAAGATTAAACATTCTAAGGAACTATTTTATCAAGTAAAAATTTTGTGAAATGCTTTACTCCATTTTTTTTTGAGTTAAAAATGCATTTTTGATAATCTAAACAAGTGTTTATGTGAACAAATGTTCAGTAGATAAATCAAAAAATATCGTTTCAGGAGTACCAAAAACATAAATAAAGGACGCTGGAGGATGGTTGAGGTGATGAAGATGTTAAAAAACAAATATTTAAAAAATTTCTGTGTATCTAAAATCTATTTATTATCTTTCACCACATTGGTTTTAACCCTCTCTTTTGCTTTAACCACTGTCTCTGCCAATGATATGAGCGTTTCTGCCGGATACGGATTTGCCTTTTTAAACCCTGAAAGAAAGATTTATCGCTTAAGAGACACAAAGGGACTATACGATTTTTATCATGTTTCACTGGCAAAAGAACATCCCATTTATAATCAGATTTCTATTGTTGCAGAGCCATTTATTGTTTATCAGGCAAGGCCAGATGACGGTTTAGATTTCGGATTTACCATTTCTGGAAAATACTATATGACGAAGAATTTTTATGTGCATGTTGGGGTCGGCATAGCCTATACTACATACGGTTTTAAAGAACAGGGCACACACCTACCCTTTATCCTTCAAGGTGGTATTGGATATAGATGGAAAAGGTTTTTCATAGAGGATAGATTCAAGCATTATTCAAATGGTGGTATCTCAAGACCCAATACGTCTATAAACTCTAATATAATATTGATAGGGGTATGCATTTGAATGACAAAACCTTGAATTTTTGATGTTTTTTATATAAAAGCATTAATAGATTTAAACAGTTGGGGGGTGGCAATGTTTGACGATATACGTTACAAGACAAAAAACGGGGTAAGGGCAATAAGAAGATGGGTTATACCCTATCTCAACTCCCTTATCCATCCAGACCAGTTCAGACCTGTCCTCTGTTATCTGTATACTGAATGGAAATGCAACATCGACTGTTATTATTGTCACCAGTATGATGATAATCGGGAAGGTATGGACCTTGATACTGCAAAGAGCGCAATCGACTGGTTGAAGACATTAGGATGCAGGGTTTTGCCGCTTATGGGTGGAGAACCGCTTATAAGAAAGGATTTCATACTTGAGGTCATACGATACGGAAGCGAAAACGGCTTCTTCGTCTACCTTCCAACAAACGGTTATCTTATGGACAAGGAATTCATAGACGAGATGGGGAAGGCAGGTGTGGCCGCAGTAAACCTTGCAGTGGATACCATCGCACCCAGAAAAGGGTTGCCAAAGGCACTTCTTGCAATCGAGCCCCAATTCAGGTATCTTGTGGAAAGGCAAAAAAAATACGGTTATCTTCTGTTTTTTAATATAAACATATGCCGCACCAATATAAAGGATGTAAAACTCCTTACAGAAATAGCCCATGAGAATAATATAGGCACAGACTATCATCTCAACGAGCCGCCCCAGGGTTTTGTTGATGTCTCCCACTATAAACATAAAGACGATGGATTATTCATCACACCCGAGCAGTTTCCTGAGGTGGATGAACTTCTTGACTGGCTTATAGAAAAACAGAAAAAGGGCTGGCCCATGGTAAACTCCATAGAACATTTAAAGACATTCAAAAAAAGGATGAGAGGTGCCATCGACTGCTGGGATTGCAGGGCCGGCATAAACGGTGCCCTCATAAGACCCGATGGCAGTCTGTCCCCCTGCTTTGACCTCATATGTCTCCATCGCGACTGGGGCAGGATATGGGAGCCAAAGTTTGATAGAAATGCCTTGATAGATGTAAAAGAGAAATGCATGCCCCACTGCTCATCCACATGCTTTCACACAATGGCCTATTATTACCAGATTCAGACCGTCCCCCAGTGGGTGAGAAAGCATATAAGGGTTGGTTAGATATGTATTCTGTATTTAAAATGGATAATCTTCAATGTCTTCGTAGTTTTTTATTTCAAATCTCGGGGTGCATATGGCAAGAAAGATGAGGTCTTCTGCACCTATATTTTTAATCCTCTGGGGACACAAAGGCGGGATGACTATGATATCTCCGGGCGCCACTTCTTTCGGTGGCATGGCACCTATCTCCACAATGCCCGTGCCCGCAAGAATATAATATCTTTCTGTAGTGTCTTTTAATCTATGCCATCGTGTTTTTTTATTGGGCTCTACCCTTGCCCTTGCAATAGATAGCAAGCTGTCTTCAGGGACATTATACTGCTCCAAAACAAAACAACCCTCTTTGAAATAAAACTCCTTTGAGACATCAAACTTTATGATCTTTTCATCCATACATTGCAAAGATTTTATGCAATATCGTTGGGTATGGCAATTTCTTCATCGGTAAGATAACACTGCGGGTCTTGCCCCCATATGTCACCTGTTGCTGCCTCAGCCCTCACCCTGAAATTACCGGCACAGATATCAAGCCATCTACAAACCCTGCATCTTCCCTTTACATGCCTTTTCTTTTCTTTTAATTTTGCCAGAAGGGGGTCGGTGGTATCCATCCAGATGTGACTGAAAGGTCTTTCCTTCACATTGCCAAAACTATAGTGTCTCCAGAACTGGTCTGCATGGACATTGCCCTCTTCGTCTACGCAAGCAATACCAACACCAGAGGCATTTCCCTCGTTCATCATAAGAAGTTCGTAGACCTCTTCGGCCCTCTTTTTATCCTCCCTAAGAAGACGAAGATACACGTAGGGTCCGTCTGCATGGTTGTCCACTGTAAGGACCTCTATCTGCCTGCCCTTGGAGAAAAATTCCTTTGTCCTATCCATGATATAGTCTACAACCTCCCTCTTCTGTTCATGGGTCAGGTCTTCATCCATAAGGTTTGACCCCCTTCCCGCATAGACAAGATGATAAAAGCATACCCTGTCAATACCTTCTTTCTCAAGGAGGTTGAATATCCCTGGGATCTCTTTGTAATTCCTCTTGTTTATGGTAAACCTGAGCCCCACCTTTATCCCTGCCTTTTTTGCATTTCTTATACCCTCTATGGCCATATTAAATGCACCCCTTTTGCCCCTAAATGCATCATGGACATGCCCTATGCCATCAAGGCTCACACCTATATAGGACAGGGAATATTCGGAAAAAATCCTTGCCTTTTCTTCTGTAATAAGAGTCCCGTTTGTGGATATGACAGCTCTTATGCCTTTTTTCACAGCATATTCAATTAGCTCGGGCAAATCCTCCCTTAATAGCGGTTCCCCCCCTGAAAATAAAACAACCGGGGCACCAAATACGGCAAGGTCATCTATAAGTATCTTTCCTTCCTCTGTTGTAAGCTCATTGCCCATGTAGTCCTCTCCCTCTGCCCGGGCATAGCAGTGGATGCATCGGAGGTTACACCTCTTTGTCATGTTCCATACCACAACCGGTTTCTTGTCCCTTGAAAACTGCAGGAGGTGTGATGGCAGCCTCTTGGAATCCCTACCGTATCTTAGAGGGTCTGATGCCTCAACGGCACCGCAGTATAATTTTGATATTCCTATCATTGTCTTATTTTGTCTCCAAAAATATAAAATGTCAACCCTGTAGTGCTTGCATTAGACCTATATATATGTTATGTTTAGGCATTCGGGGCGTGGCGCAGCTTGGTTTAGCGCGCTTGCCTTGGGAGCAAGAGGTCGCTGGTTCAAATCCAGTCGCCCCGACCATTAATCTTTTGATAACAATAACGGGTGTATAATTATGAAAAGACTCGGGCTATGGTGGAGGGCCACAAGGCCCTTTTCTCTTACAATAAGTGCGTTGCCCCCTATATTGGGTGGTCTTATTGCGAAGATGGAAAACCCCGAACTTATTTTTAATTGGCTTTACTTTTTTCTTGCACTCATAGGTTGCGTTGTAGCCCATGTAGGTGCAAACATGATAGCAGATTATTGTGATTACAAAAAAGGGGTGGACAGGGAAGGGACCTATGGTTCCAGCGGTGTTTTGATAGAAAGATTAATGAAGCCTAAAGAGGTGTTAAAGGGCTCTATAATCGCCTATATCATTGCAACATCCATAGGTATATATCTTGCATATTCAGTGCCTAACGGCCGTTTCTTGATATGGATTATCCTTGTTGGTGGAATACTGGGTTTTTTTTACACAGTAGGGCCTTTTTCATTTAAGTATCATGCCCTGGGTGATTTGGCAGTATTTGTATCATTCGGGCCTGCCATGACCTTAGGTGCATATTTTGTCCAGGCCCATCAATTCTCTTGGACCCCGGTTCTATATGCAATACCATTGGCCTTTCTCGTGGATGCGGTCCTTCATGGTAACAACCTCCGGGATATAAAGAATGATATAGCGGTTAGCATAAAGACAGTGCCCATACTCATCGGTGAAAGCAACTCCAAGGTCATGTATCATATCCTCGTCCTGGGCGCATATTTATCCGTAATACTGCTTATCGTCTTTAATGGATTACCTGCCATATCCCTTATAACACTTCTTTCGCTACCCCTGGCAATAAAACTGATAAGGCTTGTAAATGCCAAGGAACAGGTCAGCGAAAACCAGTTTGCCATGATAGATGCCGCAACTGCCCAGCTCCATTCTGCCTTTGGCATGCTTTTCCTCATATCCCTTTTTGCCAAGCACCTCTTTATCCGTTAACAGGATGATCTCAGGGTCAGGTCGTAATGCATTGTATATTGTTTTGTCTGTTGCCCTTGCCTTTTTTCTGTGGTATCTTGTGTTTGTTATAAGACCCTTTAACTTCTGGCTTATGATGTCTTTCAATACAGTCATCCTGGGTATCATCTCTTTTGTCTGCGGCGGCATGGCCTTTAAATGGGAAGAGTGGAGCCTAAAAAACATCTCTTTGGGCATAGCCCTGGCAGCAGTCCTCTATGGTATATTCTGGCTGGGTCATCATACCCTTATATGGTTCAGTTCTTTAACAGGCATCCTGCCTGAGCGAGCAAAAAACCTTCAGTCCATATATGCAAACAGGGAGGTTGTCTCCCCTGCCTTGATTGCCTTACTCCTTTTCTTTCCCATTGGCTTTGGTGAGGAGGTATTCTGGAGGGGCTACATCCAGAGATATATGCAAAAAAAATGGGGCAAAACCATTGCCTTTGTCGCAACAGTGATTCTATATACCGGTGTCCATATCCCCACAGCAAACCCTGTCCTTATCCTTGCTGCCTTTGTATGCGGTATATACTGGAGCGGGCTATACAGTATAACAGGGAGCCTTGTCCCTGTTATAGTATCCCATATGGTCTGGGACCCTTTTATATTCATCATATTCCCCATCGGGGCAGGCAGATAGAGTTCAAGGGCCTTATGAGGTAGGCTATTCCAAGAAGGATAGGGCCGGATATTATTAATCGTAAAATACATTTGACCCCTTTTCGTCATTTAAAACTGACCCCCATAAGGGGTAAAATACCCCCTCAATAATATTATATGAGGGGAGGACGAAAAGGAGGATGATAACAATGTATAAGTGGAAAAAGAGTCATATGGTTTGTTGGAGTGGATATTGGGGTAGGAACTTCGGTTTAGTGAACGATGTACTAAATACAAGTCTTGCATTTGACATCGTAGGTTCGGACGTCCAGGCGCCGATGCCCCCGGCTGCGGTAGGCTTCCAGGTCAGTAGATAGTCCGAGGCCCAGCAGGTTCTCCGCGTTTATCGTGGAGCGCATATCCGCAGGAATCTTGGAACCCCACTGGACTTGGACGGGCAGATCTTCAGGCTTCATGCCCCTTTCAACCATGCCCCCGCGGGATTCGATAGAGTCGAGTTTTTAAGTCATCCTCTATTCTTCCGTTGTCCTTTCGATATCCGCCTCGTCGAGCGGTTCGTTTACGGCATTGCGCAGCCAGGACGGATCGAAACCGGCAGCAGAGGACCCCTCGACGCGGATTCGCACCCTAGCCCCGTCAGATTTGTCGGCCAGGTTCGCAATGGCCGGGAACGCCTTGAAGACCTGTTCTCGGGTGGCTTCGAAGGCAAAAGCGACCCGCTTCTTCCGACCGGAAACATCCGTGCCGGTCGTTTGTGATTCGGTACCGGCTCCCACTCCAATTCCAGCCGGGCCTTCTTGGACGCTCGGTTGAGGAACTGCGCCTGAATCGATGGGGAAAGTGCCTTCAGGTTGGGCCGCCGGGGCTTCCGGGATCGCGTGCGGCATCATGAGGAAGCCGGAATCGAAATCAATTTCGTCATCGGCAATAGAGCGGCCGAGAATCACCTTGTCGCGATTTACCTGGTATTTCCCGTCAGGGCCAAGAACGGGCGGTTTATGAACCGCCCCTACGTATCCGAAGACACCTTCGGCAACGCCACGGGCGATTCCCTTGCGCAGCACAGATGCAGATTCCAACTGGGGCGGCGCAATATCCCGGAAAAACGATTCAAGCACATCGGATGCCTTGATGCCCATGATCGGGGGCTCACCCTCGACTATGGATTCGCCGAGCCGCACGCGCTCGGCGATCTTCCGCGGCGTTACCGATCCATGAATGCGCGGAGTGCCCACGCTGGTGAGCAGTTCCATAATGCGCTCGTGGACACCGGTTGCCTGAAGCGGACGTCCGCCCCGTTCCACCTTTTCAATTTCAAGTTCGCCATCCTGCACCCGGGGCAACCAAACGGCCGTATAAAGCTCCCGAAAACACGACTCGGCTGCAGCCTGCTCGGTGCGTTTCCTCTCCCAGAGTTGGTCAAGCTGATCCTTGGTGAGCCGGAGCTGCTGCTTCTTGGCTTCCACGCGGTCGATGGCTAAAAGATACCGGACGGCGCGCCGCAAGGCCTCGATCTGTTTCTTTTCCGGTATCGCAAGTCCCAGCCCGTTGCGGAAACGCCTGGGACGATCCCCGTACTTGGTGAGGTACTCCTTGGCCTGACGTTCCTGCTCCGACTTTCCGTCAGCGGCGAATTCGAGGGGCAGGTAGGCAACGAGGAACCGCGGCTCCTCGTCGGGGATGTCCTGGCTTTTTGCCGGCCAGACGATGGCCGTGTGATGGCCGGAGAGGCGCTCATCCAGCATTTCCTTGATCTGACTTCGGACCGGGCCGTGACCACGAGCCTGAGAATCCTCACGGGCAACGGTCTGCTCCGCGTCCTCGATCAGCTTGGTGACATTCGGGTCCTTCTTGAAGCAGTACCGGACGCCGTCATAATGCAGGTAGAGGCATGTGTTGCGAAGTTCGGACAAGACAGCGGTGGCCGTGATGTTGTCCAGGTCGGGACCGACGCATGCCGCAAGCAGTTCGTTCTCCGTAACGCCGGGCGGCAGCGTTTCGTCATTGCCCGAACCCTCACGCCTTAACCCGCCAAACGAATACAGAAGGATGGCCGTGGCAATGCTCGTGGCTGGCTTCACGCTGGCAAGCGCAGGAGTCTCGCGCGCCATCCGGTCGTCGATGCGCCTTGCCCGGGCGTTCGGGCCATCGATATCCGCCGTGATGACCGGGTCGTAGTCGTTCTGGACACCCAGCTCTTTGAGCATCTTTACCCGGACATCCACGTCCTTCAACGGCACATCACCGGGCCCAAAGAGGGCCTTGGCCCCGCCGTTCTTCTTGAGGGAATGCATGCAGGAGGCAAGGAACCGTAACGCGCCCCGTGTCCGCTGGAAAGCATCCACCGCGGTCCAGCGTTCTCTCATGATGTCGATGAGCGCGGGATGGAATGGATATGCCGCCCGCATTCGATCACGCAGCAGCCGACCTTCCTCCTCAGCCTGCTGACGCTCGGACGGGGTTTCTGCATGAGCCCGCTGCATGCCGGTGATAATCTCCTGATATGCTGTAGCCACTTCAGTAGCCGTGGAAGCGTCGGGAGCGCTGCCAAGAAGACGCCGCTGAAGGATCGGCAGGACCTCATCCCCTGAGACAGGTTCCCTGAGTTGGTCCACCCGAGAGGCGAGCTTATCTATCTCGGCAAGCAGCCCCACATTCCCCAGGGCCTCCCTGGCGCTCCAGGTGAGGGAATAGACGAGTGCGGCCTTCTTGCTCCCGGCCACCTCGACGGTCAGGTTCTGGAAGAAATCCTTGGCCTGTCGCTGGAGCGTCGAATCAAGGACGCTGACCGCAGCGGAGCGCTCCATGTATTTGAGCACCTCATCGAGGAGGATGAGAACCGGCCTGCCGCCTGCCCCGAGGGTCAAAAGCTCCCTGATTACATCCCCGCCCGGGGCCACGCGATCCTTGTCGTGATCGGCCACCAATGGGAAGGCCTTTTCGGGATCGATCTGCCAGGCGATCCAGCCCCACATGGTCTGGATTATCCTGCCGTCTTCCAGCGTCTTGCCGCTTAGGGCATCGAATTTCTCGCCGTCGAAAACCGCCACGGCCACATTGCCGGGTCGGGCGAATTCCTTGGCCTCCGGGATGCCGTCCAGTGCCTCTCGCCTTCGCGCAGCATGGAACAGCGACGCCAGGGTGTGCGATTTCCCGCCGCCGAAGGGCACCCTAAGCTTCAACACCCGGTTGTAACCGGACTTGCCGGAAAGGGATGCCAGTACTTCGTCCAGGAGCTTTCGCAGATCGGCCGTGAGGTAGGTCGCCCGAAAGAAGGCTTCCGGGTCCCTGTTGACCACGGGCACGTTGGGATCACCCGCTGCGATGGCTCCGAGATCGATGGCGAACACCGCCTCGGTCAGCGCACCCGCTTCCACATCGGGATGGAGCTTGACCAGGTCGGTCCAGGGACGAAGAGTGTGTGTGCTCATTTTGATACCTCTTCCTCAGTCGTTATCTTGAGTTGGCTGAAATGCCCATATTGTGAGCAATAATTCAGCGTCGTCAATCAGTTGGTATTCCGGTTTTCGACCACTGAGCTGAAGACTTTCCTCAAAAATGATCGGTACGCCGTCACCGCGCTTTTCCATGTAAAATCCTCTACCGATATTGCCGATCGATTCAGCAATCGGCGTCTCCGCAAGTAGGCTCGTTATAAGTTCATTGCGGGTTGCCTGACGGAGGGCTATGCTATCTATTGTTACTGTATTGGGAAGAGCGCCTGGTGAATAGATTTCGAGTCGATCGTCAAACATAAAAAAACGAATCTTTGAACCAAAAATCGAATAATCGCGATGAGCAACTGCATTTACGATGGCCTCAAATACCGCGCGCTCGCTGAACTGAGGCCTTTCAATGCGATGGGGTTTCTTCTCGGCGAAGATGGTTTGATTTCGTTTTAGAAATGCCATTGCCTGATTGATTTGGGCATCAAGCGGGCCATATATTTTTTGAGCATCTGTCTGATAATTGGAATCCTGTCTCGAGCCGCGATAACGCACCGCCTCGATATATGCGTTGGATAGGAATCTTTGCGGCTGCTCGCAACACAACAGCACGCCTGCCACGGAGCAACGGATTGCGCCGTTTTCTTCCCGTGAAAGGAGATTGCGTTTCAATAGCACAATTTCTGATGGTTCTTCCGACCGGGTAGTGAATCTCCGCCACAGGGTTTCTGAAAGGTCTGACATGGCACTATTAGGTACGGGCTGTTCATCAAAGCGGATCAGACGCGCCTGACTTCGCTGTTGAAATAAACGGGCCAGATAATCCGGCGGCATTTTCCGCTTGGAACTTCCCTGGCGATAGAAATATCCCCCCGGGCTTTCGTGGACAAAAAGACTGCGGGGGATTTCGACCTTTAGGATAGCCTGCAAGCTGCCGGAACTATCAGGCAATTCCATACGAAAGGATCGGAACAATAGGGGGGGCATGATGCTTTCGTTACAGATTTCGAACACATAACGTTCAACGTCTTCAAGCCTATCCAGCGGGATGCCGACAATTTCACGGCTTTTGTCATCGACACCGAACACCACAACACCATCATGGGTATTGGCTATTGCCGCCAATTCATCAGCCAGGTCATCGCGTCTTGGGTCGGAAACCCTTCCACCCCGGAAGCGAACGGTTTTCAATTCAAGGGAAGTATCTTCTCCTAAGCGTATTTTCTGCAACAGTTCTTCATGACTATCAAACATGGCGACCCTCCAGGGCGATGCGGCGGTAGCGTTGTTCAAAAGCCTTTTCGCCGCCTTCCATCACATCGCAGATGGTTCTTCTCACAGTCTTTTCCTGCAAAGACCCGCTGATTTCGATCTGCGTTTGACCGTTGCGTGCCACCAGGGCAATAACCAGCTCGGCATCTCCGTTCACCACAATATTGGCGTTATGCGTTACAACGATCACCTGCCTCCGCCGTTTGATTTCACGCAGTTGCGTCACTATAAGGTCATAAATCAGGTGGTTGTCGAGATCATCCTCCGGTTGATCCAGAATGAGGGGCTCTGTACCATAGGAAAGGAGAAAGGCCAGTAGGGCTGCGGTCTTCTGTCCCGGCGATCCTTCCTGGATAGGACGGAATGTTTGTCGATCGGCAGATGAGCTGTATTCGACATCCAGCGAATCCTCCGGGTACCATAAATCCAGGCGATCCAGCGCCTCGGGGGGTAATTTGGCAAGATGATTGCCAAACCGTTTATCTGCCAGAGTGGCAACCTGAGGATCCTGGACAATTTCATGGACTGTATTTTTGAGCGCGGCCAGCCGTCTCTCTATCTCTGAAACATCTGGCGACTTGGAATATATATTGCCCAACAATTTCTCTATGTCTTTCTCAAAGCCGCCGGTTTCACGCTGAATGAGGTAACGAAATGTCTCCTCCACCTCATCTTTCGCGCCATAGGGTACGATTGTTATTCGAACATAGGGATTTCCTTCGAGCACCTCATCGAGAAACGCGCGCCGTTTTTGGGTAAGCTCCTTCCGATACAAGGCGATCTTCTCTAAACATCCGGAGGCTTGTTTTTGGAGGTCTGCTATCTGTTTTCTCCGATTCTCAAAATCCTTGATCTGATTCTCCAGCATCTGACGTCGCTGCACGAGCTGGCCATATCCAGAAGGATCTGCAACGCCTTCCTGTTTCAATCGTTCCTGAAGGTCCTTGTAAGCACGCATGGCCTCATCAACCCTGGATTTCCACGAGGAATCATCCTTCTGTTTTCTCCAATCAGCCAAAACAGCATCCGCCTTGTTTGCCAACCCTGAAACTTGAGAAACAATATCACCCATTGACTTTTTGATATTTTGTATGAGTTCTAAAAACTTGGCATCCTCGATCAGCGTTTTGTCGAAGTCGGCGTCGTCGAAGTCTTCCGGGATCAATTCTTCTGCTGTGGCACGCAGACGGGACCCAATATCGCTTATTCCCTTGTCCCAAACATCGACCGCCTGGGCTTGGCGGCGTCTCTTCTGCATTGACTTTAAAATCTCCGCATGGCCGGACTGTTCAAAGAAAGAGAGTTTGTGTTTAATATCTTCCAACTCCCCCTTCAGCCTTGACTCTTCAGCCAACCCGGTTTGGATTTCCCGGATCTTTGCCTTCAGGGACAAGTACTGATTTTCTACGGCTTCGATATTCCGTTTCCAGGAGGCATAATCCACCTGTGGGGCATCGTCAACGATACGCAGGAGCGCACGGGGCGTCTTTGCGAGCTGAAAGATCTGCTTTTGGCTGTAGATCCTTACCGGAAACCTCTGCCGTATGTCCCCTTCGGTCGTCTGCCACCCTTGGGGGGTCTGCTGCTGAATTGAATCAAGTTTACCGTTGTAATCCCACTGAATTCTGTATGCAACACCGTCCTTGCGATAGACCACCTTAATCGCCGCGTTTTCGGTCAGCAAGCCGCTTTCCTCGCGCGTCGTGTAGACTTGCCGATACTTGTCAAACTCGCTCTTGAGTTCCTCGGGGATCTCATCTTCGCGCCGCAAAGCAATACGGAGGAACTCGATCAATGTAGATTTGCCTGTTCCTCTGCCGCCGATAATCGCATTCATCCAGGGATTCAATCCGATACACAAGGCTGACGGTCTGCCTATGTATCGCGCATTTTCAACATCGATGGACTCGATCACCATGTCGGCATGTCGATTCGGATCCTCGGAAACCTTATCCGAGCGAAGTACAGAGAGAGGGCCGTCAAGGAGGGCCAATCGAAGCCCCTCGATGCTGGGGGTGCCCATCTTTATCCAGGAAAATCGGCTTCCGGGAAATTTCTGGCCCGAATCTCCTGTTGGGTGATGGGCATCGGAGCCGACAATCTCGGTCCATGGTCTTTTACACGAAGAGTACGCAGCCGGTTTTGCGAAGCTATCATTCATCAATTCCATGGCGAAGAAATGCTCGCAGTTGATTGCTTGCTGCAACGTCTGACCTGTTAATTTGAAAAGACCGTTTGCCTCGTCAACATGGGCCGGGATGGCGATGCCTCCAACTCTTGTGATTTCCTCGGCTACTTCATTCAGGGTTCTGTTGGTTACAGAATCGCATGAACCCTTGGTCCCATTATACCCAGCCGCCCCGAGCAAGGAGTCTATATCGGAGGTTCCTTTATCCTTGTCCAAAATGGCAAGGACATGGATGCCTCCATATACTGAAATCTCCACACCCGGGAAAATATGCAGTGGACGAAAACCTTCCGGTTGTTGCGCTTCCATCCGGGCATACTCGTCCTTCAGCTTGTCAATCCAACCGCCGCTGTTGTGATCAGTAACGGCCACGCAGTCTATGCCGGCCTTCATGTAATCGAGGAGCCATTCCCGAGCCGTCCTGTTTTTCAGTCCTGCTTGATCCGGTCCTTTACCGTAATCATCCGAGGCAGGGGTATGGGTATGGAAATCGAATTTCCACCATCGCGCACCGTTCCAAATGCCTGTGCTCATTGTTTGCCTCCCTCAAATTGCATTTTCATCTGACCAGTTTTCGAATCGATACCCGCCAGCCGTTGATCGATAAGTGCCCGCCAGTTGGCGACGAGTTTCTTGAGCGCAGCCCCTTCCACCGGGGTAGTAACGATGTTCGGCTGTGACAGGCCGGAAGCCTGTGCTCCTTCCAGCGCAGTTCCGGCCAGGGCTTGTGCTACCAGACGCAACCGCTCCCGGTCGGGCCTCGCCTCGTCGAGGAAGTCATTCAGCTTCCTGGGCTCGTTTTCCACCAGCCAGAGGATGCGGTGCAGAATGTCGATCAGTGGGGCGGACTTGCCGTCATCCTTTGGCATCCCCAGCTTTTCGTCATCACCTCGTTCGGCAAAATCGCGCAGTCTGTACTTGCCCTTCTTCTTTTCGACCAGGGCGCGGCTCCCGGACGAGAGTCCGTTCTGGCCATCCAGCTCCACATTCTGGCCGTAGGTGAATACAATGGCCTCGCCCGCGTCCATCTCGGCTGCCTTGTAAGCGTAGCGCCAGAGGACGTAAAACCGACTCGGTCCGTCGACTGCGGCAACGCCGCTTCCGGTTACACCGAAGATCTTCTCCAAAAGCGTCTCCAGCACGACCCCTTCTACCTCGGCCAGGAACTTCTCGGCCGGGACCTCCTCGCCATTGGCGTATTCCACGCAAGAGAAACGGGTGAAGGCGCGCAGCCCCGCGCCCACCGCGGCGATGACCAGGTCCGCACCGGTGATGCCCATCTTCCAGAGGGAATCCACCCGCTCACGGACTATCTTATCGAGCTCGGATCGTACTTCGTCCTCATAAGATCCGGTTAAGCCACCTTCACGCTTACGTGCGACCAGAAAGATGCTGGAGGCGAGAGCAGCGGTGTTAAGTGCTACAAGGCGGTAACCTTCGGTATCCAGCGGCCAGGCCTCGGTCACGGTGAAGCCCGCGCGGCGCAGGGCATCCACGAGAGTGGACCATCCGAGGGTGGTCTTGTGCGCATAGACCACGGTCATCTGGCCGCCGGGCTTCAGCACCCGGTTCGCCTCGGCAAACGCTTGCGCCATCATCTGCTCGTAGGCGAATTTTGCATCTGCCTTGCTCTTATGCCGCCAGGGCGAGGCTACTGCCTCACTCTTTTTTGGCGATACATCTGCGCTGAAATGCTCCGAGTAGAGGTGGCCGATGGTGCGCTTGAGCCAGACATAGAAGAAATCGGAAAGGGCGGCATACTGGATATTGTCGTAGTACGGCGGGTCGGTGATGACGGCGTCGAAGGAGGCGTCGGGCCAAGGGAGCGCGGTCGCCGAGCCGCGGGTAACCGTGGCGTCCAAGGCGCAATCCAGGATAGACCCGATCCCCGAGACAGTTCCTTTCAGGGCTTCAAAGGTGTTGCCGAAGGGGCTAGAAAGGTTGACCTCAGGAAAATCCCACGTCATCGGGAGCGCCTGACGACCAAAGCAATGTACGGGGTGCTGCTTCCCCACGTTCCACACACAAAGCGTGTTGGAGTACATCGCAATCTTGCTTGCGACGGTCGCCAAATACGTCGCCACCGCCTTCGCCCGCTCGGCGTCGAGGCCTGCGCTCCGCATCGCCTCGTGCGCCTCCCGCACCGCCGCAGCGAAGGTGAGCAGGCAGAGCATCTGGCGGGGGGTGAAGAGTTCGGCCATTGTTTTCATGCCATAGTTTGGCAATTGATCGGTTAGCTTCTCAACCAAAGGCTCATTCAGCACAGTCAGCCTTGTTTTCCGGTAGAGCTCCTCAATGCGCTTTTGGATCTCATCTTCAGGTGGGATGACAGACTTCCCGCCTGTGGCTTCCAAAGCCTGTTCCACAGACAAGTACACCTTCCCCTGCCTGCCCGGCCGGGTGCAGACGAGGGCCATCATCTGCTGCCCCATGCGCTTGGCACGGCCCTCGGCCTTCACGTAGTCGCTGTCGGCCACCGTCCCGCAGAAGGGGCAGGTGGCGTTGCCGCCCTTGGAGAAGCCGGCCGGGTCAAAGCCGAGGCCCTTCTCCGTGCGGCTTTCGACCACCTCGAAGCGAACCTGCTTTTCGCCTTTAGGCGCGATCATCCGGAGCGCCACATAGCGGTCCTTCTTCTTGCAGAGCCACGTCTGCCGCACGAGCGGGACCGTCGCCCCGCAGGTCGGGTTCTTGCAGCGCACCGTCCGCGTCCAGAGGTACGCGACGGGCACGAGGTATCCAGGAGGGATGCTTTCCTTGTCTGAAGATTGCCACATTTCAGCCTGTACCGCAGGCCTGTTCCCCTTATATTCGGGATCGGGAATGAGCGGGTAAAGGTCGCCGATCTCGGCCTTGACCTTCTTGAGCACCCATTCGCCCCAGTAACGGACCTCGTTGGCCAATCCGCCCCAGGTAGTTTCGCCCTTTGCGTTCTTCGGGCCGGTCATACCGTGGGCATTGGGGTCGGGTTTCCCGTATTTCTGCGGATAAACCAGCGTGCACAGTTCAATGATGTGCGCCACCGGGTTGAGGTCGAGGGCGTAGGCTTCACAACCGAGGCGCAGGGCTTCCAAAGGGATGGCCCCACCACCGGCGAACATGTCGAGCACCTTGGGACGAGGGGCGCGGCCTTCTTCGATGTCCTCGATGGTGACCGGCTTTCCGGTCTCTTCGGTCAACCGTTTAGCATGGGCTTCGAGAATGTGCCGCTGCGCTTCCTTAATGACGGCAGGGTTACCCGGATACTTGCAGAGCCGCTCGATGAACTTGGCCGCATTGGCCCGGCCCAGACTCTGTTTTTTATTGTCCGGCCCATTTTCCGGGACGAACTGCGATGCCGGCACCATCGCCCCATACACCGCAGCGCGACACGCCACCAGGGGTCGCCGAGCCCACCAGAGGTGAATGGTCGAGATGTGTCCCTTGCGGACGGATTTCTCCCATGAGGCTTCGGCTGAAATAGCTTGAATCGGCAAATAGTCCTCTATGAGACGTCTATCGCTCATACGGATGTCCTCTCGACGCCCCTGCCTGCGCCGCGATGCGTCGCGGCAGGCAGGTCGGCGCTGATGGCCTGGATGGGCAGGAAGTCTTCTATGAGTCTGCGGTCGTCAGACATAAATCTCTCCGTCGTGTTTCATCTTTTTCTGGGCTCCTTTGGTGCTGTTACAGCTTTCCTTTTCTCAAGCAATGCCTGAGTCCGCTTGATCTCGGCAGCCAGTTCCTTTTCATCAGGCAGGACTGTCCAATACTCCGACGCCAACACCTTGTTCGGGAGCCCTTCGAGGGCATAGCGGGCCACGGCTTCGTCTTTCCGGGCGCAGAGGATCAATCCGACAGGCGGGTTCTCACCGTCATGGACCCAGTGTTCCCGCGCATAGTTGAGGTAGAGGTGCATCTGGCCGGCGTCGGCGTGAGTGAACTTTCCAATTTTAAGATCGATGACAACCAAACAGCGAAGCCGGCGATGAAAAAAGAGCAGGTCCACGCGATACCACTCGTCGCCGATGCGAAGGCGCTTCTGCCTGCCGATGAAACAAAAATCATTGCCCAATTCCAGGAGGAAGGTCTCCAAATGACGGATGAGCGCCTCTTCCAGGTCGGTTTCGGAATATTCATCCTTCAGATCAAGGAACTCCAGTACGAAGGGATCTTTGATTTCCTCCTCTGGGCGCATGAGGTCTTCCGGCAGGGTTTCTTCCCCACTACGCAGCATTGCGGCCTTTTTACGAGAAAGAGCCGTGCGCTCGTAGAACTGGGAGTTGATCTGCCGGTCGAGTTGCCGCACCGACCAGCCGCCGCGCAGGGCTTCGGTCTCGTAAAAACGCCTGGCCTGTTCATTTTTCACCGAAAGCAGGCGGACATAGGCTGACCAGGGGAGAGGGAAACGGCTTGCCAGGGATTGAACCTTCTGAAAACTCACCAATTCGCTTGTTCCAGACGCTGTCTGGAAATTCTGCAAGCCTTTCAACGAGCCAGCGTCGTCCGATATTCCAGACGGTGTCTGGAAAATGTCCTGGTAAGCCGTATAAAACGATCGCATCTGGTAGAGATTGCTCTTTGCGAAACCCCGGCCGTATCTCGACGTCAGATCACGGGAAAGCCTCTTGAGCAGTTCTTCACCGTAGTCGGCTCGTTCGGAGCCCTTTTGTTCTAGCTCCAAAATGCGGCGGCCGATGAACCAGTAAGCCGCCGTCATGATGCAATTCACCGAACGTGCTGCAGAACTTCTGGCTGCATCGATGAGCTTGGAGATGTCTCCAAGGACGGAATCATAATGGGTTTCCAATGTTCTGTCCGGTTGTTGCGGCTTTTTCGTCATCGATTGCCCTCCGCCACCTGGTTCACCGTCTCGGCAGGGATTTCGTAGAACCTCGCCGCCACGATTTCCTTCTTGGCGTGGTCAAGCTTGGCAACAGGGTTATGGATACGCATAAGCTCCGGGGAATCACCCAAGGGGTCCCAGACCACGTAGAGCCAGTAAGTCTCTGCCAGTTGCGCTGCCTTGTACCACTCGTTGGTAGTCAGCCTTACCGGTTGCCCCCGCAGGCGGCCTTTGACTTCGACTCTCTTGACGAAGACCTCGCCGGTGGCTTCGTCGGCGATCCTGTGGGCGCGAATGTCGAACCCCAATTTCAGATGGCCGACCCGCTCGATTCGCTCCTGTGGAAATCCCTCCGCGACCAACGCTTCAATGACTTTTTCTTCTGCAGCGATCTCACTCTGCCTGCGGATATTCGGATCGAGTTCGTCGGAAAGACCCGCGAGCTGGACCTGCGTGTCGGCATCGGGAGCGAGCACAAAGGCCGTTCCTATGTGCTTGATCGGTCCAGTTCTGGCAATCTCAAGCCGTTTTAGACCGTCGAGGCGTTCCTGGCGTGCGCGCTGAAGCTCATCCACATATTTCCTGGCCTCGTCGGCTGCGAGTTGGAACTCCCGCTTGGAAACCGCCTCGGCGGCAAGCAGCATGGCCCGCTCCTGGGCGCGGTCGATCCGGGCCTTGAACGACTTTTCCAGGTATTCCCGGCAAACCTGAGCGAAATGCTGCCGCTCTTTCTGACAACGGGCGCGGCACTCGAGCTGGTAGGTCGCTTTAAGAAAATCGGTAGCCGCCTGCGTGGGAGTCGTTTCGATCTTTTGCGGCGGATGCGGGTGCGCTGCAAGGTTGAGGAGGATGTCGCTCGGGATGATTTCGTGATGCCCGCGCTCTTCCCGAACGGCCACGAGCTCGCCATAGAGCGGCACATCGTTCCCTTTCGAGTCTTTGCCACGGATCGATATCTCAAAGAAATGGATACGGTAGGGCTCTCTGCACAAGGGATCGACGAAGAAACCGACGCCGGAGATCATCCCCGCCAGCCGTTCGTTGAGTTTCTCGTCCACCGCCGCATAGAGCGGATGTCCCGGCCCCATCAGCACAGCGTCAACATGAGCATCCTGTTCCAGGTGGTGTTTGTGGAAGGTGATCTTTCGGTAGGACGATTCGGCTTTCCCGACCTTCTGGACGGAGCGGAGACGCTCAGAGCGAAGGTCCGCAAGGACGTGCTCGACGCGCCACAACCCGTCGGCTCTCGGCTCGATCCGAAGGCCCACTTCCCGAGCAGCAGCGACGAACTGCGCTTCCACATACCGGGGCATGAGCCGACGCTCTTCGACCT
>Ga0209720_1001471_pt1 | contig 19921 bp, 30 predicted proteins | sample AD_JPNMR3_MetaG_FD_184426 | JGI IMG/M metagenome (GOLD analysis project Ga0209720, IMG submission 184426) | Active sludge microbial communities of municipal wastewater-treating anaerobic digesters from Japan - AD_JPNMR3_MetaG (SPAdes) (version 2) | ecosystem: Engineered > Bioreactor > Anaerobic...
ATCTATGGTTAAGATTAAAAAAGCTGTGATGTAGGAGGATAAAAATATGTATGATTGTAGCTTGAATGAATTAATTATAGGTATTGTAAATGAAAAAAAAGAATTAAGAGACTTTGCTCCAGATTTACAAGATATATTATACACTAGCTTAATGTCTCCTGATATTCAGTATAATGTTGAAGAAGGAGATTACATTTTTATATATGATGATATTGCTATATTTGTACCCTCTAATTATTTAGAATTATATAACAATAAAAATCTGATTGTAGCTTCTTGCGCAGAGATTGATAGAGTTATGGGATTATTTGCAGATTACTTCCCAATGAAACTAGTTATGGACGGATATTTTTATCTTGTTCTTAACCCTTTAAGTGATTTAGGAAAACAAGTTTATCGGCAATTAAGTTGGTTGAATGATTTATTAATAAAGTGGCAAAATAGAGTAGGGAAAATATCGCTAGAAGTAAAGTATGTATATCCATTAAAAAAATCTAGAAATTTATTCTTAGCAAATCCATCATTACAGGATTTTACACTACACTTTATCATTCATAATAATGAAAAACAAAAGATATGGCAAATAGAAAAAAGTGTAAAGTTATTATTAGAATCACAAGGGATTGATTTATTTAGAATCATTAATGATTATCATATTCATATACCAATAAATAAAAAAATTGACAATATGATAGCACGCCTTCTTTATTATCCCATAGCGAATAAAGAAGAGAAAAGACAAATCAGGAGAACATATAAATATGAATTAGCCGAAATGAAAGCTTTTGATAAAATTAAAACTACTTTTCAATCCTAGGTAAGGAGGATGATAAAGTGCAATATTATGCATCTTTACCATTAACAAAAAGAGAAACATTATTAACGGGGGATGTATTATACAGTTGTAATGGTATTATTAATATTATTGCACCAAAAGATTTAAATCAAACTCATATGATACAATACATAAGTAAAGAGCAAACCAATCTTATCGTAGATAAAGAATCTGATCAAATTATTTTTCACGGACAACCAATGGAAGTACATCATAATTTTAATGCAATGGATACATTTATATATAAAAGTTCTATAATAGGAGGTCTAGCTGATAAATCACTACAGTCTCTTAATCATTTATTAAATTGTTGGATTTCAGAAAATGTTTATAATGTAACTTACGCAATTAATATCCCGCCAGCTGTAACAAATAGTATTTTATCTCATGAAATATATTGTAAATTACACGATAAACCATATCTATTTATAAGTATGAAAAAACTTTCATATCGTAAATCAAATCTCAATTTATCAATAGAAAAATTAATTTTAGAAATGTTAGCAATAAGAGGAATATTTATTAAACAAAAGAAAGATAATATTTATTTATATTGTTTATTAGGAGAAGAAATGACGCCAATGGAAAGCGAAATTCTATCAACTATATTTTGTTACTCCTATTCAGATAGAAAGGAAGTATATCAAAAATATAAAAATGAGATAAAGGAAATTAAATCTATGTTAAAGATACACGCAATATTGTAAGAAATAAATAATATGAGTTGAAACTTTAAGAAAGGGGTGGTATAATATGGGGAATGATAATGAAATGAGAGACAGAATTTATCAATATTTTAATGATAAATGTTATGTTCATTATAAAAATGAAAATGAGAAATTTCTATTAGTAACTAATAATGACTATGAAAAAATTGATATGAGAAATATTAATCCTAAACTATTGAGGATGAAGCAAAATCCTATACTACAACTTTTCACAGAAATATCCATATATATATCTGATCCTCCATGTTATGGAGGAAATTTAATTATTGATACTAATAGCAATCTAAATAAAATAATGTGGGAAGATTTATCACCTTTAATAATTAATTTATCTTTATTTAAATTTATAGCTAAATCTATGGAATTGTTCTTAATGATGGATAAACCTTGTGATTTTCCTCATTATGCAATATCAATCTCATTACAATATGACTTTAAGATACCAAGTGAAGATACATTAGAGCAAATAAAACTATTATTAAATATGAATAAAATAATTATTAATGATCATTTCAAATATACTAATTCTGTAATCAATATATATATCCCTATTAATACCGAGATTACTCAAGAAAGTATTGATTTACTTACATATTTATTCTTTAATAAGTATTATAATTCAGAAGCAATATTAAATAAATATTCTTTAGCTATAGAAGAAGCTAGAGCAATGAGTAAGTTAGAAGTATTTGTATCATAATAATATTATAGGGGGTGTGGTGTAATGCATAGGAATAAGAAAAATTTAAGAAAGATAGGGGAAAGAGAGTATTATCGGTGTATTAAGAAACACGGGTATATGTATTATATGAGAGAGAAAGGAAAGATTGAAAAAATGATTATTAAAAACTTAAAAAGGGAGATGATAAATAATGGTTAAAAATTCAATTACTCCAAATCAATTAAAAGAGCTGGTTAAGAACATCGTTAAGCTTCCCAATCCGCCAACACTATTCATCTGGGGACCTCCGGGAGTAGGAAAAAGTTATATCATACACGAGATAGCAAAAGAGCTGAAATATGATATCCAACCTTTCATATTAAGCTTAATTGATCCAACAGAATTAAAAGGATTTATTATGCCTAATCGAAATACAAAAGAAGCTGAAATTTTTCCACTCCATATCTTACCTAAGGCACCAGGTATCTTATTTCTAGATGAAGTTAATACAGCTTCACAAGCAGTGTTAAATGCAGCTATGAGAATGATACAGGAAAGAGAAGTTGGATTTGAAAAGATACCTGACAACATTGCAGTAATATGTGCAGGAAATAGAATAGGAGATAAAGTTAATGTATCTAAACTATCCTCAGCATTTATCAATAAATGTATTCATCTTAATGTAGAAACATCAGTTGAAGATTTTAAAGTTTGGGCAACGATGAATGGAGTATGCCCTGAGGTTATTGCATTTATTTCTAATTATCCAGGTGAACTAATGGCAGAACCAAGAAATGATTATCCATATCCTACTCCAAGAGCGTGGGAAAAAGTTAGTAGAATGATGACTGAAATTGATTTAAAAATAGATGATAAGCTACCTTTAATCTGTGGTTTAGTGGGGGATGAAATAGGAATAAAGTTTGTTGACTTTGTTAATAATACATTTGATGTTCCAGAGTATCTCACAAAAATATTTAATGGTGAGAATATTTATCCTAAAGGAACTGAACCTGCTAAATCTTATATGCTAACTGCTTCTCTTTCTCAACAAGCGTGTAGTGATTATGCTAAGTTAGGAAGAGTGTTAGATTACTTTTGTAATGCGCCTGAATACTTTGCTCCATTCGCAACTTCATCTTTAAAGACAATAATAAATGCAATTGGAGAACAAGATTTCTTTAAATATGCTAAAGGAAATCTAAGTAAATTTACAAAAAAGTATAAAGATTTATTTATGGGGATAGAGGGGGTAAAGTAAATGACAACTGATGAAAATATGGGAATCAATAATATTATTAACTATGTAAGTAAACTGTTATCTCGACTACTAATTCACGATCGCACAACAGGGATACTGATTACTCCATTATTTAGATTTTGTGTGAGGGAAATAAACAGTTTTGGTAATGGAGATAGGGCATTCATTGGAGTTAATCCAGCTACTGAAGAACTGTTTATAGTTAAAGAAGAGTTTGAAAAAATCCCAGAGATAGAAAGAAGATTTGCTCTCTATCACGAAGCTCTTCATATTGTATTAGCTTCTCAAGGGAGAGAAGATAGCAGAAATCATCTTCTCTGGAATGTAGCAACTGATTATGAAATAAATGCTTTATTAAAGAAGAACAATATTGAAGTTCCTAATTATGTATTATATGATCCCAAATATGATGATTGGTATGCTGAAGCTATATATAATGATTTATGTAAGACAGCTAAAGCATTAGGTATTAATGTAAATGGAGATGGAAGTATAACATTAGATAAAGGAAAATGGCAAATAGATCACCATCCTGTTCTTTCTAAAGAAGAAAAAGCAAAAGCGCAGATGCACGAAAAAAGAGCTGCTATAGAAGTAGAACAACAATATAAAAAAGCAGGCAGGTATCCATTAGGTATGGATCTGGCAATCAAATATGTTACAACTCCACAAATATCGTGGGAAGATCTTGTTATTAGCAATCTTAATAATGTAGATAATAATGACTACAGTTACAGAAAACCAAATAGACCACAGCTAGCTCTTAATGATATATACTTTCCGAGTATGAATAATTATCGAAGAGAAGTAGTTGTTATTGTAGATACCTCTGGTAGTATTGATTCAGTAACTTTATCCCGATTTGTATCAAGAGTAGTAGATATAACTTCTATATTTAGAACAACTGTTTTATTTATAGATGCAAAAGTACAATCGGTTGTAGAAGAAGGGAAGAATGATTGGGAAAGTCTTGTGAAAGCAGTTAAGGGAGGAGGAGGAACTACATTTGCTCCTGCTTTTAAATGGATAGAGGAAAATATTCCTAATACAGTTACAGCAATTTTAATGACAGATGGCTATAATAGTGATAACTATATCGAAATTCCTGACAATATAGATAATATTATTGTGCTAACTACAGAGAAATCTCCAGAAGGATTTGAACCGTCTTTAGTAATTGAGGTAGATAAAGATACTATATGATAGATAATCCAATATGTTTACTCAAACTTATTGTCTGTATCTTTATTTTCTTTATACCTCATATCGTTTTTCGCAATTTCTTTAATACTATTCTATTTGAGGTTATGTTATATACCTATCCTATTATTATATTATTAGTAACAATTTGGGTATTTAATATATAAAGGGGGTGTGTAAGTAATTATGAGATGGCAGGTTAATCAAAATGAAAAACAGCAACAATATGTTTTTACTGAATACTTTTTTCATCCTGAGGATATTAATCAAGAAGCATTAAAAAAGAAGAGAAGTAATAAAGATAAATGGATGAGTGTAATGGAAGGGCTTTATGATGAAATAGAAACAGTTACATCAAAACAATATGTTAATGGTGGAATATATTACATTAATAAAGGAAAGCATAAAGATAAATTTTGTCTTATAGCAAAAGTGGGGAGTACATCATATAGATATTTTTATAATAATATTTACTTTCGTTTTCTCTTAAATGAAGAAGGAGAGAATTTAATCTTTATTAAAATGTTAGCAGGAAAATAAATGTCGATGAGATGGCAGGTTAATGAAAGTGAAAAACAGCAACAATATATTTTTACTGAATATTCCCTTCATCCTGAAGATATTAATTATGAGGCAATGAAAGGAAAGAAAGGGAATAAAGATACGTGGCTAAGTGTAATGCAGGGACTTTATAAAGAAGCAAAGGTTATTATGTCTAAACAATATATTAATGGAGGAATATATTATATTAATAAAGGAAAACATAAAGGTAAATTTTGTCTTATGGCTCAAATAGAAGGAAACTTGCATCCATATCTTTTTTATGGTAATATTTGTTTTTATAGTAAGCCATATCTCCGTTTTATTTTAAATGAAGATGGAGAAAGTTTGGTTTATATAAAAATGTTAGCAGGAAAATAAAATAATATTATACAGGGAGGTAGAATATAAATGGATAGAAGATGGAATGTTGAGGAAGATGAAAAGAGAAAAACATATATTTATACTCGGTATTATTTCGATCCTAGAAGCATTAACTGTGAAGCAGTAGAAGGAAAAAAGGAGAATAAAGATAAATGGTTAAGCGCAATGGAAGGACTTTACGATGAATTAGAAGTAATTACATCAAAACGATATGTTAATGGTCGAGCATATTATATCAATAAAGGGAAACATAAAGGTAGATTCTGCATTATAGCAAGAGCAGAAAGTGATGAGTATCGAAATGATATATATTTTCGCTTCATTTTAAATGATGAAGGGGAAAATTTAATCTTCATTAAAATGTTACTAGGAGAATAAAGATGGATGAAAAATTAATACTAACTGATGATAATAACAATATTTTGAATCTTTCTCTTACCTGTCCACTGTGTGCTGTTATTGATAATTGTGATAAGCGAGGAATTAATATATTACATTTTAAATTGTATGATGTTCCGGTAACTTACTTAAATGAGAAGCACAAATATCACAAAGATACACCAATAGGATATCAATATATTTCATTGATTGTAGATCCAGGTGCCCAAATATGGAATGCTTATCCTAGCGAAATAGATGTAGTCTCATCATATTTAATTGTCTATCAAAATGTATTGTATGATATTAAATCTTCTATTCTAAATTTACCATATATTAACACAATAATAGATAACTTAGTTTCACACAATGATCCTATATTACCTTTACTTCATAATCCTATTTATATTTCACAGATTAATAACTATATTGCTTCTATTCATATTAACGGATTACAATTAAATGAATATACATATAAACATATAGGCACAATTTCCATTTTTCCAGATATTGATCTTAATTTAATAAACGAAGAAAATGTATATACTTTATTTCGAAATATACGAACATACTTACCTCAATTAGTAAAGATAAATGAAGAGTGTAACATAATCTCTATTGGTACAGATATTACCCAATTAGAATTAAAGCTACTTTCAAGTAAATATTTACTTGATTATTATAATATACCTCCTACTTATATATGTTTCAAATATAATTTATTTCCTGTTTTATCTATATACTCAAATATATTAATTTACGAATTAAATAAGATTTCCAAAACACAATTACCGTTTTCTTCTATGTGTCCTATTCCAGATGATAAGTTCATAGAAGAATATGAAGCACAAAAACAAATATTACAATTAATATGATAAACTATAATGTTAATATGAATTAGGAGGAAAATGTAATGAATGAAAAATTAATATTAACTGATGATAGTGGTAATACTTTAAACTTTTCTCTTACTTGTCCATTGTATTCTATTATCGATAATTATAGAAAGCAAAAAATTGATGTATTACATTTTAAATTATACGATGTCCCAGTAACTTATTTAAATGAACTATACTTTGGAGAACTACCATCAGAATATAAATATATTGCATTAAATATAGATCCAAAAGCTAAAATATGGAGTATCTATCCTAATAGAGTAAAGTCATTTTCAACTTATCAAGTAATACATCGAAATGTATTATATGATATTAAATCCACCAGTGAAGATTCATCATATACAAATATAATTGTGAGTAGCCTGTTACCTTATAGTGATACTGCACAATTTTCATTTTACGATTCCATAAATATTTCAAAACTATCTAATAACTGTTATGCTTCTATTCGTATTAATGGATTACAATTAAATGAAGGCACCTACAAACATATAGGCACAATTACCATTCTTCCAGATATTGACCTTGACTTAATAAATGAAGAAAGCATATATACTTTATTTCGAAATATACGAACATATTTACCTCAATTAGTAAAGATAAATGAAAAATGTAATATAGTTCCTACTGGCTTAGATACCTTCCAACAAGAATCAAGTTTACTTGCAAGTAAATATCTATTTAGTCATTACAATATACCACCTAATTATATCTATTTCAGATATAGTTTATTTCCTGTTTTATCTATATACTCAAATATATTAATCTATGAGATAAACAAAATCTCTAAATCACAATTACCATTTTCTTCTATGTGCCCTGTTCCAGATGACAAGTTCATAGAAGAATATGAAGCACAAAAACAAATATTACAAATACTATGAATAAGATAGGAGGAACATATAATGAGTGATTTAAAATATATGAATGATGGTACGGTAAGATATCCACCTAAGTATCATTATATTAATATTCATTTTTATCCAGATGAAATTAAAGAAGAAGTAAAATTCTTACCTGATATTGAGAAGTGGGAAACAGCAATGGAAGGATTGTATAAGAGTAAAGAGAGAGAAATAATTCTATATCCTAGTTATACTTATTTTTCTCCTAAATTAACAATAAGTGAAGATTATCAATATAGAATAACACTTAAAAAATATGAAGCTGATACTTATGTTTCTGGAGGAATATATACTAGCATTAATAATGATTCAGAATATTATTTAAGTGAAGATTATCAATATAGAATAACACTTAAAAAATATGAAGCTGATACTTATGTTTCTGGAGGAATATATACTAGCATTAATAATGATTCAGAATATTATTTATTATCTTGTTTAACATTATATGAAGAAAATAATTCTGAATTTCCTTTATTGAGTTCTGTTACAGAAAAAGGAACTATATTTTATACTTTTGTTCTTAATGATTTAGGAATAGAAAGAGTAAAAGTAAGAATATTATCAGGAAAGGGGGTATAATAATGTATACTACATCAACAACAAATGAGGGCGAAAGTAATGCAAAGGAAATAATTATATTAAAAAATACTGGATTTAGATTCGTACCGGAAGACTTAATAAAACTAGATGAAAATAAAATAAAAAGATTTAATGAAGAAAAGCATGAAAACATATGGGAAATAGCAATGGAAGGACTTTATGATAAAGTAATTTCCAATCGAACATATTATTCTCGCACTTTAGATGCAAATGTAAAAGTTGATATTAAATATAATATTATTAGATATGATGGCTGGATGGATGGAACTGTATATAAGGTGTTGAGCGGAGAAGACACAAATAAATATTGTGTGTTAGCAACTACAGAAAAACGAATAAATGATAATAGTTATGTAAATATTGAATATCAATTCTATTTAAATACTGAAGGAGAAAATATACTGTTTATGAATATGTTTTCCTCCTCAGAAGGGAGATAAAAATGAAAGAGGAAAAAATTATCTTATTAGACGATAAAAAAGAAATATTAAATGTAACTTTCTCTTATCCTTTATACCAAACTATAAATAACTATACTAAGCAAGGAATTAATGTGTTACACTTTAAATTATATAGTGTTCCAGTAACATATATACAAGAAGAAATAATGTTTTATAAAATGCCACCATACAGATATATGGACTTAATAATTGATCCTAATGCAAGATTATGGAGCACTTATCCAGTGGAAATGAAAGTAGAAGCAAAATATCAAATTGTGTGTCAAGATACAATCTATTGTATTGAATCAATAAAGGAAGAAGATAATAAGCAGATAGATGTAATATTAAATAATATTATATCCTCAAACGATGAGGAACATCAGTTTGTGAAACAATTCTTTCATTTTACTGAGAATATAGAAAGTGGAGGATTAAATACAAAAATTAAAGTTAATGCACTTCAAATATTAAATAATAAATATAAACCTTTAGGCTCCATTTCAATAGTTCCAGATATAGCTTTAGAGAAAATAAATTATGACCAAATATATGAAACATTTGTAGTCTTACAAAAACGATTACCTCATTTAATAAAAGTAAATGAAAAATGTATTATATATCCTGAGGAAGTAGAAACAGTTGAACCTGGTATAGTATTAGATAAATACTATCTCCATTATTATAATCTTCCTTATTCCCTTCCTACTTTTAGCTATGTTTTATTTCCTGTCTTATCTATATATTCAAATATATTAATCTATGAGTTAAATAAAATTTCGGTAACACAATTACCTTTTATTTCTATATGTCCTGTTCCAGATGATAAGTTTATAGAAGAATATGAAGCCGAGAAGCAAATTATTCAATTAAAGGATAATTTTTAATTTATAATCTTTATTTTTTGTATTGCAAGATAAAGCCCTGCCTGCAAGGGTAAGGATACAGCTTGCAAAAAAGACTTGACATTAATAGTGTTTTGGTGTAAAATATAAGTATATTGAGTTTAGGAATATAAATTCTTGGTGAAAATCCATAGAAGCCCTGTCTGTAAAGACAGGGAGTATTCACTAAAATAAAAGGAGGTATAAATAATGGAGACAATAAAAAAGGAGAATAAAAAAAAGAAAATTCAAACTAAGGTTTTTGATGTAGATAGTTGGGGGATGAACTATATAGAAATTGATGAAGATAATTTAATTGATGAACTATCAAACTATGAAGTAATTTTATTTAACAAAGGGAAATCCTTTCCTTTCTATGTTGAAGGATTATTTGAAGTTGCGTGTCGTTCTGATAAAAACTTCCTCAATCAATTTATTAAAAAAGCAAAATATGATAAGGTAATTTTATTTAAGCACTATCAAGACTACGAAGTCTTTTGTGGTTTTTAATATTAAAAGGACGAGAAGGAGATGATAATATGTCATTAAGTGAAGCAATGAGGAAATTAGGTAATATTGAATCACTGCGAGGATATGCTAAAGATTCTCCAGGTGTTACTGGTTTCTATGCTAATGAAGTTTTAGGAGAGTTAGGAGAGGCACTAGAACAAACTATCCAATCTCAATTTAGTTACCAATCTCAAGACATAGATATTAAAATACAGCAACTTAAATCTGACATTATCAAAATAATAAAGGAAGCAGTGAAAGAAGGAATAAAAGAAGGAGTAAAGGAAGGAATAAATGAAATCAATAATATTAGAAAACGATAAAAATGAAATAAGAGACTTCTCTATAACGCATCCAGATTTATATAGTATGCTCCTTAATTATACTATAAATAGGGAATACAAAGCAGTAAAATTTAAATTACACGGAGTTCCTGTATTGTTTTTTACTAATTCAAAAGAAATCTATAGAAGAGGTTACTATTATAGTCCTTTATATTCTATTGTAGATTTGTTTGTACACTTAAATGACGAGCCTATTGATATTGATTGTGAACGCCTAGTATTTTCAATATTGCACCAAAACATCATATGGAGAATAAATATTAACGATGATAAATATTTATATACAGCTTTAGAAATTGCTGAAGATATTGTAGCAAAAGATGACCCATATATAGAATACTTATATCCTCCACAGAAGTCATTAAATTGCCCAAGACAAATATATAATAATGAAAGGCAATCTTGCTTCATTGATACTATTTTTATCTACGGTAATAAATACACCTGGCTGGGAAACATCAGTACATTAGTCTCTTTTCAATTAAATAAAATATCTTTTGCAGATATTAATACTATATTTCATACTATAGGTAATATCCTACCTCGTGTTATTTATAATACAGAAGGAGTACAAATAGGAGATGGTGATTTGTTTTTCGTTGAACGTCAAGTAGTATTAGATAAATATAATTATGACTTTAAGTCAATGAAAACAAAAATGGAACGAAGCGTACAAACAATTCAATTCTCTTTCTTTCCTATTCTAACCATCTACCCTAATTTATTAATGTATGAAATAAACAAATTTGATATCTCCTATCTAAAACCAGATTATTTTAACAACTTATTAACACCGACTAAAGAAGATATAGAAGAATACGAATCACAAAAACAAATTATACAAAACTTATTATAAAAAAAAATCTCTATCATATACACCATAATTAACATTTTTGTTATCTTTGGTGTATATGATAGAGATTATATAACCACTAGATTTAATAGAGGTGATTTAATTGCAATTTCCTTCCATTCTTATATGTTTTATCTCCGGATTGCTGTCTTTTTTCTCTCCTTGTTTTCTTCCTATTATACCTGCTTATATTAGTTATATTTCAGGAGTAGATATAACAGAGAAAGATAGGAAGAAAGTTATTAATCACATCCTCCTATTTACTTCTGGGTTTAGTATCGTATTTATTTTATTAGGTATTGGAATGTCGTTCTTAGGTAGCTTATTACTTCCTTACCGTATCTGGTTTAATAGGATAGCCGGTTTAATAATTATTATTTTCAGTCTTCAAATAATAGGTATTACTAAGATAAAGCTTTTATATAAAGATATTCATTTAGCAATCAAAACCCAGAAAGTCAGTAACTTACGTTCACTATTATTAGGTATTATTTTCGCTTGTGGATGGACACCCTGTATTGGACCTATCTTAGGTTCGATTTTATTTTATATTGCTACATTAAATAGCTTATATTATAGTATCTTTCTGATATTCATTTATACTTTAGGGTTAGCTATTCCTTTTATTATTCTTGGAATAGGATGGGAATACATAAATACAAAATTACGTCATATAACTAAACAGAGTAGAAAATTAGAAATCATAACCGGTGTTGTTATACTAGTATTAGGTATATATCTTCTTATCCTTTAATAAGTTACATTTAATAAAAAAAGAGCCTGATAGAGATGCTGTTTTATCAGGCTCTTTTTTTATTCTTGTAAAGATTCAGACCAAACAAAATCGCAGAATATAGATATATATTTAGATAACTCTTTTATTGCACACTCATCGGTGAATATACCACACTCTTCCTGTAAACAATCTGCACCATTTAAAAATGGACATTTAACTCTTTTTTTCTGCTCTTCCATATTTCATCCTCCTACATAGTATCTAAGTCTATATCAATTTTATTTCTCCAATAACTATCTAAATCATCCCATCCTTTCATTGTGCCATTAGCTGGAAAAACATTTGCATTTGGATCTTCAACAAAAGAAAATTCAAAATCACCACGAGATTCTATCTTACGTTGAATTTGCTCTAAAGGAAGTAAGGCATAATTTAAAGCGTGAGCTCCATCAGCCGGTCCCATATGTTCTACTGTTTCTACTATCTCACCTGTTTCATCATCTTCCTGCTTAACAACTGCTAGATTTGTTATATGCCCAATCAAAACATTTAATTTGTCATCAAAACGTGGCAGTATTATTCTTTTAGTACGGATAAAAGACATAACATTTTGTAGAGATAATGTTCTATTAGTTTTGACAACATGCCCTTTTTCATTCCAACGAGAAAGAAATCCTCCCACTATATATTGACAAGCATAAGTTTGATTAGGAAAGTAATGCAACATTTGTGCATTTCTATCCTTACCATATCCAACATCACAAATAATATAGTCAGGTTGATATACTGAAATTCTATTAGCTATCTCTTTAACTTGTCCTAGTGGTTCGCTAGTGTCTTCTACCCAAAAGAAATTAATTAATTGTATTCTCCCATCTGAACGCAAACCTAATACTACTACCCAGTTAGTATTACCCCAATCTATACCCACACTAATTGTATCAAATTCTCCTCTTCCTCCTCCTATCATTGTTAAATTAGGATCTATAGCTTGCATTATTTCTTCTCTCCGTATTCCTGTATTGCTATCTACATAAGGTTCACCTAAAACATAATTTCTAAATAGTTGCTCTGATTTATATTTTAATCTCTTTCTTACTATCTCATCAGCTGAAATCCAGGGGCAATTTATTTGTGAAACATAATACCCCATTATATCTTTATTACTATATTCTGATATCCACTCTCCTTGTTGCATTCTATTTAATTCTTTTTTACATTTTCTGCAAGCAATTATAAAAGCACCATCGTCAACCTCTTCTAAATATGGTCTATACTTGCTTTCATCCACCAATAGAACATTATCATCAAATGTAAGGAACTGCTTTTCTCCACAGTGTTCACAAGTATAATAATAGTGATACATATTAGATTTAGAATAAAGACGAGCTACACCCCTCATAGGTAGAGTTGGAGTAGAAAATCTACGAATTAATCCATAAGGAGAAGAAGATAATGATTCAGTAAAAGCAGTTTCTACTTCATCTTTCATTCTGTCATATTCATCAAAACACACTAAATCAGCAGGAGTACCTTCTCCTAAATTTGTTTCCCAAGCTGAAACTAGATGCCAATTAGAATTACTTATTGGTTTAAGATAGACATTTCTATTTTTAGAAGGACATAGATTACTCAAAAATTTAGATTCATCTAAAGCAGTATCAACTCTGGTTTGAGAAAACTTTCTCAACTGCTTATCTCTAGGAAAGGTGTATATAGCGTTAGTATAAGGATGGTAAACAAGAAAATGAAGAACAAAATTAATATGTGCTTCAGAAGCTCCTACTTGTCTTCCTTTCATCCATACAACATCCTGTGCATAATCTTCCATAGGCTGAATTAAAAAGTGGCGCCACTTACGTGGGTTAGTAGTATCGTAATAAGATAATTTTTGCCCTTTTAATCTTCTATATAACTGAGCAAAAACTAATACTCTATCTTTTGCTCTCTCTTCTAAATAACTTTTATAATCTACATTTAAATCATTCTTCAATTGGTTCAATGTCAATCACTTCCTCTAAAGCTTTCATATCTAATTCTTTTAGTGCTTCTTCTCCTAACTCTTGTTTAATCTGTTCTACTAGCACTGTAATATTAGTATTTGTATTACTAATATTTTCTTTCCTCTCAGTAGCTTCTCCTGTTAAAAGAAGATATGTTTTCATTAACTTAACAAAAGATTCAGAGAGCATATCAAAACTTTTAGCTGGTGCACTCTTCATTTCCTCTAGCCTACTTCTAATTATAGTTTCTAGTTCATCCAAAATATATTCTTTAAAAGATGTTTCACCTTTCTTATAAGATAAATAATGAGAAGGGTTAAATTTATCCATTATTATTATCCTCCAAACTCAATCTCAAATCTCTTTTGCACTCTATCTAAAAGTTCTGGTGGTAATTCTTCATGCAGTATATCGATTATTCTTTCCATCATACTAGTTAGCTCAGATACATATTGAATTAGTTTTTCATTATTACGAGCAAGAATATGGGATTTGACATTAATGGCATTAATAACATCTTTAGCCGATATATTCTGAGTATTGATAACAATATCAGTTCCTTGTTTGATAATCCTATTAAGGTTATCAATATCACTCCATATATCAGAAATATCTTCAATAACCTTCATTCCAAAAGGTAAATTCTTAACTGCAATAGAAAACTCATTTGCCATTAACTCTCTAATATCTATGTTATCTTGTTTTGACTTAAGATATAAATAACGATACATCGAAATTACGTGAGAGGAAATATCTAATCCTCTTTCGCTAATATACTTTTGTATACGTTCTAATGAATAGTTTTCATCAATTAATTTGTTAATAAAATCAACATCTTCTAACTCTAAAATATTATTTATTTCATTAATGATATTAGGATCTTTATCGTTTGTTGGACTTAGGTACATCCTTAAACTCCTCTTTTCTTAGTTTAATAAAATCAGGGGTGGCGAAAGATAGTAAATATCCTTTCCCAGTAGTTATATATACTTCTTCTAACAATCCTTCATTTACCATTTTTTTCAATTTTCCTTTTTTTATTCCTAGAGCTTCAAAGTATTTATACAGTATTGGTCTATTATACTTATCTTGATAATAAGCAACTGCCTTAAGAATCTGATCTCTCCAACCCAATCTTTCTCGCCTCCTCTCTTAGTTTTTCTAGTATACTATAATATAGATCAAATACAGCAGACTTTCTTCCTTTTCCAAATCTGTTTATAATATATTCGTCAGTAAGAGCATACTGAGAATAAAAAATCAAATTAATAAATTCCTGTTCTTCAGAAGATAAATTTTTAATTAATTCCTGTATTAATTCTTTATTAAGAGCATACTCTTCAACTTCATCAGAAGAAGTAGAAAGATATTTAACTTCAAAAATATTATCTTCTTCATTCTCTATAAGAGCATCTAAACTTACAGTGTTATTAGAATTATATTTTGCTCTATGTACAAGGCGATAAGCAGTCTTCTTGATAATTGATTCTAAATATGCTTTTTCGTTGTGTAAGTAATCTAAATTCTCATGCTTATTTAAATATTGAATAATTTCAAGTCGTAAATCAGAAGCAAGGTCATCACAGTTAACATGATCAAACCGACGAGCGTAAATATGAGATATAGAATTTATTAAAGGATCAAGTTGGGTTAAATACTGCTCTACCTTTTCGGATTGCATAGGGGATACCTCCAATTTTATTACCCTCAATAACTAGTGTTACTAATGCTTTTGTTTTCCACATCCCCACAACTAAAGCATTCCCTCCTTGTGAAACTGCTTTCGTCATCCACTCATCAATAACTTTTGTAGAAGGCAATGAAGCATATGAAATAGTAAAAGAATTTTTCTTATTTAATTTTAGAAGTAAATAATTATTAAATTCAATAATACAATACTCATTATTTAATATTACAATTTCGTCCTTATAATCTGAAAACGAATATAACTTCTTAAAACCTCCCCCATCTTTCCTATATTTAGCTTCTAGGGAAATATCTATATTGGTGCCTTTAATAATCACATCTAGTTTGTGCATATCAGAGGCACCAGAGGAAGGTTGCCGATGTATTTCTAAATCCAAACCTAATTTTCTTCCTGTATAAACTAATCTATACTCAAACCTATTACCTCTATCTCGTGATAATTTACTCATTATTTTCCTCTTCTAAATAAAAATCTAAATCAACAGGATCACTAATTATTTCTCCTTTCACTTGTTTAATCTCTTCTCCTAATAAGCGAGTGTAATTTGTAATATAATTAGCAACAATAATTATTTCATCACTTAAGTAATCCAACGTACCTTCAATACGTAAATTATCTCCTTTCTTCCAAGTGTCTATAACAGAAGTAAGTAAAAAAGCAGTATTATTAAAAATGACTACTTTAATAGGAAAGCTATTATACATACCTGTTAATAGAACAAAGAAAGAAATTTTATCATTCCCTTTCTTTGTTTGCTCAATAATAGGTGTACTGAATAAGGTAGCAGAAACATTAAGGTAGTTTATCATATGTTACCTCAAAAATAGAACGCTTCGTATTGCAATTAGGGGATAACCATATGCTATCTACACGTGGATCTCTAGTTCCATCATTTCTTTTCATAGCCCAACAAACAGTAGGAAAATCTACTCTTTTCCACCCATTATCTTCTAATATAGTATATATTTCATTTCTATACCCCGATAAAACTACTTTTCCTTTAACATTTAGTAATATATTAATTAAATCTTTATGATCTTCCGTTGTCATTTCATGTTGATATACATTTGTTTCTGTTCTTGTAGAATGAAGATAGGGTGGATCACAATAAAAGCAAGTAGTTTCTCTATCATATACATCAAAAATTTGCCTGAAGTCTAAATGTTCTATTTGAACTCGCATTATTCTTTGATGAAATTGAGGTAAATATTCAATAACACTTAACCACCTAGAAGTTTGAATAGACATATTCCTGTGTGATATATCTATACTAGGAGTAAAAGAAGTGCCAAATATGCCACTAAATCCCATTCTTGCTGTTATAAACCATCTATAAGCTCTTTCAACATCATCCTCTACTTGATTCCAAGTGTTCTTACAAAATTCTTGTTCCTCTCTGCTATAAGGAGTTAAAACAACTTTTCTATAAAATCTTTCAAACTTTTCTTCATCTCTTAATACCCTAAAAAAATTAACTAAACCACTATCTATATCATTATAAACTTCTACAGGAGATGGAGGTTTAGCAAATAATAATGCTCCCCCACCTCCAAATACTTCTACATAAGTAGTGTGCTTAGGTAAATATTCTAATATCTTAGGAGCTAATTGCCCCTTTCCCCCATAATAACTGATAGGAGAAGTTACTTTACCTATAACTTTTTTAGAGCTCAATCAAGCTCATCTCCAACTAAAGGCATAATAACATATGTATAATTGTTTGCTAATAAGGTAATCGGATTGTTTTTATCTATAATATGAATTGTTACTAACTCATCATCTAAAGTCTTTAATGGCTCCATTAAAAATTTGATATCAAAAATTACTGTCATATTATTTCCTGTAATTGATTTAGGTACTACTGTTTCTTTAAATTTACCTTTTCTACTGTTATGTGTAACAGTAACTTTGTCTTTATCAATTATTAACTTAGCAGCTTCTAATACAAGAGAAGCTCGGCTTAGAGTCTCCAATAATTCACTTGCTTTAATTTCAATAATAGATGTAGCTTTATCATGTGCAGAAACAACTTGTGAATATGGAGGAAACTCTTTATTTACTAAACGAGAGAAAAATATAATGTCATCATATATAAAAAATATAATATTCTTACCTATTTTTACTTCAACATTTCCTTCTTCAGGAAGAATATTATCAATATTAACTAAAGTATCTCTTGACACACAAGCTGATAACTCGCTACCCCCTTCTCCTACTACAGCTAAAGCAAGACGGGTATCATCGCTTGTTACAACTCTAAATTCCCCATCTTTACACTCTAACAGAGAAGGGAGAATATCTACTCCATACTCACGCAATCCTGCTTGTGAAATAAAATAAGTACGTTTTAATGCTTGTTTAAATTTATTACAGGGAACAACGAATCCAGATACTTCTGGTTCTGGAAATTCAGGAAATTTATCTGCACTCATTATAGGAAGTTCTAATTCTGTATCTAAGGATTTAACTAATAAAGAAATTTCCTGCTGTTGAAAATCAAAATCACATTTTTTTAAACTAGATAAAAATCCGTATAAAACTTTACCATCAACTGCACAACTAATATCTGATTTTATCAGTGGATCATTAACCTTAACTTTAATCCCTGATTCAAGATCAGCTGCTGTAATATATAATTCTTCTTGCTGTGATTGCAACAAGACACAACCTAAAATAGGTATAGAAGCATTTTTAGGTGTAATTACATTTGCTTTTTTTAATGCCTTTAATATATCCACTTCTCTACCTCCCTTTAAATTCAATAATTAAATCATTATTTATACTTATTTGTGGTTCTATTTTTACTCTTCCTAAATTATATAAAACATATGTATCATAAAAATTATATAATAAGCTATAAGATAAAAATAATATTTTATTCTCTTTCAATATACTTCTAAAAACATTAATCATTATGGTAGTTCTATTTCCTTTCTCAGCTTTTCTATTTCTTCAATCCCTTCATCTATTAAGTCTTTCTTTTCAGGAGAAAGAAGACACAGTAAATGAAGTAATTCGCCAACATGAACAACTTCTTCATCAGCGATATCTAATAGTACTTTTTTAGCAAAGGGGTCAGTAATAGCATCAGCATGAGCAGTATATAGATGTATTGCCTCTAACTCAGCAGCAATACCAAGGCACAATGCTCTTTCTACTTCTGTTTTACTTAATGCTTTACTTGTTATTTGCCCTGAAAATGGATTCAAAAAATCAGCCATTATTTATCACCTCCTATTAAATTAAGATTTAACTGCTTCTCTTTAAAGTTTTTATTTTTTACACCGGTTGAGTATCTTTCCCATGGAACTGTTAAAAATATCTGCTTCCTATTAACCCATCTAGCAAACTTTCTTTGATATGAATCTGACTTATCATATGGCATAACAAAAGGATGAACACCTAAACTCCTTAATGTTTCTACTCTATATAAATCTTCTTCAGGAGTAGAATCATATCCTATTAACACATAACACATTAATTTATTTGCTGGAATATACTTAGTTAAAGTTTTAATTCCTTTTACAACTGACTGCTCATCCTTCGCTCTATCCCAAGCTATATGAATATCTTTCCATAGTTTAACTTTAGATAAGTGTTTAGCCATATCATCATCAATTAACCTAGCATCTAATCCTTGACTAAAGTCAGTGTAAATATTATGTTTTATCAATTGATCTAAAACACGGTGAAAATGATCAGGAAGAGCAGAAAGGTTAGGATCTAACAACCTTAGTCTATTTTGACCATTCCAGAATTCATATATATCAGCAACAGGATGAGCTTTGCCTTCTTTTTCTCTTACTATACAAAAAGAACATTTACGAATACAACCTCTTGAAGTGTATCCCATTGCATAATCACAATTTAATATTTCATAATCAGGGTAGATATGTTCTATTTCATCAGGTAAAGTTTTATGTAAATCATATCCTATCCCACCTTTTACTATTTCACAATTAGGAGGTTCAGGAACATCAGGAGAGCTAAGAAAAACTTTACTCATATAAACTCTATCTGGTTTAGAATAAAGGGGACGGTAAATGTCC
>Ga0209720_1001474_pt1 | contig 19901 bp, 20 predicted proteins | sample AD_JPNMR3_MetaG_FD_184426 | JGI IMG/M metagenome (GOLD analysis project Ga0209720, IMG submission 184426) | Active sludge microbial communities of municipal wastewater-treating anaerobic digesters from Japan - AD_JPNMR3_MetaG (SPAdes) (version 2) | ecosystem: Engineered > Bioreactor > Anaerobic...
ATATATGTTATAGGATTTTCCTCTAAAGCTTTCTTAAAAATAGCTTAAATACTCCGTTTTTTAATATCTTTCCCCATATTACATATATTATACAACATTAAAAGAATTTTCTAAATTGGTAGTTAAAGATTTTAACAAAATAAGAATTAATAAATTATTTTCTAAAGTCCTTTCTAAAGATAGACGATGTATATATCAAATATTTACTTAGGGATTGCAAATAGTTATACTAATGAGAGATTATAATTATTTATAAGCAAATAGGGGGGTTATTAAAATGATAAGAAGATTTCCCATTCTTAAACTTCTGATAGTTTCTATACTCCTTATTTTTCTTGCTGGTTGTGTCCCAGGAGGTACAAATGGTACTGTAGGACTTATAACCTGGCAAAGGACCTATGGTGGGAATTACGAGGATAGAGCGAACAGCATACAGCAGGTAGCAGATGGAGGATACATTATTGCAGGTTATACATTATCCTTAGGTACTAATGGTGATGCATATATCATAAAGCTTAAGGGAGATGGTAGTTTAGATTGGGAGAAGAACTTTGGAGGAGTCTACGAGGATAGAGCAAATAGTATACAGCAAACTACTGATGGAGGATACATCATTGCAGGTTATACCCGTTCCTTAGGTACTAATGGTGATGCATATATCATAAAGCTCAAGGGAGATGGTAGTTTAGATTGGGAGAAGAACTTTGGAGGAGTCTACGAGGATAGAGCAAACTGCATACAGCAGGTAGCAGACGGGTATATCATTGCAGGTTATACCTCTTCTGGTACTGGAAATCATAATGTATACATCATAAAGCTTAAGGAAGATGGCAGTTTAGATTGGGAAAGGAGTTTTGGAGGAGAAAATTGGACTGAGGCAAACTGTATACAAGAAACAGCAGATGAAGGATACATTGTTGCAGGTTATATACGTTCTGGTACTGGCGATCGTAATGTATATATTTTGAAACTTGATAAAGATGGGAATTTAAACTGGGAAAGGAGTTTTGGAGGAGAGGATTGGGAGGAGGCAAGCAGCATACAGCAGGTAGCAGATGGAGGATACATTACTGCAGGTTATACCCGTTCCTTTGGCAATGGATCTTATGATGTGTATGTATTAAAACTTAATGCAGATGGGCGTCTCTAAATAAAAGGGAGGGAGAATTTCTCCCTCCCTGAGATAGGAACTAATAGAGGTGTGTTAGGCCTTACCTGTGGGAAGAGACTCCCATATTTGGAGCAAGATTCTTTACAGCTGGTGCAGTTACTACAGATGGTGGAATATCTGGGCTTACGGGTAGATTCATAATGTATCTTATAGATCTTACTAACATTAGCTTAAATAGATCTTTATAAGTAGTAGAATATCCTTCTGGTATTCCTCCTGGTCCTTTTACCACATACCATTCCAAAGGAATGGTGGTTGCTAATACCCTTCCAGCCCCATATCTATATTCAATGTAGGTGGGGAACTTTTCATCAGAAGAAGTTTCTCTAAGATATATCATAATATTTGTAATAGGAAGCCCTGCATCAAGATTATCAAATCCACCATGACTTGCATAGTTTCCATAAAGTTGTGCTGGGAAGTTTTTAGTAATAGGATGTTCAAAGTTTAATATATCATTGTAATAATCATAGTAGTCTCCCCATGTTACACCGCCTGGAAGCGTAGAAGTGAAGTCTCCTTCTGCCCATCCCCAATCTGATGCAACCCAGAAAATAGTTCCCCCATTATATACAAATGTGTCAAAGACATTCTGATTTGCTGTATAAGTATCATAGAAATCTTGAGGTTGGTCTCCCTCTATGATTATTAAATCTCCGATGTTTAAATTAAGGTTAGGAGTCCCTCTAAGACTTCTATATTCGTATTGATTTGCCCCAGTTCCTTCAGCCATTTCTATTTCACTTTGGAGGATATCTCCAATTACAGTAGATGGAATCCCTGCAGTAGCCCATCCAGATTCATCTTCTCTAAAGATTACCACATGTTTTATTGCCTTTGTTAATACTAAATCTTCTGCAGTCTTTGTCTCATTTTCTCCCAATGATAGAACAGTTGTAGCAGGATAGTAGATGTTATTAGGATCTTCTGCTATTATCAAGTAATTTCCAGAGGCAATATTTTCAAATGCATAATGACCATTTGCATCAGTATATTTAACAGGGGGGGTGGTCTCTTGTGGAGTTTCTCCTGGGTTGACTATAGCTTGTTGAGATATTAATGTAACTTTTATCCCCCCATGCTGTCCCGCAGCCTTATCAAAATAACGAGCGATTCCTGAAATTGATACATTTCCTTGTGGGACATTGGGAGGCTGGGAACACCCAGTAAATACTGATAGGATAAGAATCATGGAGATTAGGATCAAAAACTCTCTTTTCATTTTAAGCCCTCCTTTAGGAGAAGAAATTTTTGGAAAACAGGGAAAACTTTTTAAACCTCCTTATTTTAAATTTTTGATAACCAATTTCTATTATTAATATAGTTAACAAATTTTTAAGTGTCAGTGATTTATATCACACTTTTTATGTGATCTTTGTCACATAAAATTTTTAGATTATTCATATATAAATAAGTTTTGGTAAGGAGTTACTTCTATTTTCTTTATTGTTTTAAAAAAGAAAATATTATCTCTTATGGGAATTATAAAAATTAATCTATGAATGATCATAGATCAGATCTCTTTATAATAGGTTATGATTTTAAAGGGTATATGATAAAAAATGAAAAGATGAGGATTTTATTTAAAAAGGGAGAGGAATTTTTTCCTCTCCCTTGATGGGATAATTATTGAATAAACTGTATTGAGTAATCTACTATTTTAATTCCTCTTCCTCCCATGGGATCTCCATTTGGATCAGAGATATTAGGGGCGCGATAGTAAAAGTCTACTTCGCAGACTCCAGATGCTATTCCTAAGGCTACAGCTTTAGCTACTCCTTCTAAGGAAATATATAGACAATAAGTTTGATTACCTTTTAATGCGATATTTTTAAATTGAATGGTATATCTACCATTAACAGACTCTGCTGCACCAGTTACCTGTGTCCCAACTCCTGCTAATGAAACGAATACATCATATCCTGGGATATAATATCCGGTAACTCCTCCAACAATCGCAAAGAATGCATCTGACAAAAAATCTGTGAAAAGATTAGTGGCTTTTTGCCAAACTACATCGTTATATCCAGGAGCAGTATCTACTACCCTGGGATGGTTCCCTTCTGCTATACCTGTAACAACTTTTACAGCGTATTGAGTAGCACTACCTCCTACAGGTAATACATAATCTATTTTATCTACAATTCCTTTTACATCTACTGTTACAGTTAAATTAGCTATATGAAAATTGTTATCAGGAGCGACTACTTTAAGAGTTTTATAATCAAAAACTCTTAAACTTGAATATTGCTCATCCTGAGGTGCTTCTGCACGTGCAAATATCCATGCTTTAATGAGATCACCCTGGAACCATGCATAGTCTCCCGAGGCTTTATCAGAATACATACCTGCTCCAATTTGTTGATAAGTAATTTGAGAAGATGCAGGAGGTGGTGTGGGCATGCCAGCAAATCCCAACCACTGAACCCAGACATTCTGAGCAGAAGATCCATCATGTTTTGTGAGAGCAAGTAGAAAGCCATCATTTCTATTATTTACAGCTCCTGCAATTACTCCAGGCTGTGCAGATGATACATAGGCAGGTCCTTTTGTAAAGGCTGGTGTAAAGGATATATTTTGACCATTACTCATTAATTTTACTTCCCCCTTAAATCCATTAACTGGGTCAGGGCAAATAGCACCCCATATTACCCAGGCATCATTTACAGGATTTCCATTACTATCTACAAGATAGAGATCAAAACCTGTAGGAGAGTTATTCATTGCTCCGCTTATCAGTGCCATTCCATTATTCTGGGCATTTGTTATAATGACAGGATATGCAGGAAGAGAGAATGAAATATGTTGTCCATGTCTTGCTTTCATTATATTTCCAGTCATTTTTAAAGATGGATCAGGGATGAAAGCTATCCATTGAACCCATGCGGAAGGGACAGTATTTCCTCTATCATTTACTAATGAGATCCAGAAGCCTTGAGGTGTAACATCTACAGCACAACTTGAGACAGCTTTACCTCCAATTTGTGCTGAAGTTAAAACTACTGGAGTTTGGGAAAATGGAGTAGGGAAATTTATTCTTTGTCCATGTCCTGCCATTATTACCCCATACTGTGGGGATTCTGCTGCACTAATTGGGAAGAGTAAACTTATAGATAGGAATAAGGAGATGATGAGAAAAAATTTTTTCATGTTGTCCCCCTATTAAGTATTATGAGAAGTTAAAAGTTTTCCTTCTTGCTTAGGGTAATATGGTGAAACTTCTAACTCATCTCACAAAAAAGTATAACTTAAATTTTTTTAAAAAAATACTGATCTTTATCACAATTTTTGTGGGTTTTTCTTGTATAAATAAGTTTTAACAAAAATTTACTTCTATTTTCTTTATTTTTTAAAAACAAAATATTATCTCTTACGAAAGTACAAAAAGTTAACTTATGAGTAATCATAAAAGAAATGTTCCTTGCAATTGGTTATATGCTTGAATGCACTTAGGATAGTGAGATCTATAGGAGGTATATAAGGAAAGAAGAGTAATAAGAAGAAGTAAAGATACCTTAGGAAGATTTAAATATGCATAAAAAAAGGGCATAAAAGGAATTTTTTTGACCTCCTTTTATGCCCTTTCAGTAGATTCAATACCTAAATCTGTTTGGAACCTGGCTAAAGAAAAATTGTTATGTTAGCAGCTTATTTTTTAACCTGTTTGTTTACCATATATGAGCAGATAATTAACACTGCTCCTGCTATGATGTGTAAAATGAGAGTTGTTCCCCCTACTCCTGAAAAGAGTGGAATTATGATAGCTAATACACCGATTATAAGGTTAATCCAATTGTAAATCATCCATCCCGCCTCCTTCCCTTACAAAAGTTTTCTGACCCCACAGCTACAATTATATAAAGTATGTAAAATTTTGCAAGATTTTTGAGAATAAATTTTTAGTTATTTATAGCTTATTCTACAGGTATATAGTTTATCTGTGATCCAACTACAATTTTCCCCTCATCAATAGTTAAAACTGGGATAGATTCTATACGAATCTTCTTTCTGCTCCCATCAGGTAAGCTTACTTCCGTAGTAGTTTCAAATGGTTTTGGACCTGGGAAAGAGAAAGCAATCTGATAAATTTTAGAAAGATCTACTTCTCCGACAGTGATTTTTTTACCTAATATAGTAAAAGCTACGTCAAAGGCTACCTTTTCCACCTTGATATTAATTTTATTCTCACTGAGGTCATATCTAATAGAAACATCACCATGAGCAGGAACAGAATAGGTTAAAGATGGATTTTTAATTGATACGGTTACATCTGCTAAAAACTGTGCTTTTCCAGAAGTTAAATTTATCCTCGGGTTTTTTACCATCCAGGTATATTCGCCTTTTATTCCTAAGATGCTAAAATTGTCAGTTTTTTTAACCTCTCCTACAACAAGTAAAAACTTATTAAGAGCATCTTGGCTGATTACTATACTGGCATCAGGTTCGTTTACTTGAGCTACAGAAGGAATGCTGAGAAGAACTAAAATAAATAGGATAGTTAAAATAGATCTCAATGTCTTCATGATAACCCTCCAATATTTGAAGCTTAGAAAATTATTATAGATTAGAAAGTTAATACTTGTCAAATAAAGTACGATTCTACTACTGTTACAATTAAATAGTGCTTACTTGACAAATTACTTCACTCTTTATATAATATTAGTAATAAATTATTAAATAGAAATCTCTGAGATAATCTAAAAGTCTTTTAGATTTACGAAACAATCATCTTCTGAAAATTCATACCATTTTAAAGAGGATGATTCCCAAAAATATGGATAGATATAATTAATTCGCAGAAGTATTTGAAAAGCAATAATATCTGAAGCTACGACATAATCATAAAAGGAGGTGAAAACTATGAAAAAGCCAGGGACTGTGGCTTTTTTAAGCACTTATCCTCCAGAGGAATGTGGTATTGCAACCTTCACCTATGATTTGGTTAATGCTATAGATCAATATTTCCCTTATTTTAAAACAAGAATTATAGCTATGGAAGAAAGTGATAAAGAATATGAATTTGACGATAAAGTAATTTTTAAGATAAAAGATTCCGAACCAGAGGATTATATACTTATTGCAAAATGTGTTAATGAATCTAATATTGATATAATAAATATTCAACATGAATTTGGAATATTTGGAGGAAAAGAGGGAGAATATCTGGAACTTTTCCTTAACAATGTAGAAAAACCTGTTGTTACTACTTTACATACAGTTCTTCCTCAACCTGAAGAGGGACAAAAAAAGATGATTCAAAAGATTGCCCAAAAAAGTGAAAAATTAGTAGCTTTAAGTAATACTGCAGTTCAATTTCTAAATAATTCCTATAGAGTACCAGAAAAAAAGATTACTGTTATTCATCATGGAGTTCCAGTATATGATTCTTTATCTAAAAAAGAAGCAAAGCTTAAATTTGGTCTTTCAGATAAAATAGTGGTTTCTACCTTTGGATTAATAAATCCAGGAAAGGGTATAGAATATGTTATTGAAGCTGTCTCTTTGCTCGTGGAGAGATATCCTAATATAATTTATCTAATTCTTGGAAAGACACATCCAAAAGCCAAAAAATTTTATGGAGAGGAATATAGAGAAAGATTAATGAAACAAGTAAAAGATCTTAATATTGAAAACAATGTTGTATTTGTAAATAAATACTTAACAAAAGAGGAACTTTTGGAATATTTGACAGCAACGGATATTTATATTACTCCCTATTTAAATAGGGATCAAATTTGTAGTGGAACCCTTGCTTATGCTATGGGTTTAGGAAAGGCTGTGATATCTACCCCTTACCTTTATGCAGAAGAGATGTTAAGGGATAGGAGAGGAATTTTAGTTGAGTTTAGAAATTCTAAAGCAATTTTTAAGGCTATAGATAAAATTTTGAAAGATCCAGAATTCATGAAAACCTTAGAGAAAAACGCATTAAACTTTGGAAAACAAATGAGATGGCCATATGTTGCTTTTAAATATGTGGATCTATTTAAATCCTTAATTGGCATTCCAAAGACGGTAGAAATTTCGTACTAATATTTATAAAGGAGGTGTGGGGTATCCCATGATAAAAATTCCAGGCTATTCTGCCCTTACTCTTTCTCATCTAAAAAGACTTACTGACGATACAGGAATAATACAACATTCAAAGTATGCCGTTCCTGATAGAGCATCAGGATATACTACCGATGATAATGCCAGAGCTTTAATAGTAACAGTAAAGTATTATGAATTGACCAAAGATAAAGATATTCCAGAATTAATCATAAAATATTTAAGCTTTGTTAATTACGCCCAAAGAGAGGATGGATATTTTCATAATTTTATGAGTTACGATAGGAAATTTATTGATGAAATGGGATCAGAAGATTGCTTCGGGAGATGTCTTTGGGCTACAGGATATTTGGTGGGACATTTAGATATTTTCAATTTACATTTGGCAGGAAAAGAAATATTTGAAAAGGCATTAAAAAATATAAGGGATTTAAGTTCTCCAAGGGCAAAAGGATATAGTATCCTTGGACTTTATCACTTTTTTAAAAGGTATTCAAAAAGAGATGATATTTTGAATTATATAAACGAATTAGCAGAATCCCTTGTAAATCAATATAAAATTACCAAAGATGAAAATTGGAAATGGTTTGAGGAATATCTTACTTACGGTAATGCTATTATCCCTATGGGCTTGTTCTATGCTTATAATTCAACTAAAAATGTAGAATTTTTAAGAGTTGCGAAGGAAAGTACAGATTTTCTGATAAAAACCTTAATTAAAGATAGTTATTTAGATTTGGTGGGAAATAAAGGTTGGTATTATAAAAATGGCATAAAGAGTGACTATGACCATCAACCTATAGAAGCAGGCTATATGACACTCCTATTTTTAACTGCTTATAATACAACTTTAGATAAAAGATATATGGAGTTAGCTTGGACCTCTTTTGATTGGTTCTTTGGGAGAAATAGAAATGGTAAAGCCTTATATAATGAAGAAACAGGAGGATGTTTTGATGGACTTACTCCTGAAGGAGTTAATCTTAATCAAGGAGCAGAATCTTTGTTAGTTTATTTTTTAGTTTATTTATCTATGTATCACCAATTTGAGAGAAAGAGAAGCGAAAAAGATTTACATACTAGTAATAGAGTATAAAAAAAGCTTTAAAGAATATCTTCTTAGAAGCTTATGAGTTTAAAAGATAATCTAATAATTTCCTTTTACTGGCAAAGCTAAGTCCTACTGTAAGATCGTTTATACCATAATAAAGGTAAAGAGTATCTTCTTTTAAAACTACCCCATTTGGGAAAATAATTCCTGATTCTTTTGAAGGACCTACAACCCATTCCTCACTCCTTTTAATAACTTTTATGGGATTTTCAAGATCAAGAAGAGCAAGTCCTACCCTATAAAGGGCACCACTTGCTGTCTGTCTTACACCATGATATATGATAAGCCATCCCTCCTCAGTTTCAATAGGAGGTGGTCCAAGTCCTACCCTATGACAGTCCCATAAGCCTGGTCTTACTGGGAGTAGAACATGATGTTCTCCCCAATGCTCTAAATCAGGGGAGAAGGAAATCCATATATGAGCATCTCCTCTTATAATAGGTCTATGAATTAGAGCATATCTACCATTAAAAGTTACTGGAAATAAAGCTCCATCCTTATCCTCTGGTGGTACAAGAGTTCCGTGACGAGTAAAATTCTTGAAATCTTTTGTAAGAATAATAGAAATGACTGGTCCTCCTGCAGAGAAAGAAGTATAAGTGATGGCATATTCCTCTCTATCTTTTAGAAAAACAATTCTTGGGTCCTCTAATCCCCACATCTCTTCTTCAAAATTTGGATCCGGAATTAACGTTGGATGTTTGGCTATTTCCCAGTTTGAAATACCATCTTTACTTCTTGCAATAGTAAGGTGAGAGAATCCTCGGAAGTCTTCAACTCTGACAAGAAGAAATACTTCTCCATTTAACTCTACTGTTCCAGGATTGAAGACTGCAACAGCAGGATAAGGCCATTCCTCTGGCGAGAGAATGGGATTTTTAGGATATTCTTCAAAAATTAGGCTCCTTGTAAATCTTTCCATATTTATATTATACCATAATTAAGCTATTTTACATAAAAAATATCTTCTAACATTGCTCATACCTATATCTGATAATTTTAAAATATTAACACTTGACAAGAGAAAAAAGAGCTATATAATACTGAATGTTTAGCAAGCTATTAGTTTGCTTGCTAATTTTTAGCTTGATAAAAATTTTATTTAAGAGGAGGTTTAAAATATTGTTTGCAAAGGAGCCAAATGATGCACCTTTTTTAGATTTAAAAGGGATAGAGCCTATTTCTCTTGAGGTATTCCGGTCTCTTTTTAAAGTTATACGCTTTCATAGTCAGCTTTTATTTAAGTTAACTTCTGAGAAGGGTATTTATCCTGGGCAAGCTGCGTGCCTCTGGTTTATTAATCAAATTCCAGGTATAAGCCAGAGTGATCTTGCTAAAAAGATACACGTAGCACCTCCTACTGTAACTCATATGCTTCAGAAGTTAGAAAAAACAGGGTTGATAGTACGTAAAGAAGATGAGCATGATCAAAGGTTGAGCCGTGTATATCTTACTGAAGCTGGTATGAGTATATTAGATTCATTAAATGATATCTTAGCTGAGATTATAAATACAAGTTTAGATGGCTTGGATAGTGATCAGAAACATGAGCTTTTGTATTTGTTAGATGTTATAGGCGCTAATATATTGCGTAAACTTTAAAAATGAAAGGAGATGTACTTACATGAAGGATTTACTGATAAAGTTTTTAAGACCTTACTGGAAACAGCTTATCCTAACCATACTGTTGTTATCAATACAAGCTATCTCTAATCTTTATTTGCCTAATCTAAATGCTGATATTATCAATAATGGAGTAGCTAAAAGTGATATCCCATACATCATACATACTGGTAGTTATATGTTGTTTGTAACGTTACTATTAGCATGCTGTGCTGTAGCTTCCTCTTATTTGGGTTCTAAGATATCTATGAGTTTTGGACGTGATTTGAGGAGAGCTATATTTTATAAAGTGGAGAGTTTCTCGCAAGCCGATCTTGATAAATTTGGTGCACCATCACTAATTACCAGAAATACTAACGATGTACACCAGTTGCAGATGTTAGTACTCATGGGTTTAAATCTTATGGTGATGGCTCCTATCATGTGTATAGGTGGCAGTATAATGGCTTTGAGACAAGATGTAGTGTTATCCTACTCTATAGTCATTATAGTACCTATTATGGCTGCAGTGGTGGGAGTTATCTTAGTAAAAGCTATACCACTATTTCGTTCTATCCAGGTAAAAATAGATCGGGTAAACCAAATCATGCGTGAGAAATTGATGGGTGTTAGGGTTATAAGAGCATTTGTGAAGAATGATTATGAAGCCAGACGTTTTGACGAAGCCAACCGTGATCTTACTACCACTACATTAAGAGTAAACCGAATTGTAGCAGTTGCTATACCATTACTTATGATCATTATGAACGTAGCTACTATTAGTATAATATGGGTTGGGGGTCATAGAATAGATAGTGGAGCTATGCCTATAGGAAACTTGACAGCTTTTCTAACATACGTTATGGAGATAATGATATCAGTTATGATAGCTATGGGTATGTTTATAATGGTACCACGAGCTGAAGCATCAGCGGAACGTATATTACAAGTACTTAATACAGAGCCATCTATAGAAGATAAGAGTCGGGTTGTAGCAGTTCGTAATGTAAAAGGAACTGTAGAGTTTTGTGATGTAGAGTTTTGTTATCCAGGTGCAGAAGAGCCAGTGCTAAAAGATATATCTTTTGTAGCAAGACCTGGCAAAACTACTGCTATCATAGGAAGTACAGGATGTGGAAAGAGCACCTTAGTAAATCTGATACCACGTTTTTATGATGTAACGGGTGGTAGCATAAAAATAGATGGTGTAGATATACGTGATATATCCTTACGAGATTTAAGAGATATGATAGGATGGGTACCTCAGAAAGCATTTCTTTTCAGTGGAACCATAGCCGATAATCTGCGGTATGGTAATGAGAATGCTACTGATGAGGAGCTTTGGCATGCATTAGAAATAGCACAAGCTAAAGATTTTGTAATGGCACTTCCTGATCAATTATATGCACCTGTGGAACAAGGAGGAGTTAACTTCTCAGGAGGGCAGCGTCAGAGACTTGCTATTGCCAGAGCATTGGTTAAGAAACCATTGATATATATATTTGATGATAGTTTTTCTGCTCTTGACTTCAAAACTGATTCTAAACTGCGTGCAGCACTTAAGAAGGAGACTGCTAACTCCACAGTTATTATTGTTGCTCAGAGGGTTAGCACTATTATGGATGCTGAACAGATTATCACTTTAAATGATAATGGTACTATAGCAGGAATAGGTACTCATAAGGAGCTTATGAAGACCTGTGAGGTATATAGTGATATAGTTTATTCGCAGCTTTCAAAGGAGGAAATAGCATGAGCATAAATGATAATCATCAAAATAAAAAGCCAGAAGTTAGACAACATAGGAGAGAAGTTAGAACACGACGACATGGTGGATTTGGTGGAGGACGTGCTGGTGCAATGGCAGGTGAAAAAGCTAAAGACTTTTGGGGTACACTTAAACGTCTCATAAGCTATCTTAAACCTCAGGCTATACCAATGCTCTTAGTAATACTATTTACCATTGTTAGTGTAGTATTTACAGTGAGAGCACCAAGAATAATGGGTAGTGCTACTAATAAGCTATTTGAAGGGCTCATAGGTAAAACCCTACCAGCTGGTATGACCAAAGAACAAGTAATATTTCTTTTAAAAGCTACTGGAAAGACGCAGATGGCAGAGATGCTATCTGGAATGAATGTGGTGCCAGGGCAAGGTGTGGACTTTAATGCTTTGCTGCATATACTACTTACCCTTTTAGCCGTATATGCTGCAGCTGCTCTCTTCCAGTGGTTACAGCAGTATACTATGGCAGGTGTGGCACAGAATATTGTGTACAATCTACGGAAGCAAGTGGATAACAAACTTGCAAAACTACCTTTAAAATATTATGATAATCATTCTCATGGTGATATCTTAAGCCGTGTGACTAACGATGTGGATAATATAGCACATACCCTTCAACAAAGTATTACTCAGATAGTACATGCTATAGCAACAGTAGTGGGTGTGTTAATTATGATGTTTTCTATAAGTACGCTTCTATCAGGAATAGCACTTACAATTATACCATTAGCATTTTTGGTCACTATGTTTATTATGAGACGATCTCAGAAATACTTTATAGCTCAATGGGATAGTACTGGTACTTTAAATGGTCATATAGAAGAGACATATACTGGACATAGCGTTGTGAAAGCATTCAATCAACAAGATAAAGCTGTAGAGCGTTTTGATGAAGAGAATGAAAGAGTTTATGAATCCAGTTTCAAAGCTCAGTTTATATCCAGTATAATACGTCCAGCTGTAAATTTTCTTAATAACGTAAATTACGTGATAGTCTGTGTTATAGGTGGAATACGAGTATCTAATGGTGTTATGACCTTAGGTGATGTGCAGGCTTTCATTCAGTATTCAAGACAGTTTACTCAACCTGTAGTCCAAGTTGCTAGTATAATGAACATTCTACAATCCACTATGGCATCTGCAGAACGTGTATTTGAGTTATTAGATGAAAAGGAAGAGGTGCCAGATACTGAAAAACCAGTAGTGCTTGAGGATATAAAGGGACATGTAAAATTTGAACATGTGTACTTCAGCTATACGCCTGATGCCCCACTAATTGAGGATATGAATTTAGAGGCTAAACCTGGAGAGACTGTAGCTATCGTAGGTCCAACAGGTGCTGGTAAAACAACTTTGGTTAATCTACTTATGCGTTTCTATGATGTGGATAAAGGACGTATCACTATAGATGGTGTGGATATACGAGATATGAAGCGAGATGATCTACGTAAAATCTTCGGTATGGTGCTTCAGGATACATGGTTATTTAATGGTACTATAAAAGAAAATATTGCCTATGGTAAAGAAGGAGCTTCTGATGAAGAGATAAGAGCAGCTGCTCAGGCAGCATATGTGGATCACTTTATCAGAACACTGCCTCAGGGATATGATACGGTACTTACAGGAGATGCTTCTAATATATCTCAAGGTCAGAAGCAGCTTTTGACCATAGCTCGTGCCTTTTTAGCTGATCCTAAGATACTAATCTTAGATGAGGCTACCAGTTCAGTAGATACACGTACTGAAGTGCTTATACAACAAGCTATGGCTAAACTAAGAAAAGGTCGTACCAGTTTTGTGATAGCCCATAGATTATCTACTATACGTAATGCTGATATCATATTAGTTATGAACAAAGGTAAGATTGTGGAGCAAGGTAGTCATGAGGAACTTATGGCAGCTCGTGGCTTTTACTATGATCTCTATATGAGCCAGTTTCTTGCACCTGTTTCAGAAAGTTTAGAAAATGGAAACAGTGTAATTCGGTAAGCTGTATATGAGTAGCTTTTAAATTATAGCTAACCACAATTGTTATAAAAGTTAATATAGGTGATACGAATAATTTGGGCACGCCATTTAGACGTGCCCTCCGTATTTCCTCAAAATAAAATCTTCCTGAAAATATATCTTTATACATAGTTATACCTCCTGAGTTTCTTTTCGTAAGCTCTATCTAACTCCTCAGATATTCTCTCTATCTCAAGAGAAGGCTCTATTAGATTTATTGAGTCCCTTAACTTTATTAAATTCCTCTTCACAGCTTCATCAATCTCTTCAATCTTTATTAACCTATTGAGAGGAGTGTCTATAGAATACTTCTTCTTTATTTTCCCTCCATCCCTTCCCTTTTGAATTATCTTCATTGTTGGCATGAAAAGATTATATCTTAAACATACTAATCTATACAACTTCTCAAGTTTCTCTTTCTCTTCCTCAGTATCATATCTTCTCCATCCTGTATATACCCTAACCATAGACCAGTTCTTACTCTCTACATAGGGAGCATCATTTTTCCTATAAGGTCTGGAACGAGTAAACTCTATTTTGTTTCTATCACAGAACCTTTGTATATGTGTATTGATAAACTCTGAACCATTATCTGAATGTATTTCCTTTATCTTTATAGGAATAGATTTTACTATTTCATTAAGAGCTAAGTTTGTCCATACCATTGCTTTATTCCTTAGAACTTTCAGTTCTGTCCATCCTGTAGATATCTCTGTTGCTGTAAGAGTGTAAATGATGAACTAAGTCTATCTCTAAGTATCCTGGTTCTTTAGGCTTATCAAACCAACTCTCTACGAATGGAGGAGATGTGAAGATTTTATCTTTATTAATTCTAATAAACTCTACAAGATGTTTAGAGGAAATAAATTTCTTTAGTATAAACCTTCTTTCTCCCTCTTTTTGAGAGTCTATTTATAGAGGGATCAGAAATAAATATGATATTATTTTTAGCATAGAAAAACTTACCTGAAATTTTAAGGAGATAAGAGAGATACTTTCTATTCATATGGAGGATAGAAGATAACTCATCAAGGATTTGAGATTTCATCTTTTTAGAACTTTTCTGATAAATTTTTGCATTGTGTTTAATAATTGAGTTTTTCATTTTCATGTTATATATTTTTTCAGGGATAGTGGTGAGCATCTTAATACCTCCTTCTTTTTAGAGTATAAGGAAGTATTTAAGGTATGCTCGCCATTTTTGTCAACCATTTTAATTTTGAGGAAACAATTTAATTTCGGGTAGATTATTTTTGAGGAAGATCGCTGGCTTACCATAAAGCAAATATTCAGTTATAATAGAAGCATCTTTCCTGTCAGATTTAGAGTCTCTGACATTAAGCTTAGAGAAGCTCTTGATTACAGATGGGTTGATGATAACAGTACTAATATTATGTTCGACAAGGAAAGAAAGAAGATTGAGGTGGTAGATGGAGGTAGACTCCATTCCTATGATAGTAGAAGTTTGTGTGGGTATATCATTTATATTTTGAAGGAAGTCTTGAAAACCCTGCGAAGACTGGGGGAAGGAGCCCTGGAAGCAGGAACTGCTTCCTATCCTTTTCTCCATATTTACGCGGGCTCAAAGGTCCAATCAACTAATTCGGGTTTAGGAAGCAGGAAACAAACTCCTTTACGGGTTTCTATAGCCCAGGACGGAAGTACGTTTTCCTGCTTCTTTGAATTTGACATTTTTAAAACCTGTAACTTATTTTATCAAAATTATTGGTAGGAGGACATATGGAGATTGTTTTATTATTTTTCGTGGCTTTTTTACTAGGCTCAATCCCCTTTTCTTATATCTTTGGTAAACTTTTCAAAAAAGATATAAGAGACTATGGCGAGGATCGTAATCCAGGAGCAGCAAATAGTTTCAGGGCAGGCGGTCTTGTTATAGGAATACCATCTCTCATCTTTGATTTTCTAAAAGGTGCTGTGCCTGTCTCTTTGATTATTAATTCTTTTAATCTTTCCTCCATATCTTTTGTATTTATATCAATTGCACCCGTTTTAGGACATATGTTTACTCCATTTTTGAAGTTTAGAGGGGGTAAGGGAATTACAACAACTTTTGGTATTTGGAGTGCTATTTCTCTCTGGGAGGTTCCAACCTTTATAGGGAGTCTTTTCTTTATATTTCTACTTTCGAGAAAAATTTTAAAGGTTAATATTACTGATAAAATGATAGTTATTATTTCAGCCATCATCCTTGTTGTATTTGTTTATTTTAGATATCAGGACGCAAGATTTTTTGCCATAGCAATGATAAACTCTATACTTCTAATCTTTGGACAATACAAGGAAAAAATTATTAGATGAATCACATATTTTTATTCATATTTTATCAATTTATAAACTCAATTATAAATACATTTATAATTAGAAAACCTAAAATTAATGTGCTTAAAAGATTACCTAAAGTATCTGTTCTGGTTCCAGCAAGGAATGAGGAGAACAATATAAATAGATGTGTAAGTTCTTTACTTTTACAGGACTATCCGGACTATGAGGTTATAGTTTTTAACGATAATTCTACCGATGAAACTTATAATATACTTTTGTCTATTAAGGATGAGAGGTTGAAGATTATAGATTCTAACAGTGTGTTACCTGAAGGGTGGACGGGTAAAAATTGGGCTTGTTATCAATTATATATTAACTCCTCTGGGGAGATATTAATTTTTACAGATGCAGATACTTATCATAGTAAAGATATGATTTCAATAATGGTACAAGAGATGGAAGGGAGAAACCTTGATTTTATCTCTGGTATACCGAAAGAAGAGGTGATTACTTTTGGTGAGAAGGTTACCGTTCCATTTATTAATTATAGTGTTTTTTCAATCTTCCCGGTATACTTAAGTCATCTTGTTAGATTTTTATATTTTTTTATGTTTGCAAATGGACAATTTATGATGTTTAAAAGAGAGGCTTATGAAAGGATTAAAGGTCATGCAGCTGTTAAGGGGGAGGTTACTGAAGATATAGAACTTTCTAAAATAGCAAGAAAAAATGGATTGAGAGTCGGTATTTACAACTTGGTAGATCTTGTTTCATGCAGGATGTATAGAAACTTTAAAGAGGCATTCTGGGGTTTATCTAAAAGTTATTTTTCATTATTTCAGATGAGATTGATCCCTTCATTGTTTGTTTGGGCGTGGATCCTGATTATTAATTTCGGTCCATTTTACTCAATATTAAGATATAAAGATTTAAGTCTTTCCAGTATCTCTATTATTGAAACATTCTTGATTTGGCTTATATTATCGATTAAATTTAAACTTCCTCTGGATATTCTATTTTACTATCCAATAATATCCGCTATAAATTCTATTGTAGGTTTTTCATCAGTAATTTTAGGTTTGATGGGGAGATCTTCATGGAAGGGGAGAAGACTCGGGAAAAAGAGGATAAGAATATTCTGAAACCTTCTCTTACGAGTTTTTATTTGCTATATTCTTAAATACTGACGATCTCTTTTGAGAAAGATTATTTTTATAATTCATCGTTCTCCGTATTTTCTCAAAATAAAATCTTCCTGATATATAGTCATATATCCTGAGTTTCTTTTCATAAGCTTTATCTAACTCTTCAGATATTCTCTCTATCTCAGTTGAGTCTCTTAACTTTATTAAATCCCTCTTCACATCTTTACCTTCCCTTTTGAATTATCTTCATTGTTGGCATGAAAAGATTATATCTTAAACATACTAATCTGTATAACTTTTCAAGTTTCTCTTTCTCTTCCTCAATATCATAGGACCAATTCTTACTCTCTACATAGGGAGCATCATTTTTCCTATGTATATGTGCATTGATAAAATCTGAGCCATTATCTTTAAGAGCTAAGTTTGTCCATAAGTATTTAAGGTATGCTCGCCATTTTTGGTTTTTTCCTTATATTAATCTATTCTCTTTTAACACTTTAAAATTTCTCCAATATACTCCAAACCAAAAGAAGACTATTTTGTATTTATCTTCAATCCCGTATAAATCCGGTCACCTTTCAGACTGCCCTTTCTTAAACCCGCATAAATACCTTGATGATCTGCATTCATTGATAAAGTTCATTTTATCTTACTTTCAAAGATGCAATTTTTTGTTTTAATTATATCACAAAAGTTTTGTCTGTATTCAGATGTTTGTATTTATTATATTTAGTCAATGTTAGTATGATATACATTTTTCTCTTACATTGATATAATCATTATAAAATCCTTGATAAAATTGTAATGGGGGAGATAAAAAGAGTGTCCAAATACTTGATAAAAATATTTGAAGATGATGCCTTAGTAGATAAGATAAAAAGACGTTTACCTTATCTATTTCAATTAGCTGAAATAGAAAGCTCAAGAGCAGGTAAAGTTGGAATGGAGGTTGGTTCTGTTCGTGAAAAAATAATTATTGCTCTACTAATATATAAATTTGGAGAGGAGAATATAGAAATTAATGTACCTATTACTGAGCCTGAGGTAGATGTAAAGGTTTTTGGAGAACCTGTCTCTATTAAGACAATTACAAGCAAGGGCTTTAGTGGTTTTAAACTAATATGGACTGTTGATGCCCAGAAGGCAAAAGAATTTCTTGAGAATTATTATCCTCGTTGCGATATTTTACTTACTCAAATTAACTGGAATGATATTGGTGGATTCTACTATATACCATTAGAAGTCCAAATAAATCTTTTTGGTAAAATTGGACGTCAAAATTATATTAAACTACCTAAACCAGGGACAAATCCAAGAGGTGTAGAGGTTACTAAAGAAGCATTATTAGGCTTAATCAGAGATAGTAGAACAAAGAGTATTCCAATAAACTGGCAGAAAACAAATATAGAATTTAATTCTTACAAAAGATGGATAGATTTATGGAAGGAGGATTAAGATGAGTCTTAAACGGAGGAAAGTAGGGACTCAAACAAGCTCTTTTGGTTCTCCTGGGCATATTAACCACGATTCTACTCTTTTCTATACAAGTAAGCTATATGAAGAGTTACCAAAAGAAGAGAGAGTTGAATATATAGAAAACCAGATTCCCTCTGAATTTTTAGAAAGAATTTTTTGCAAAACCAGTGAAAAAATGTCAGAAATACCAGACAATAGTGTTCATTTGATGGTTACTTCACCTCCTTATAATGTAGGGAAGGAGTATGATGAAAATCTTAGTTTAAATGATTACAGAGAATTTTTGAAAAGAGTATGGAATGAAGTTAAAAGAGTACTTGTCCCAGGTGGTAGGGCATGTATCAACATTGCTAATCTTGGAAGAAAGCCTTACATTCCACTTCATGCCTTTATTATTAAAGACATGCTTGATTTAGGATTCTTAATGCGTGGTGAAATTATTTGGAATAAGGGTTCCAGTAGTAGCCCTTCAACTGCTTGGGGTAGCTGGCTTTCTGCTAAAAATCCAACATTGAGAGATACTCATGAGTACATCTTAGTCTTCTCAAAAGGAATGTTTGCAAGAGAGAGTTTAGGTAGGAGAAGTACAATCTCAAAAGAAGAATTTCTTGAATTTACCAAGAGTGTATGGACATTTCCAGCTGAATCAGCAAGAAAAGTAGGGCATCCAGCACCTTTTCCTATGGAATTACCTTATAGATTAATTCAACTTTATACTTTTGAAGAAGAAGTGATATTAGATCCCTTTATAGGGAGCGGACAAACTGCAATTGCATCTATAAAGACAAAGCGGCACTATATTGGATATGAGATAAATGAAAAATATGTAGAATTAGCAGAAAAACGAATCAAGGATTTCTCTTTAAAGTTTAATGCTCCAAAATTATTTGAATTTTAAGATACTCATCTAATTTTAACATCAGCTTTGGGATTTTTCTCTTATATATTAATCTATTCTTTTTTAACATTCTTATTTACTTATAATAATCCCGTATAAATCCGGTCACCTTTCAGACTGTCCTTTCTCAAACCCGCATGAATGCCTTGATGAGATGCATTCATTGATAAAGTCCATTCTATTTTACTTTCAAAGATGCAATTTTTGGTTTTAATTATATCACAAAAGTTTATGCAAAGATTTGTTCTTTTGTAATATAGCATTCTCCTTTATTAAGAATATAATCTGTTCTAAGATTTTCTAAAATATCCACAGCTGTGGATAACTTGTGGATTATCTGTGGATAACTTGTGTATAATTTTTTAAAGGATG
>Ga0209720_1001477_pt1 | contig 19868 bp, 14 predicted proteins | sample AD_JPNMR3_MetaG_FD_184426 | JGI IMG/M metagenome (GOLD analysis project Ga0209720, IMG submission 184426) | Active sludge microbial communities of municipal wastewater-treating anaerobic digesters from Japan - AD_JPNMR3_MetaG (SPAdes) (version 2) | ecosystem: Engineered > Bioreactor > Anaerobic...
CACTTGGCAATAACATCCTTGAGCCTTGAATTCGAATCAGGGTTCGGGCCCCCATGCTTTACCGCGATAGCGATTTCTCTGCCCAGTTTCGTGAATACTTTTCCCTTCTGGGCATCCATCTTTCCTTTTCTGACTCTGATATTTACCCATTTTGAATGTCCTGACATTATCTTACCTCCATTGCTATATTGCCATCTTCAGGAAATATATTTACACGACCGCCGTAATGGCATAATATACTGATGGCAGAATGTTAAAATATGGTATATTTAATGTTTACAGGAAATTACTTTCTGTAATATATGATACCATATAGCGCTTAAAAGATAAAGGGTGAGCTTGGTATGGTCCTGCTGCGCATCGCATTGGCAGCCGTAGTGGTACTGGCGGCTGCGCTGGCGTTTGTTTCGCTTTGCCTGATAAAATCAAACAATAATGCAAAGCTGCTGAAAAAACAGTTTGATTCAGCCATCGAGGCCAACAGCAGGAGGACCGGCTTTTTTTCAAGCATGGTGCACGAACTGAAAATGCCGCTCAGCATAATCCTTGGGGCAGCCCAGCTCATCGAGATGAAAAGAAAAAGCGAACGCCAGGATGAAAACGGCATGGAGAAACATATCGCTGCGATAAAATGCAATTGCTACAGGATGATGAGGCTGACGGGCAATCTCCTCGACCTTGCAAGATCGGAAGCAGGGTATCTTGTGCTGAAGCCCGTGAACTGCGACCTGTGCAGGCTTCTTGAGGAAATAGTGCGGTCTGTCCGTCCTTACGCAATGAAAAAGCAGATCGGCCTTGTGTTCAGAAGCGCCCATGACAGTATAGTCGCTGCCGTCGATATAGAGAAAATGGAAAGGATAATGCTGAACCTGCTTTCGAACGCCATCAAATTCACTGATCCCGGCGGTTCGGTCATAGTGTCCGCATACTCGGCTGACGGGCGTGTATTCATCTCCGTAAAAGATACGGGCGTCGGCATCCCCCCTGACCGGCAAAACGACATTTTCGGCCTTTACAGTCAGGCAGGGATCCACAGCGCGGAAAAAGAAGGATCCGGCATAGGCCTGTACCTGGTAAAAGCCTTTGCCGAACTGCATCATGGAAATGTCAGGCTCATCAGCGAAGAGGGAAAGGGCAGCGAATTTATAGTAGATCTGCCATCCGGAACGGTCACATCCTCGCCGGAAGTTTCGGATGCCGGTGAATTCGGGATCAAGGCCGGTGATGCCGTAAGCATTGAATTCTCGGGCGGCCATTCAGTTTTAAGTTAAATGCTGTACTCAAATGCAGCAAATCTTATGATGAGAGTAATAAGCATGCAAAGCTGTGACCGGCAGCGATCATGGATTATGTGAAGCAGTCCTTCGGCAGTCACAGGCAAAAGATATAGCTCAGCAGCCTTATTTCAGGTGATAATCACACTTCTTTTGTAATATATACCCTCCCGCCTGCACTGATGCGGGCTCGTCCGTTTGACGCTTCCGTCACCATGGCTGAGAAACGATCGGATTCATCAACCGGAACATATACTTCCATGGCCACATTATCCGTATATATGGTATCTTTTACGCTGTAACCTTTCGAAGCCATTGCCGCCTGAAGCTTTCCAAAGAGCGAATAATCCGTTGTTACGCGGGCTTCGACGCACAGCATCTTCCTGACTATTCCGGCCGCCTCAATGCCCAATGCGGCGCTTTTGCCATATGCCCTCACAAGGCCTGATGCACCCAGCAGCGTGCCTCCGAAGTACCTCGTAACAACAACGGCCACATCCTGCACACCCGTCTTTTTTATAGCTTCAAGCACAGGCAGTCCCGCAGTTCCCGAAGGTTCGCCGTCATCGCTGAATTTCTGCACGACATTGTCCGCACAGATATAGTACGCATAAACATTGTGCGCAGCATCCCAATACCTGGCTTTCAGCCCGTTTATGAAATCCTGCGCTTCCTGTTCCGAGGACACTGGTTTTACGGTGGCAATAAAGCGCGACTTCTTTTCTTCGATTTCGGCAGCCGCTTCCTTCGAAACGGTCAGATAATCCTTCCTCATAGTTTTTACGGTTTTCCTCCGTTATATTGATTGCGCCCGTTGTATTATTTCAGGATCCCTCCGCCGCAACGGACTTTCACCGTCAAGGTCGCGCGCATGCCGCGCGTACAACAATAAATGGCAGCATTGTCTGCTGCCACTTATTTTACCACATAGCAAAGATACCGTGTTGTATTTATTTGAACACCACCCGGTCCTATACGGCAAACGTCCCGGCGAGTGTATCCAACACTGCTGTCCCGGTACTTTCCGGTCTTTCTGGTTCTAAACGGCTACAGATGCAATATCCCTGTATTTCCTGTAAGACAAATTCAAAAGCGCCTTGTCCTGGCTGTAAGTGACAAGTTTCATGGCCTCGTCGATATCAAAATATCCTCCGTCGACGAATTTTTCATGTTCATTGATTTCATATTGAAGACTGTCAGTACGCATGATGTACCAGATGATTTTGTTACAGACCGGTTTCTGACGTGTTACGGAATAGAACTCGTAATTGGTGTGACCTGCCGTTGAAATTATCTCCGCCGTTATGCCGCCTTCGGCTTTTACCCTGGCGAGAGCGACTTCGTTCGGAAGTTCGCCGTTTCTGACGACGCCTTTGGGAAATACCCATTCTCCTTTTTCGTTCCTGAGGAGAAATACCTTGTTGCCGCAGAAGACTATACCTCCTGCGCAATTTCTGACTAACATATAAAGGTCCCTTCCTTTCGCCGGCCAGCTTGTGATTCGCCGTTACTCTATTATTATGATACCCTAATTGCAGATTTTAATCAACTTGCTAGAATGTTCATGGTATAATTTTTATCCCGTTTATCCATAAAAACCATCACAAAAAATATGTATCACGAGACATTACTGCCATCAGCCTTTTTAACCCAGATATTAAAGTTTTTCCTAGAGCATTTGGACTATACCGCATCCATATACACGCAGCGGCATGAATCACATTACAGGCGTAATCGTGCCCGGCGTCGGCAAACCACATATCAGCCCAAGGCTGCGTTTCGGATCCTGTCCGTCTCTTTGCCGTCAAGTCCGTATATCATGCAAACCATTTCATCTATCTCACTGAGCAGTTTTTCCGCCATGGCACCGCCGCAGAAGTTTTGCTGCAGCTTTTCAGCCCGCCGCGCAAGCTCCTGTTCCGTCTTTTTATCGGTCCTTACCAGCGGCAGCTGCTCAAGCATGAACTTATTGACGGCAATATATCCTCCCGCAAGATGCCTTTCATAAAACTTCTCTCTCAGGTACCATGACATGAACCTGCTGTTCAGCAGCGCCAGCAAATAGAACGGGTCCGTCCCCCCAAAACCGTAAATCGCATACGTGCCGACTCCGATCGCCAGCGGCTCCCTGCTGTAATATGCCTCCAACTCTTTCGCCATCCCCGCGATGCATATCTTTTCGCTGCACCATAGTTTCCACTTGCTGTCAGCTATTTTTTCACCTTTGAAGATATACGGGTTTTCGAATGTCGTCCCCATATACCGTACTTTGCTGCGATCCAGGCAATACTTGTCTATCGAGCCGCTGACAGCAAACGGTATGGTGTTGCCGCATCCTGCGCTCATGGGGTGTTCTTCCCTCAATGTGGCATCTGCAGCACGCTGCGCCTCTATTATGTACTGTTTCAGGATGGCGGCCTGAAAACCCGCAGCGCCCGATGCGATTTTTATATTGTGATCCGCAAACGTTTCGTACTGCCTGATTTTTGACCTGCTGAAAAAGCAGCGGGTCTCCAGTTGCTGCAGGCTGCTTGCGGCATACTCGCGCCAACCGCCATGGTTGCCGCATCTGTCGGCGCCATGTACCCCAAATTCATCTGTACTGCCGACACCGGTAGATACGCCGGACTTTCCCGGATCGCTGCAATTCGTATCTATACAACACGAATCTCTATGCTCCGAAGCGCCGCAGCTTTCCGTACTATTTAGGCTCTGGGTGCCGATGCTTCCCTTTCTGCCCGCTTCGTACCTGTTCCCTGTCACAATGACAGGATAAACGCCGACCCCGGAAAACACATCTAAGTCTGAAACGCTTATGGTGTACCTGAGCCCGTTTTCTTTGAGATATTCCAGGACTGGCATGGCATACTGCGATACCAGCAGCTTGTTGGGAACGATCCAGCAGTATACTCCTTTGCCGTTAAGCCTGCGGATCCCGTCCAGCAGGAATGCGGCATATATGTCAAATGAGCCCTTGAGCTGCGGAAATTTCTTTTTCAGTGCCCGCCTCATCCCACGGCCGCTCCTCGATCCCTCCACGGCTGAAACATAAGGCGGGTTGCCTATTATTACATCGAAACTGCAAACATCATACTCAAATAGGCTGTCAGCACATGAAACATTGCATTTGAAACCGTTCTCCTCTATCGTATTGCACGTTGCACCTGCATCATGGGTCGCGCTGTTCATGGTTTCTGCGTAACTCTTCGCGTAGCCCGGCTCTTCCGCCTCACTCCTGTACCGTTCATATTCAGTGATCAGCTCATACCAAAGCCGAAGCCTGGCGATCTCTACCGCTGTTGCATCGATATCGGCGCCATGGATGCTGTTTGCCACAGCATTGTACTTCAGAACGAACGGATGCCTGTCTTCCGCCATGAACGGACGCCTGTCCGGGATCGGCCGGCAGCATGCAGCCGTATCCGGTGAAGTCCTGCCGCTGCAGCCGCTTTGTGCAGAACCGTCCCCTATGAATCTGCCGGATCTGTCCCCTGTATATCCTGCGGAACTGCCCCTGATATACCAGGTGATGCCGGACCTGAGCCTGACGATTTCATCGAGCATGCCGCATATAAATGCGCCGCAGCCGACAGCCGGATCGAAGACCCTGATGGTTTCAAGTGCCCTGTCGGCTCCAAGGAGCAACTCGCGGTCAACGTCCGTATTGTTTTGCACATCTGCCGTTATACGTTCCATAAATCTCAGGGTGAGATCGAATGAAAGTCCGGTGGAATTGGAAAGATAATGCGCCAGGCTCTCTCTGCACATGAACCTGACAACTTCGGGCGGTGTGTAAAAAACGCCGGAACCCTTTTTATGGCTGATTTGCAGGGTGTCGGTATAGAGCTTCGCCAGGACATCCGGATTAGGTATGCGGTCTGAAGAAACATTATGAAAACGGGCAGAATTGCCGGAAATGCAGGCTGTCCTGCCGGAATCATCATGTACGCTGCCGATCTTTTCATATATACTGCCAAAGGCTTCCCTGTACCTGCTTCCCCAGTCAAAACCCATACCGCAAGTCCTCCGGCGTTACCTGCTTCCCGTATGGCCGAACCCTCCGCCCCTGTCCTCGCCGATGCTTCTCGGGTCCGGATGCGGCACGAATTCGGCCCGCTTATGTTCGCAGAATACCATCTGCGCGATCCTCTCGCCCTTTTTTATGTATATGGTCCCATACGGATTGCCCTGCCTGTCAATGTAAATTTTCTGTCCCAATACCGCAAGCGGCGCAGCGTTCGTCACCACCGGACCGCAATGCCGGCCCAGGTATGTTCCAAGATCGACTTCCTCGTAATTTTCCCGCAGTTCATCCAGCAGTTCCGGGTTCACAGCTACCTGGTAAGGGAGGTTCGCGATGTTGTATGTGTTCTGTATTATGATCCCGACAGTATCACGGTAGTCGCTGTCGATCGTTCCCGGGCTGTTCGGTATCCTTAGTTCGGTCCTGACCGACAGGCCGCTTCTCGGCCTTATCTGGGCTTCCAGGCCAGTATCGATGGCCATCGAAAAATCCAGCGGCATTATCCTGGTCTCGCCCGGCCTGATAGCCATATCCATCGTCGCAAACAGGTCGCAGCCCGCAGCATGGTTAGAAGCATACTGCGGTATCTTGCCCTCGCCCCAGACCTTGATATACACCCTGACTTTGTTCTCCATGCGCTCTCCTCCTCTGACATGATGACGGTTCTCGCGTCCCGGACACGGGGACGGTTCTGCTGCTTCGATTATCTCCGTATATCCTTCCGCATCCGTACCGCTTTTACACGCCCCTGTAGTAATGGCCTTTCTTAAAACCCGCAGCTTTGATCTTTTCAGTCAGCCGTACAAAATCCGTTCCATCATCGCCGCCGTTTCCTGTCAAATTACTCCTGTATAGTCTTACAAGCTCTTTTACAGTATCGTCGTCCTCATCCCATATATAAAGCCGGAAAATGCCAATGCCCGCTTCAGCGAGGCTTCCGAGCGAACCAGGCACGAACAGCGCTTTTGAATTTAGAATGGTGCTCCTGCAGTCGACATTGTCGCACAGGACTGGAAATTCCACGCCCAGCCTGTCCCGCAATGCATAAACGCCTTTCCCGCAGCAGCCGCTGCATTTCGCCGTGCCGTCAAAGCCGCCTTCGATGCAGCCGACAGGGCAGTACTCGCTGATCATCAGCGGCAGCCTGCCGTACACGGCTGCTTCCAGATCTATTGACCGACGCCGGTCCATGGATCCGGACCGGCTGCCTTCTCCATCCGGTCCACCCTGGCATTTTCCACGTGCCTGCCCAAAGTCAGAAATGGAAACTGCCTGCCGCAAACCGGCCGCCAAACCTGATATCTGCCGGATGGTCAGTTCAACTGATATTGCGGCGCTTTCGAGCCCATACCCGGCAATTTCTGCAACCGAGCACGAGTTGAAGAGGTTGAGGGATATGTCGCCGGCCAGCCGCAATCCGCTTGTCCCGGATAATTTATGGACTGTCCCTGCATTTGCCGCAAGGATGCCGTCGATATCACCACTGCCGCTGTATTCAGCAATGAACCTGCCGATCAGTTTTTCATAGTTCCCTTTTGTGATGGAAGGAAGCCAGCAGAATAATTCCGTTGCCGTCTTCCTTGCTGTTTCCGCAGCGTGCCTGAATCCCGGCTTCCAGGCCGCCGTGACCGGCACATATATCCTGTCGGCGCCGAGTCCTGCAATGTCCCTTCCATCATCCCACCTGTAAAAGTACAGCGATATCGATGGCCGTTTGATTTTTCGTCCGGGATCGACTGCCTGATTCATGCCGGTGTCATAAGATGTACGCAGCGCCGTGCTGCTCGCCAGGTTAGGAACCTGTTCATCGTGCAGATCATTCGGCTCTGAAATTTGCTGCCCGCTGCCGGCAAACTCGCCGTTATCACTGTCCTGACCCCTGCCGGCGCGTTTCCGCCGCCTTTCCGGATACCTGTCCGCCCTCGCTTCATATAATGCATCAAGCGCTTTCCTTCTGACTTCATTGATCTCACTTACCGGGATGGTCAGGCCATCCTGCATTTCAACATCCAGTCGGGCAAAGTCAAAAGGCGTCGAACCTGTTTTGCTCAGCTGATCTATAAGCCTTTCCCTGGTAATCGGCCTGTTCACAGCAGTTTCCGCCGGGACTGTTCCTGAAACTGTTATCCTGTGCCCGTCATCGTCCTCTGCCGCAAGCGCCATCGGCTTCCCATTTTCCAGGACGGCGGCACCTTTTATCCGGACGCGCCTCGTATTCCCGTCGCTCCATGTCCTTCGGGATTCCCTGGTCAGTTCGATATCCGTGGTCTTGAAAACTTTCCTGCCCGGTGAAATATTTCCGCTGAAAAAGCCAACTTCAACGATGTCGCCCTCCACAGCGCCCTTCACATTCAGGCCGTCCTTTTTTATCATGCTGACAGTGCCGCCGGGACTGTCGGACCCGCCTGTCCAGATCTCTATCCCGTCGCCGGTGGCCAGCGCTTCGTCCAGCTTTATATTCACGGTCCGGCGTTTCCTGTCGTATGACAATACACTTCCGATACAGACTCCGCTGTTGTTCGGTTTGTCATAGCTCATCATGCGGGCGCCTGTTTTCCCTTTCAGGTAGCCTGAAGAAAACCCGCCCCTGTTGAATATTTGCAAAAGGTCATGCCTGTCTTTTTCATCAATGTCCAATTTTGCCGCGCCGCCCCGGTTTGCCTGCCCCATGGCGATGTCCAGGTATTTCCTGTATATCCGGACTACGGTGGCCACATACTCCGGGCTCTTCATCCTGCCTTCTATCTTGAGCGACCTGACGCCTGAAGAAACGATCCCGGGCATGTATTCCAGCGTGTTCATATCCTTCGGGCTCAGCAAATACCTCGGCCGGTCCGCAGACCCTCTTCTGCCGCCGGGACCGACAAGCGTATATGCAAGCCTGCAAGGCTGTGCGCATTTTCCCCTGTTGCCGCTCCTGCCGCCGATCATGCTGCTCATGAGGCACTGCCCCGAATAGCAGACGCACAACGCTCCATGCACGAATATTTCAACTTCCAGGCTAGTATTGCGAGCGATCGATGCAGCCTGCTCCAGGGTAAGTTCCCTCGCAAGCACGACCCTCCTGAATCCCATTTCTTCAAGCATCCGCACGCCTTCCAGGTCGTACACCGTCATTTGCGTGCTCCCGTGCAGGGGCAGTTCCGGAAGCGTCTTCCTGATCAGAGCCGCCAGGCCAAGATCCTGCACTATTATGCCGTCTATCCCCGCGTTATAAGCCTCTTCGGCATAAGCCAGGGCCTGGGAGATCTCTTCATTATTGACCAACGTATTGAGGGTCAGATAAATGCTCACACCCCTGGCATGGGCATATCTCAACCCGTCCCTGAGTTCAGGCATGTCAAAATTGCTTGCCTGTTGCCTTGCATTGAAAAGTTTGCCTCCAAGGTAAACCGCATCTGCTCCGTTTTCAACTGCCGCATGCAAAGACTCCGCATTGCCTGCCGGAGCCAGCAATTCTACTGTTTTCCCCATGGTTTCTCCTATATGTTTTCAACCTGTTCCTGGCTTATATTCACTTAAGCAGCATCAGATTTATACCCGATAATCAATACCGGTTTTCATTATTCGGTATTACGCTCCGGTAAATTCAATTAAATACTGTCTCATATTTTATACCCATACACATTGCCTGTATTATTGCTGCCAAATACAATATTGCCGCCATACGCTATTATTATTTCGAATGAACACCGATAAATAAACACCGGCATAAAAGGCCTGACGGCATAAAAAAAGCTCTGCAGGACTGCCTCGCAAAGCGGTTTTTACTTATGTATTGACGGCACCGGAATATATGATCGACAGGTCGGTCCAGGGCATCATCGTACACGGAGCCGGCTGCCCGTATCGCCGCCCCGGTCAGCCTAATCCTGTTCTTTTGTCCGTTCTGCCTTGTCCAGCGTGTTTCTCACTTCATTCAGTTCCGCTTCCCTTTTTGCCAGTTCAAGCTTCAGTTCCGTATTTTGATTGCCAAGTATTGTATTCTCCTGCTGCAGTGCCTTATTTTCCCTCTTCAGTTTCTCCAGTTCCTCGGTGGCTTTCTTAAGCTGATTTTTTAGTTCCTGTTCAGAATCCCGGCTCTTGAACAGGTCATCGACCACATTGATTGCCGTCAGAACAGCAGCCATCGAAGTGCTGAGCTTGTTGTTTATTTTAAGTATATCCGTCATCTTTTTGTCAACATAAAGGCCAACCCTGTGTATGTATTCCTCCGGTTCCGATCCTACTATCGTATAATCCTTGCCGGCAATCCTAAGTTCGACCTTGTTTTTGGCAGTCAATGAAATCAGCATCCTTTCGGCTTTATAAAGAAATTCCTGGCACCCGTCGAAGAAAAATTATAAGGAGATCATTTCCATTAAGTCAGCGCATCGGAAATGTCTCCTTATATTATACAATATTTCGCCAAAAAAGCATATCTTTTAATATTTTTTGACTGTTTATCCTTGCTGTTCTTTTGCCTCGTCGGCCTGCTCCGCTTTTTGCGGTTCGGCATAGTTCCTGAGTATGTTAGTCAGATCTATCCCTGTCAACCCTTTTATCGTTTCAGGCAACTGGGCCATGATCTCCGTGATATCCCTCGTTATCTTCGAAGCCCCGGAATCTCCGATCATGACGATCTTTTCAGTCTTCGCAAGAGGCTGTGCTATGGCTGCGGCTATCTCAGGCATCTTCTCGATGACCATTTGCGCAATGGCGGCTTCGTTGAACTGCTTGTAAGCTTCAGCCTTCTTTGCGAGCGCTTCAGCCTCGGCCTCGCCCTTTGCCTTGATTACTTCCGCCTCCGCAAGACCTGCGGCTTTGATAGCTTCCGCCTTTGCGGCACCTTCAGCCTTTATTGCGAATGCCTGTGCCTCGGCTTCCATCGACTTTTTGACCTTATCGGCTTCAGCGCTCAGCTCCGTCCTGTACTTTTCGGCTTCAGCAGGCTTCCTGATAGTTGCGTCCAGTTCCTGTGCCTTTCTGAGCACTTCCTGCTCCTGCAGTTCGATCTCTTTCTGCTTCTTTACGATCTCGACCTGCATGGCTTCCTTTTCGACTTCCTGCTGGAGCGTGTACTTTTTCTTGTCGTATGCGAGATCGGCCTCAGCCTTCTTTTCATTTATCGAAGCCTGATACTCGGCCATTTTCATTTCTTTGTCCCTGTTGGCTTCAGCGACTTTGGTCTCAGCCATGTATCTTGCCGTCTGGCCTGCCTGCATAGCCTCAGCGCTCTTTATGTCAGCGTCCCTCTTTGCTTCTGCCTGGCCGATCACGGCATCTCTCTGGACTTTTGCGATCTGCGCTTTACCAAGGCTTTCAAGGTAACCGTTCTTGTCTGCGATCTCTCTAATCGTAAACGAGATTATCTTAAGGCCCATGTTCGCCAGATCACTGGCTGCCAGTTCCTGCACCTTCTGTGCGAACGCGTCCCTGTTTGCCATGATCTCTTCGACGGTGAGGTTGCCGACGATGGAACGCAGATGGCCTTCAAGGGTCTGCGTCGCTATCCGTCTGATCTCTTCCTCCTTCAGGCTCAGGAACTGCTCTGCCGCAGTCGCGATAGCCTCGGTGGTTGAATCGATCTTTACCTGGGCCACTCCGTCGACACTGACCTGTACTCCCTGGGACGTGTATGCACTGGAGTTCAGGTCCAGGGGCATGATCCTCAGGGATATGGTTTTGGCTTTCTCCAGGACCGGCCATACGAATGTGGCTCCGCCCTTAACGATCCTGAATCCTACGACCTGGCCGTTTGGAAGCCTCTTTTTTCGGCCGGACACGATCAGCGCTTCATCCGGACCGACCTTGACATACCTTCCCACGAATACCGATATCAGTATGAAGATGACAACGACAAGGGCAATGGCTATCAGCACTGGTATAAGGTATCCCATCTCAAATCCTCCTTTATATCGTTTTTTTTATTTCATGCATCGCTGCATGTTTTTCCCTTCTGTTCCCGGTGTGCGGAAACAACGCATGCATTCGGCAGGGTCTGCCCGCATGCCTCAGTTCCGGTTTTTCGTTTCCGTTATGTCTTCCTTTCGTTTCAGTACTCCTTCTTCCAACTCTATGTCATCGATGGTCAGCTTCTGCTGTACGACTGCTGCGTTGCCTGCGATCTCCCTTATGATGACGGGTGTCCCCCTTCGGATCTCGCAGCCTTCCAGCGACCTGGCGGCAAGAGTGTATCTGATGCCTTTTATCGTATAGGCTATCTCACCCAGCCCTTTTGCCGGAACAGTAGTTATGACATCTGCTTCGGCACCGACAAGGTCATCGAGTGAAAATAGCGAATTGGACTGGGAGCCGTACATAAACTTGACGATGCCGAAAAATATCGCTGCACCTATTGCGCCGGCAAAACCCAGCGCCACAAATGTACTGGCCAGGCCGCTCAGTCCGAAGCCTTTCATGGATATGATCCCGACCGCTCCAAATGTGGAAATGGCGCTTGCCATAACCACCGGGCTGAAAGGCGAAGGCGAACCTGTCGTGTCTGAAGCATCGTGATGATGAGCCTCTGCTGCTTGTCCCGTTTCTGCTCCGTGGGCAGCATCTATCGCATGCCCTGCGCCTATATCCATGTCAGCGTCAGGTCCTGCTGCGTCAAACCCATCCGCATCAGCACCGATGCCTGAACCGATATCTGCGTCGCCGACGTCTACGCTGCCGATATCTGCATCGCCGATATCAACACCGCCGGCATCCATGCCGCCGATATCGGCATCATGCCCTATATCTATGCCGTCGCTGCCGGAATCTCCATGCCCGCCAAGTATGAACGACATGGCCGCGTAGAAAGCTCCGAATGCAAAGCATCCGATAAATACATAAAGCAGAGTATCACCCCCGTTTCATGTGCTCCAGATTATTTTACCATACTTAGCCGAGCATTACATTGCCATAACATCCACACATGTTACGCGGCAAACAGAAAAAATGTTTATCCGGTCCCGGGAACCGGACCGGATAATTTACATGAATAGATTTACGGATTTTTCAGGGTGGTTTGGTTTTGACCGGATAATTCAATTACCTTCAAAGCCGGATATCAGGGTACTGATATCAGAGAGTCCGCAGGTCGTTCAGCCTATTGTCCGGAAGTGCCCGGTCACCTGTATGGGTGCAGTACCTTGCCGTCAGACGGGTCAATATAAACGAGCCAGTATCCGAACGCTCCGTACCTGGGCCGGGTGCCCTGTGCCTGCACCCAGGTATTCATTTCTCCGAAAGGTTTCATGTCTTCCGCATATTTGCCGGGGACTCCGCAGACCACATATTTCCTGCCGTTTTTGTGCCGGAATATCCCTATTATCAGGTGCTTGTACCTGTAATGGGCCAACATCACGGCAGGGTTGAACATCAGCGGGGACCGTATATTGTTCTGGTACAATATATTGTTCAGGTTTACAGGGTTCGTGACCTTCCACCATTTATAGTCGCTCCTCCTGCTACGGAACGGGTCGCACACTTCAAAGTTCAAGTCAAGATCGTATTCCAGACTGTCTATATCGGCGGGAGGGTTGGCCTTTGCAGACGCCCTGCCCTGGTTTATCCGGCATGAACCGCATGGATCGGGATCTTGCCGGTTGTTGACCAGTGCATCGCAGATATTGCCGTTGAGATAAACGCAGTCGGTGTTTACTTTATGCAGGTTCGGTGGAGAGACTTCATCCGTCCTTCCTCCCGTCTGTCCATGTGAAGTATCTTTGATATCTTCGGTTCCGGAAATCCCGTCTCCCGGCCTGACGCCGGGTCCAGGCCGCCCGCCGGCCGCGGGCTGCACCGGTTCGGGTTTCTGCTCCTGTTTTGGTTCTGCTTCCCGTCCCGGTCCATGATCCTGTTTTTGTTCCTGCCCCGGTCCGATTTCAGGTCCTGCTTCCGGTTCCGATTTCAGTTCCTGTCCAGGTTTTTGTTCCTGCTCCTGTACATGTTCCTGTTTTTGTTCCAATACAGGTTCAGTCTCCGGTTCCGGTTCCCGCTCATGTCCAGGTCCCGGCCCAAATTCAGGTCCGGATCCTGTTTCCGGTCCTGCTTCCTTCCCGGGCCGGGCCAGGGTTCCAGACCCGTCAGCGGCAAACGGCTTTTGATCCGGCAGGGCATATGGTTCCCTTCCGGCTGATCCATCCGTCAAATGCTCCTGCTGTCCGCTGAAATCCAACGGCTGCAATGAATCGGCCGGCTCGTTCTGATAACGCGGATCCGCCTGCCCGCTAAATGGATATGACACCGGTTTCTTCTGTCCGGAGTCCTGATGAGATGCTGCTTCGGTTTTCCCGGTCGCTGTGTATTCTGCCGGCCCGGGATGCACGGTGCCCGCATTCCGCAAATGGAAAAGCCCACTGTCCGTTTTCTGTATTCCGGCCGTCTTATCTGCAGCCTGAAGCGCTTTCCTGAATCCGTTTCTCCATCCCGCTGCTTTCCGCCTGTACGCAGCCAGGGGGCATATCACATTATTCGCAGGACCGTCCCCATACTCCACCACAACCGCGGCGATGTCATACTGATCGATGGGATAAGGTAAGCCGCCTACGTACATGGGATCGAACCCGCATCTGAACTCGGCGCGGCCGGCCGTATGCGTTATATCGCCAAGCCTGACATAATCTGTCCTGTCGCCGGACTGCCTTACCAGGTACAGCGCATACAGGAATTTCCCTTTTCCTTCCTTCAGGTTATGTATGACTGTTTCGAGTTTCCCCTTTCCTTCCCGGATCTCAAGCTTGATATAGCCTGAAGGTTTCCCTCCTTCTTCGAAGCCGCTGTCTTCATTGACAAATATCATGAAATTTCTTTGGAACCTGTTCGTATAAGAAGTATGCATATGAACCCTCCCACCGTCCGGCTGCTGTTATTCATATTGACAAACCTTTGCCTCATATACTATGTATATGTACCGTCCCCCAAAAAAATCACACGGGCCGGCGCCACAAGGCCCGTGTCTTTTGCTGTCCTGGCTTTTGGCCGGTACCCGCTACAGCGCGGCTTTCGGCTTATGAAAAAATGCAGGAACAAGTTCTCGAAATTGCAAAAATTTAATACGAGTGATAATTCCCGGCCCAGACTGCACAGAAGATACCACAGCGCATCATCCTTTTCATTTCAGGCAGTTTTTGCAGCCCGACGGCGCTATCGGCGCCGTATTGATCCTGTTAAGATTTTTGAATGTGTTTATATTGAAAGTTTCATAATTATGTGCTAATATGATGAAGATGGTTAGTGAAAAAATTAACCAAGTCTGCATGTGTATTTACTCGTGTTTTGGCTGATTATAACCTTGTTAGCAACAAATCCGTTCAGGGAAATAATGAATATCACGTCACGATGAAAGGAGAGTTACCATGACGAAGAACAAGAAGCTGCTGGATTGGGTTAAGGAAATGGCTGAAATGTGTCAGCCCGACAAGATTTACTGGTGCGATGGTTCTGAGGAAGAGAATAAGCGTTTGCTGCAGGAGATGGTCGATGCAGGTATGGCGATCCCGCTGAATCCGGAAAAGAGGCCCGGATGCTATCTTTTCCGCAGCCATCCGTCCGATGTGGCACGTGTTGAGGATAGAACCTTTATTTCATCCAAAACCCAGGACGATGCAGGTCCGACAAACAACTGGATCGACCCCGTTGAACTGAAGAAAACGATGAAAGAACTTTACACCGGCTGCATGAAGGGAAGGACAATGTATGTCGTCCCATTCTCGATGGGCCCGATCGGTTCGCCCATTTCAAAGATAGGTATCGAGCTTACAGACAGCCCTTACGTTGTAGTCAACATGAGGATCATGACAAGGATGGGCAAGCATGTTCTGGAAGCGCTCGGAGATAACGGAGATTTCGTTCCGTGCCTGCATTCAGTCGGCGCTCCGCTGGCTGAAGGCCAGAAAGATGCCGCATGGCCCTGCGCCCCGATGGAAAAGAAGTACATCAGCCACTTCCCCGAGGAGAGGACGATCTGGTCCTATGGATCAGGTTACGGCGGAAATGCCCTGCTTGGAAAGAAATGCTTCGCACTCCGTATTGCATCGGTCCAGGCGCGCGACGAGGGTTGGATGGCTGAACACATGCTCATCCTGAAGATCACCGATCCCAAGGGCAGAAAGTTCTATGTGACGGGCGCATTCCCGAGCGCATGCGGAAAGACCAACCTGGCGATGCTCATCCCGACGATCCCCGGCTGGAAAGTCGAGACCATCGGCGACGATATCGCCTGGATGAGGTTCGGGGAAGACGGCAGACTCTATGCCATAAATCCTGAAGCCGGGTTCTTCGGAGTTGCTCCCGGTACATCCATGGAGTCGAATCCGAACGCAATGCTCAGCTGCGCAAAGAATACCATATTCACGAATGTCGCATTGACCGACGACGGCGACATATGGTGGGAAGGCATAGGTACTGATGCTCCGGATCACCTGATCGACTGGAAAGGAAACGACTGGACGCCAGCTTCCGGTGAAAAGGCTGCGCATCCCAACGCAAGGTTCACAGCGCCTGCAAGCCAGTGCCCTGTAATCGCTCCTGAGTGGGAGGATCCCAATGGCGTGCCGATATCCGCAATACTTGTCGGAGGACGCCGTCCGAGCACAGTTCCACTGGTACATGAGAGCTTTGACTGGAACCACGGTGTATTCATGGGTTCCATAATGGGTTCAGAAATAACTGCCGCAACCATATCCGCAAATATAGGGAAAGTGCGCCGCGACCCGTTCGCTATGCTGCCTTTCATCGGCTACCATGTAGGCGATTACCTGCAGCACTGGCTTGATATGGGTAAAAAGACGACTCCCGACAAGCTCCCGAAGATCTTCTATGTAAACTGGTTCCGCAAGGATAAGGACGGCAATTTCCTGTGGCCCGGATTCGGCGACAACAGCCGTGTCCTCAAGTGGATAGTGGAGAGAGTATCCGGCGAAGGAAAGGCAGTCGAGACTCCTATCGGTTACATGCCCACAGTTGACGCCATCGATACCACAGGCCTCGGCATTTCAGAGGAGACCATGAAAGAACTGCTGAAGGTCGACAGGAACGAATGGCTCAAAGAAGTGGAATCGATCAGGGAACACTATGCATCATACGGTCCGAAAATGCCGAAGGAACTCTACGCTCAGCTCGATGCCCTGGAAAAGAGGCTGAAAGGCTGAGATACGGTATACGCGTAATACACAGTAATAAAGCCCGGTTTGCTTTAACCGGGCTTTTATTGTACCAGTGAAGTTGTATCAGCGGCGCAGATCATATATCTCATTGGCAAGCCGTGCGAACTGCTGTATCGACAGAGTCTCTCCCCGCTGCATTTCTTCTATGCCGGCCTTGTCCAGCAGCAGCCGGACCTGGTCCTTGCCAATGCCGATATAGCCGGCGTTGCTCAACGCATTCAGAAGTGTTTTCCGTCTCTGACCGAACGCCGCTTTTACTACCTTAAAGAAAAGGTCCCTGTCCTTTAGCTCAACCGGCGGCGTTTTGTACAGATCCAGCCTGACGACCGTCGAATCGACGCCCGGCCGGGGTGTAAAGCAATCCGGCGGTACATCCGTTATGACCGTCGGCCTGGAATAGTACCCTACCGATACCGAGAGGGCTCCATAGTCCTTGCCTCCCGGTTTTGCCATCATCCTGGCCGCCACTTCCTTCTGCACCATGATAACCATACACTCGGCTTCAAGGCCGTCTTCGAGCAGCTTCATTATGACAGGCGTCGTTATATAGTACGGCAGGTTCGCGACGACCTTCAGCGAACGCAGCGTGCCGTCGGGAGAAGTCATAAACGGCGCCAGCTCTTTCTTCAGGTCCAGCCTGAGTATATCGGCATTTATTATATGGACATTGCGGTACCCGATGAGCAGGTCGTGCAGCACCTGCACCAGCCGCTTGTCGATCTCCACGGCCACCACACAGCCCGCATCCTCGGCCAGATATGATGTAAGGCTACCGAGGCCGGGGCCTATCTCGAGCACTGTATCATTTGGCGTAAGTTCGGCAGCCTCTGCTATCTTTTGCAGCACCCAGCCGTCTGTCAGGAAATTCTGGCCCAATGACCTGGACGGATGTATGTTGAGTTTCCTGAAGATGCTTTTGATATCTGCTTCCATGCCTTTTCCTTTCTGCGGCTACTGATCATTCAGTATGTATACCCTGACTTTTTTGACGCCGAAGCGGTCCACATACTCCTGCGAGTCATAATAGAGGTCGATCTTGTTGCCTTTTATCGCGCTTCCCACGTCTCCTGCTATGCAGAATCCGTAATCCGGCGTATTTTTATCCAGTATCTCAACATACAGCTTGGTATACAGCGGTATTACCTTGGGATCCACCGCTATTACGCCCTTTCTGGCCTTCATTCCCGTGGCGGTTATCCCGAACAACGGATGGTCCGGCGCTTTGCCCGTATCCTTGAGTGATGCGGTATAAGCCGTGGCTTTCATATCCAGGACTTTGCTGTACCGTACCACTTCACCTCTTGAAGTTCTGAAATTCAGCACCGCGCCATACTCGATTATCATGTTCACAGGATTCTGCAATATGGTCTCGCTTACCAGCTGCTTTGTGACCTGTACCCCGTCTTCGCTTACCACCTTGTATACCTTTTGGAGTACGCCTTCCCTGCCTTCCTGGTATACCCGCTCGGTTCCCTCATCCATCATTTTGTTCGGCCTTCTGTGCACTACAAAAGGTATTTCTTCCGTCTCGCTTACATAGTCCTCCGATACCCTTATGATCCTCAGTTCCATACCGCTCGTGATCCTGTCTTCCATGGACGCGCCTGCGAGCCTGTCTTTGCTCCCTGGCTTTACGGGGCTGTCTTCGAACATCTCCTCCACGGTATCCCTGTATGTCATGACCTCTGTCCTCTTGTTGTCGGCTGTAATATAAACCGGTACTGCTCTTTTTATGTACAATTCATTGGATTTTGCCGTCTGCAGTTTCGTATCAGCCGAAGCACTGACATAATCATACTCTGCTACTTCGATGCCGAGCTGATCCAGCACTTCTCCAAAGGTATTTTTCATTGTCCTGAAGGAAATGACTCTGCCATTGTCATTTATAACGACATCCTTCTCAAGCCAGGAGAAAACGCCGTACCCTGCGGCGGACGACAGGACCGCGGCGGCCGCAAACAACAGCAGGTGCCTCTTCAGTGAAAAAAACCTTTTAAAGCTTCTGACAAGTGTCAACAACCAAAAAAACCTCCTGTAAAAATATTGCTAAAGGACTGCAAGCTATTTTATTCCAATCCGGTTTGTTTGTCAAATTTATTACCATAATGTTCCTACTAACATGATTATACACATACTTTTGGGGATTTATACCAGGGCAGGCGATTGCGCCGGATATGACAAAAGATGCTGACGATGCGGTGGTCTATGCCGCCGGCTCTGCATAATGCAAAAGGAGCTGTATTCATACAGCTCCAGGGGTGCAGGCCGGCGAAAATAAAGCTGCGGACGATCAGTAATCCATCCCGCTCATCGGGAAATACTGGCTGCCCGCAGAAGGCAAAGCGCCCATGCCGTAAGGCGGATACATATTGCTGCCCGGTATTCCCGCCATTGGTCCGCCGGTTATTGACGGCACTGATCCTCCTCCGGTATACGGCATCATATCATCAGCAGCCGGTCCCGCCCCGAAAGGCATTGCGCCGTTCATCGCATTCAATCCCATAAGATTTGCCCCATATATCATCGGGCATTGCAGATTCATCAGGTATGGACAGCAAATTATCGGTATCTGCTGCATCATAGGCATAACTCCATAAGGACCGGGCTGTACCGGCATTTTGTTCGCAGGAGCTCCGCCTTCCGCAGACTGTGCCGCCATTTTATCCTGTACCGTTTGCGCCGGCAGCGTACCAGGCATTGCCTGCATCGACGGCAAATCGGATACGGTCTTTGATGAAAGGACATCGGCAGCCTTTTCAGGCGATACGCCGGAAACAGTTTTTTCGGGCGATGTTTTGGGAGTTTCCTTGGCCGCGGATTCTTTTTGAAGTGTCTGTGCAGGCGACGTCCCGGGCGCAGCCTTCAGATTCTGCTTGGGACCGACATACGGCATCGTGCCTCCGGGCACGGCACTGGAAATATCCTTCATTCTTCTATCTTCCTTCATATAATGATTCCTCCGGTTTGGGTACATTCAGTATCATTATATGAGTCAGATAATATTATGTGAGGCTTTTTATGTCGATTGGGACACGATCAGTAAATATTGATGGAAGATATGATGAAACCCTTTTTTTCTTTTGAATAGTCCAGCTTTACATATATCTCGTTTTCGCCTTCGGCAAAGCGGGAAACGGATTCGTCCGCATTTTCCGCGAGCCCGACGTTCAGCGTTACATCCAGATAGATCTCGCCGTTGCTGGAACCCCTGTACCTGTCCACTCTTACTTCCGTGATCTCTATTTTTTGCACAGTGGATTCCATCTGCTCGACATAGGCGCTGAGGCTTATGTTCCTGTCTTTCTGCGGGACCCCCTCAAACTCGATGGCGTACGCTTCGTCAAAACTGCCGCTGTTCAGCGCCTCAACCCACGAAACGACCGGCTTGGACAGGAACTGTATGTCTGCATTTTCCTTCAGTATGTTTATAAG
>Ga0209720_1001486_pt1 | contig 19787 bp, 14 predicted proteins | sample AD_JPNMR3_MetaG_FD_184426 | JGI IMG/M metagenome (GOLD analysis project Ga0209720, IMG submission 184426) | Active sludge microbial communities of municipal wastewater-treating anaerobic digesters from Japan - AD_JPNMR3_MetaG (SPAdes) (version 2) | ecosystem: Engineered > Bioreactor > Anaerobic...
TTATGTTTCCTGTCATGATGATTTATGTTTGGTTGATAAATTAAAAAAATCCCTACCTCCTGATGCCAATGTGAAAGAATTAATGAAATTTGATAAATTAGCTCAAACAGTTGTCTTTACTTCGCAAGGAATTCCATTTATTTATGCCGGTGAAGAAGTTTTCCGTAATAAAAAAGGTGTTCATAACACTTATCAGTCACCCGATTCCATTAATCAAATCAATTGGAATTACAAAACTACTTATCATGATATTTTTGAATATTACAAAGGGTTAATCTCACTACGTAAGTTACATCCTGCTTTTAGATTAGCTACTGAACAAAATGTGCAGGAATATTTGAAATTTATTGATATGAATACGCCTAATGTTATTGCTTATCAACTTTCAGAACATGCCAATGGCGATAGCTGGCGTGAAATTCTAGTTATTCTGAATGGTAACAGGAAACCGGTGGAAGTGCAAATTCCTGAAGGTGAATGGAATGTGGTATGTCACGATGGACAGATCAATCTGGCAGGGATTTCGGTCGTGAAAACAACAAATTTTGTAGTGGCAGCTTCTTCAGCAAGTATTTTATATCAAAATTAATCTGTTGACTTAAAAGTAGATGGAAGAAGAAAGATTTTCAGGACTGCCAGAAAATGCTCACCGTGAATTAATGGAAGGTGAAGAATATCATCCCATTCTTTCACCTGAAAAAAATTATCCAGAAGTTAATTTTCGTTCTGTGTCTGTTGGTTTGCTAATGGCAATTCTTTTTTCAGCAGCGGCAGCTTATTTAGGTTTGAAAGTTGGACAGGTGTTTGAGGCTGCAATTCCCATTGCCATTATTGCTGTAGGACTTTCCAGTGCTGCTAAACGAAAAAATTCGCTGGGCGAGAATGTTATTATTCAATCCATCGGTGCCAGTTCTGGTGTCATAGTTGCAGGAGCAATTTTTACTTTGCCTGCTTTGTATATTCTTCAGGCAAAATATCCGGAAATTACCGTAAGTTTCATGCAAGTTTTTCTTAGTTCGCTTTTGGGTGGAGTGCTGGGAATTTTGTTTTTAATTCCTTTCAGAAAATATTTTGTGGCTGATATGCATGGAAAATATCCTTTCCCTGAAGCAACTGCTACTACGCAAGTTCTGGTTTCTGGTGAAAAAGGTGGTGATCAGGCAAAGCCCTTGATTCGTGCAGGTATTATTGGAGGTTTGTACGATTTTCTCATTGCTACTTTTGGAAGTTGGGCTGAAGTTTTTACTTCACGTGTTTTGCCTTTTGGGACAATGCTGGCTGATAAAATTAAACTCGTTTTTAAGGTAAATGTTGGTGCAGCAGTTCTTGGCTTAGGTTATATTGTTGGTTTAAAATATGCTGCTATTATTTGTGCAGGTTCAGTTCTGGTATGGTTTGTTATTATTCCAATTCTTCCTTTATTCAATGATAGTTTTTTACACATATTGAATCCTGTTTTTACTGAAAATTTAATTAATGTTCCTCCTGAAATTATTTTTCGTGATTTTGCTCGTCATATTGGCATTGGTGGAATTGCAATGGCAGGCATCATTGGTGTTATCAATTCATGGAGCATCATTAAAAATGCGATTCGTTTAGCTTCAAAAGAATTTAAAAAAAATAAGCCTGTTGAAACAACGGTAAAACGCACGCAACGTGATCTTCCGATGAAAATCATTATTGTTGGAATTGTTGTTACTTTACTGTTGACTTTTGCTTATTTTTATTTTGGTGTCGTAGGCAATTTATTGCAGGCAATAGTTGGCATTTTAGTCATTGGTATCATTACTTTTTTGTTTACTACAGTAGCCGCAAATGCTATTGCCATTGTAGGAACAAATCCTGTTTCTGGAATGACCCTTATGACTTTAATTTTATCGTCAGTGATTCTTGTGGCAGTAGGTTTGAAGGGACCGACCGGCATGATAGCTTCACTTGTTATGGGAGGCGTTGTTTGTACAGCATTATCTATGGCAGGTGGATTTATTACCGATTTAAAAATTGGTTATTGGATTGGGACCACACCAGCTAAACAGGAAACGTGGAAATTTCTTGGCACATTAGTTTCTGCGGCAACAGTTGGCATTGTGATCATGATTTTAAATAAAACTTATGGCTTTACTGGTGAAAAAGCTCTGGTAGCCCCGCAGGCTAATGCAATGGCTGCTGTCATCGAACCGTTGATGTCAGGTGGAGGAGCTCCATGGCTTTTATATGCTTTTGGAGCACTCATTGCTCTTGTCTTGAATTTTTTGAAAGTCCCTGCACTGGCTTTTGCACTCGGAATGTTTATTCCATTTGAATTGAACATTCCATTGTTAATCGGTGGTGGGATTAACTGGCTGGTTTCTACTAGAACAAAAGATAAAAAACTTAATCAGGTTCGTCAGGAAAAAGGTACTTTACTGGCTTCAGGATTTATAGCTGGCGGTGCTTTGATGGGTGTGGTAAGTGCAGCTTTACGTTTTGGTGGATTGGATTTTATCAATAATAAATGGGCTGAAAGTGCTGCAGCGGAATGGTTGGCATTGATAATGTATGCTGTGTTGATTGGCTATTTCATCTGGGATGTCATGCGAATTTCACCAAAAGATAAACAAAAAAATTAATAATTTTGTTATTACGTTTAAAGTTTAAAATTTCATTTTTGAATAATAATAAGAAATTAAAAGTATATGTTTGAATCATTAACAGAAAGATTAGAACGTTCGTTTAAAATTTTAAAAGGCGAAGGAATAATTACTGAAATCAATGTTGCAGAAACGCTCAAGGATGTAAGAAGAGCTTTACTGGATGCTGATGTCAATTATAAAATTGCAAAAACATTTACAGATACCGTTAAAGAAAAAGCACTTGGCCAAGATGTTCTAAAATCATTGAAACCCAGTCAGTTAATGATAAAAATTGTTCATGACGAACTGGCTGAATTGATGGGTGGCACAAGTACAGATATTAATTTAAAAGGTTCGCCAGCAATTATTTTGATGGCAGGTTTACAAGGTTCAGGGAAAACAACTTTTGCAGCTAAATTAGCCAATTTTTTAAAAACAAAACGAGGAAAAAATCCTTTATTGGTAGCTTGCGATGTGTATCGTCCTGCTGCTATTGAACAGTTGAAAGTGTTAGGAGAACAAATACAAGTGCCGGTTTATGCTGAATTAGAAAACAAAAATCCTATTTCTATTGCAGAATCAGCAGTTAAATATGCAAAGCTTCACGGTTACGATGTGCTGATTATAGATACTGCTGGTCGTCTGGCAATTGACGAAATGATGATGACTGAAATTTCTGCCATTAAGCAAGCTATTCAGCCACAAGAAATTTTGTTTGTAGTTGATTCTATGACAGGTCAGGACGCAGTGAACACAGCAAAGGAGTTCAATGATCGACTTGATTTTGATGGCGTCGTGCTGACTAAACTTGATGGTGATACGCGTGGTGGTGCTGCTCTTTCCATACGTTCTGTTGTTAACAAGCCTATAAAATTTGTAAGTACCGGTGAAAAAATGGATGCACTGGACGTTTTCCATCCTGAACGAATGGCTGATAGAATTTTAGGAATGGGCGATATTGTTTCGTTGGTTGAAAGAGCTCAGGAACAATATAATGAAGAAGAAGCACGACGACTGCAGAAGAAAATTGCAAAAAATCAATTTGATTTTAACGATTTTTTGTCACAAATTCATCAAATCAAAAAAATGGGCAATTTCAAGGATCTGGCTTCCATGATTCCAGGAGTGGGGAAAGCTCTCAAAGATGTAGATATTGATGAAAACGCTTTCAAGTCGATTGAAGCTATTATTCAATCTATGACGCCCGAAGAACGTGAAAATCCTTCCTTACTGAATGGAAGTCGTAAACAAAGAATAGCTCGAGGCAGTGGAACAACCATCGTGGAAGTAAATAGGCTTATCAAACAGTTTGACCAAATTAGCAAAATAATGCGAGTGGCAACAGTAGGTTCTAATAAAATGAAAATGAAGAAGAAGAAATAAAAGAATGTTAACGTTTTTTTCTATTAGAAATGTTGTCGGCAAAAAAGATTGAGATTTTTTTATAATGGGTAAAAATTGATAGGTTGTTAAAATTTCTTCACAGAATTTTTGTATTTGTTTATCTCTTATTCTTTAGATGTTTCCCATAATTTTATAAACATTCTTTTCCCGCTTTCAGTGTAGTTATAATTTTCTCTAAAAATGGCATATTAAAGAAATTCCTTAAAATTGACTATCCTCGCCGCAAGAAGCGAGATATTACGCCAATTTTATGGCTTCGCCACCGGAATTTCTAAAAAAATAAAAACAAAAACTACCCCGACGCAAGCATCGGGGAATTCTTACGATTAAATTACTTGAATTTACGTACCAATATTTTTTAATTACAAGCTACTGACTACCAATTCTTAACTTTTTTTCTGCTTCTTCCAGCACTTTTACCACTTCCAAACCCGATCGTCCATCGGCTATTTCGATTTTTTTATCCAGATGTTCGATAAAATATTTCAATTCTTCGGTGAGTGGTTGTTTTTGTTCATAAGGAATGATTCTGGTAGGATTTTCAACTTTCACGGGAATACCCTTTTCAAAGTGAATGCGTTTATCGTAAAATTTAATCTCCTTATCAATGGAAGCATCATCAAACGAAATCATTCCCTTGCTGCCAATGACCACCAACCGTTGCTCCTTAAACGGGTGAAGCCACGAAACAAAAATATGGGCATGAACATTATTCGGGTAATCCAATTGAGTGATGGTTACATCATACACATTTTCCTGAAGAAATTTTGAACCTTTTGAAACAATTTTTTCAGCCGGATGCCCCACGAAATAATCCAAAACCGAAATATCGTGCGGAGCAAATGACCAGAAAACGTTTTCTTCCGTACGAACCGTTCCCAAATTTAATCTGTTGGAATAGAAATAATAAAGATTTCCCAATTCTCCACTGTCAATTATTTCCTTGATTTTCCGAATAGCCGGATGGAAAAGCAATACATGTCCCGCCATCAATTGAACGCCTTTCCTTTCAGCCAGTTCAACAAGTTCTCTGGAAGTTTCGGTAGACAAGGTCATGGGTTTTTCAACCAAAACCGATTTTCCACTTTCAATAATCTTTTTGGTCACTTCGTAATGCAGTGGAGCAGGAACAGCAACGGTAAATCCGTCAAAATCCTTTTCCAATGCCTCTTCCAATTCTGTAAATCCTTCGACGGGATAAATTTTCAGCAATTCGTTCAAACGTTTGGCATTGGCTTCAACGATACCGCCCAAATTGCCCAATTGATAAAGCGTTTTGATGTGGTTTTGTCCCCATTTGCCACCGCCAACAACACATATTTTCTTGTTCATATTTAAAGTTTATAAACGTTTTTAGCTGGTGGAATGACATTTCTCAAATCTACAATCAAATGAGCATGTTGCATAATAAAGTCTGCTTTATAAATAGAATGATTGGTTGTAATCACTACTAAGTCTGCATTCTCCAGATTTTTAGCAGAATATTCCGTTGATTGAAAAGAATAACCTTCGGGAGTGGTAATGGCCGGAACATAAGGATCGTTATAGGAAACAATTCCACCTTTATTTGCAATAATATCAATGATTTCCAGCGCAGGAGACTCTCGATCATCATCAATATCTCGTTTATATGCTACGCCTAAAAAGAAAATTTTACTTCCATTAATAGCTTTTTTCTGTCTATTCAAAGCTGATGTAATTTTATTATACATGTGGTGTGGCATACGCATATTGATATGACCAGCAGTATGAATCATGGTTAAATCAAAATCAAACTTTTTAGCGATATATTCCAGATAAAAAGGATCGAGCGGTATGCAATGTCCGCCAATGCCAGGACCTGGATAAAAAGCTTGAAAGCCAAAAGGTTTTGTTTTAGCAGCTTCAATCACTTCCCAGATGTTAATATCCATTTTCCCGGCCAGCAATGCCAATTCATTGATTAAACTGATATTAATCAGCCGATAAGTATTTTCAAGAATTTTGACCATTTCGGCTACACGCGGAGAACTAACCAGATGCACATTTTGAATAGCTTTTTTATAAAGTGCTTCGCCAATTTTCAATCCCTCTTCGTTGATAGCTCCCAATACTTTTGGTGTATTTTTAGTTTTGTAAGTTTGGTTTCCTGGATCAACCCGTTCAGGAGAATAGGCCAGCCAGAAATCAACTCCATGTTTTAGTCCAGATTCGCGTTCAATAATCGGCAACATAAAATTTTCTGTTGTAGTAGGGAAAGTAGTACTTTCCAGACTGATAAAAGTACCCCGTTTCATGTTTTGCCCGATTTCGATGCAAGCACTTTCGATAAAACTCATATCGGGTTTTTGAAAGATATCCAGCGGCGTTGGCACACAAATAATCAGTGCATCACATTCCTTGATGCGAGAAAAGTCGTCAGTGGCGGTGAATTCACTATCGGAAATAATCTCGCAAAATTCTTCGTCAGAAATATCGGAAATATAATTTTCTCCGCTATTTATTTTTTTTACTTTGTCGGGATTTTTATCAAATCCAATAACTTTTATAGAAGCTTGTGCAAAAGTAGTTGCTAATGGCAATCCTACATATCCTAATCCAATTATTCCAATTATAATTTGATTGGATTCAATTTTCTGCAAAAAATCTTCAGAAGTAATCATCTTTTATTTACGAATTAAATATCTAAATTTTTTTGATAATGGACTTAAATAGGTTTTAAAAACAAGCCCAATTTTTATTAGGTTTCTTATATAGAAAAAAATTAAACGGCAAACATAATTGATTGAATAACACAGTAGTTTGTCTAAAATAAGCCTGTTATTTCAAGACCCAAATTTAGTTAATAATTTTCATTTTTTTTCAAAGCTGAAAAAATTTGTTGATTTTGTTTTATCATTATATCACAGAAATTGAAAAATTGCTTGTTGATTTTTGATCTCATAATATAATATTTTTTGTGGTTTCTTGTTGTCAAAATTTCCTCTTAAACCATCCAGATAACAATTTACCAAAAACTTAATTCGTCTCCATTTGTTGTTATCATAAAAAATAATCCCAGTAAAAGATTTAAGAAAATCCCTTATTAAAATCAAATAATAATTCATTCTTTTGTGAGAATATTTTTTACCTAACCAAATTAAATTTCTTTTGCTGAAATAAGTTAGCCAGAGTTTATCATAAGGTATTCTATAAGATTTTATACCCAAAAATTTTTTTAATGATCCTGCATCTTTACCTGCTTCTTTATGAACAATGATACTATCAGGAATGAGAAGAATTCTTCCTATCTGATGTAATCTAAGGCAATATTCAAAGTCATCATGATGAATAAAAAACTCTTTTTTCGGATATCCTGCTTTTTGAACAATTTTTCTGTTAATTAATAGCCCAACAAAGGAAGCCATTTCTATTTCGACAAAAGGATTTTTATACAATGCAGGCTCGACAGACTGTTGAAAAGCATAAAAATTTTGATTCAAATCTATATAACTTCTATGCTCGAAATTTAGCGAACCATCAAGAAAAGTGACACTACCCGCCAATGCTGATACATTCTTACAGTCGAAAAATCTGCTTAATTTTTCTAAAGCATCCTTTGCTGGTTCTGCATCATCATCCATTAACCATAACCAATCATAATCTTTTTCATAAGCTCTTTTGACGCCTTCGTAAAATCCACCAGCACCTCCCGTATTTTCATTCATTCTCACATAATATATCGTAATGATTTTACTTTCATCTGATTTTTTTACTTTAAAATCTATTTCCCACGGTTCTTTTAAATTTTCTGGTGGCAATTCGGTTAAGTAATGGTTTTCTTTTAAAATGTAGGGAGTGTCACCAGTAGAAGAATTATCAATGATATAAATGGCATCAAGTGAAAATGTTTGCTTCAATAAGGCATTGAGACATTCAATTAGTAAATTTCCCCGATTGTAAGTAACAACAATTGCACAAACAGAATTTTTAACCTTTTTTTCTTCTTTTATGTCCTTAGTCATTTTACTTTTTCTTCAAAAATTTCCAGTGATTTTTTAATTATATCATCCATATCATAATACTGATAATCAGCCAGTCGTCCAACCAATATTAAATTTTTAAATTTCTTTGCCAATTCTAAATAGCGATGATAAAGTTCTAAATTTTTTTCTTTCAATATTGGATAAAAAGGTAAATTTTTACCCCACTGATAATCTTGTGGATATTCTTTCAGAATAACTGTTTTACCTGTTTCAACAGGATGAATATGCTTAAATTCGGTGATTCTTGTAAAATCATAATCATTGGGATAATTTACCACAGCAACTTCCTGAAAATAATCTTTTTCCACTGTTTCAAACTGCAAATCGAGCGAGCGATATGGTAATGTTCCAAGCTGATAATCAAAAAGTTCGTCAATCATGCCAGTAAATATCAGCTTTCCATTAAATTCTTTTCCTGAAAAATAAATTTTACTATTTTCCGTATCAATTTTTATAAATTCTTTAAAATCAGTATGAAGCAATAATTTGATATGAGGATGATGCAACATTCTCTCGAATATTTTGGTATAACCTTCTTCAGGAACTGCTTGATATTTATCTGTAAAATAATTGTTTTCCCGATTGATAACAATAGGCACTCTACCACTTACTGCTGGATTCATCTCTTCAGGTTTCATTCCCCATTGTTTGAGGGTATAATGCAAAAACAATTTTTCGTAAACATAATCCGCCAACATCTGTAAATCTTTATCCGTTGACTTTTTAAGTTCAAGAATAGGAATTTTTGAGTTGAAACCAAAAGTATTGATCAGTTTTTCTTCCAATTTACGGGCAAAAGTTTCAGGAAAAAACATGTAAAGCGTGTTCAAATTGACAGGAATTGGCACTTTTTTCCCATCAATAAATGCCAGCACTTTATGAACATACGGATGCCAATCGGTAAAATTGGAAAGATAATCAAAAACCGATTTTTCATTCGTATGAAAAAGATGTGGACCATATTTGTGAACCATGATGCCATTCTTGTCTTTTTCGTCGTAACAGTTTCCACCTGTGTGGTTTCTTTTTTCAATTATTAAAACTTTCTTGTTCAGTATATTGGCTATTCTTTCAGCCAATATGCTGCCTGCAAAACCTGCTCCTACCATTACGTAATCAAACATATTTTCCCTCCAAAACTTTGATACCTTTTCTTTGCAAATATACAAACATAACAATTGTTACAAAAGTTTCAGAAATCAGGACAGCGAAAGCAATTCCAATATGGAAGAAAAAAGGCACTAAGATAAATGCCAATGTGATATTAATCAGACTGGCAATAATTAAAATATTCGAAAAAGCTTTTTTATAATCGAAAGTCAACATGGTTTGAATACCAAAAATGTTACTCAACCCCACAATAAATGGCAAAAACGATAAGATTCTCAGCACCTTTATCGATTCCAGGTATTGACCACCTAATAAAATTTTTACTACCACTTCAGCTAAAAGGAAAATTAGAAGAGACAAAACAAAGCTGCTACTGCCAATAAGAATAGTTATTTTTTGCAAAAATTTTAAGGCTCGTTCTTTGGACTCGCTGGCTATTTTACTGATATGAGGATAAATGGTTTGCGAAATAGGCGACAACAAACCTTGAACAGCATTGATTATTTTTTCAGCTCCAGAATAATAACCAACGATGGTATTGCTGGCAAATAAACCCAAAATGAAAGTGTTGGAAATAGAATACAAACTTATTGCAACCGTAGAAATAAAAATATACCAACCTTCTCTCAACTGATGAATAATTTCATTTTTTGATGGTAAATGAAAATTCACTTTAAAATGTTTTCTGATAATTCCAAGAGCCAAAATACCACTGATAATTGTTCCCAAAGCACCTAAAAATGGTACATAAATATAATCGGTTTTCTGATGAATGAGTACAAAAACCAGCACGGTAAAAATAGTTTTTGCTATAATATTTAGCAAGGTAATATATTTCATCCTTTCTATGCCTTGAAAAAACCAGATCGGAAACAACACCTGTCCCAAAACGGTCCCAAAAGTCAAAAAGTACAACAACCATTCGTTTCTGAACTTATGAATGGAAAAGACAAGCACGGACATCAGGATAAACGAAAGAATCAGAAATACAAACTTTATCAACATCACAGAACTGAATATTGCTGAAATTTTTTCTTTGTTTTCTCGCTGCACTGAAATTTCACGCGTAGCTGACAGGTTAAAACCATAATCCGTCAAAATTCCGAAATAGGCAATAAATGCTTGAGCAAAAGCCACCAAACCATACTTTTCAGGACCGAGAACTCTTACGAGATAAGGCAGCGTGATTAAAGGCAAAAGGTAATTCAAACCCTGCAAAACAGAAAGAGACAAAAAATTTTCAGTTAATTTTTTTCGTGTGGGAGAACTAAAAAAGAAATTTTTCCAATTGTGATAATTAAAAAAAAATCGAATCTTTGTCCAATAAGGTTTCACTTCCACCATTCTCTATTCCTAATTTCAAATAAATACTTTAATTTTTACCTGCTGCTTTTCCTCCAACCCTTTAACTAAAAACCTAAGCTCGTAGCAAAGTCATTGCAAATATAAATAAAATATCTAATGAAATGTTATTACCTTAAAAATAAAAAATTTATAAACAATTGATTATCAAACAAAATAAATTTGTTTATTTTAATTTTTCCTAATGAATAACCCCGAGGCAAGCCTCGAGGAATTCTTTTGATTAAAACGATAAAAAAATTGCAGAGAGTGAAATTTCCCTGCAGAAATCATAAAACATTATAGGTAAACTAATTAAGTAAATTCACCTTTCTAAAAAATTTTATTCTTCATTATTTAGACTTTTCTCAAACTGTAAATTATCTATGCAAACATATTTGGGCGTATTAACACCAAAAGCTCCCTTGTCGCTCGAATCGAAAAAGAAACTTAATTGGTCAATTTTACCTAATGTGCTTATGTTTACTTCTTTCCATTTATTAGAAATAAAACTTTTGCCATTGCGAAAATCTGCCAGAAAATATTCCAAACTGCTTGTTTCATGTCCTTTCCAAAAACCTTTGATAATTACTTTAAACCAATCTCCTGCAGCAAATTTCTTGCTGAAATCAGAACCATTTTTCATATCCCAATAAGAATAAGTAGTGTTGGTCAGCATAATGCTTTTGGCAGAATAAGTTGCCAGTTCATTTTCAGGAATCAATATTGTTGCAGAATCGTCATAAGCAATTGCAAACTGATGAGAACCAAAAGCTCCACTTCCGGCTATAGTACTGTATTGATTTGCATAACCTTGTGTAATTGTGTCATTCATGGCAGAACAAGCAAAACCACTCCAGAAATCGCCCCATTCACTGGAGACATAAGTGTTTTTAAAACGAAAACCATTAGCTAAAAATTCTCCTTTCCCGTCAGAACCATTCCAGTAATTTTCATTTCCTAACTGAACGTCTTCAAAATCTACCAACACATTTGTTGTCTCAATTGGATCATCTTTCTGACAGGAAGAAAAAATAAAAGACATTCCTAAAGCAAATAAAAACCATTTACATTTTTTCATTTTTTTCATTTTTTAAAGTTTATAATATTAAAGAAATAGTTCACCGAACTTTTCTGCTCAGTAAAAAGAGAATAAAGAAACGAAAAGGAAGAATGAAAAAGAAAAGTTCAAACTTCTTTTGCTGTTTATTCCCGAAAGCAAAAAGTAATAGAAAAATTGGCAGGTCTTCTGACTTACTCCTGTTGAACGCCTTCCCAAGTTTCATTTTCTAAAATGAAAGACTCAGTGGCAAAGTATAGTTCAACACATTAATAGAGTTCACAGCAGCGGGTACTGTTCCAGCTTTTCACTGGATTCCCTTTTATTTACATTCAAGAAAAGAATATAAATACCAATTTTCTTTGTGCAAAAGTATAAAATAACTGTGAAAAGAAAAATTTTTTTTAAAACTGATAGAGTAAAGTAACGAACCAACCTTTCTGGTGCAAACTTCCAGGTGACGATTTTTTTAAATTGATCAAGCCGAAATCATACCCGCTTTTGAGTTGATATTTTTTCCATTGGAATCCACCGCCTGCACCAAATTGTAAATTAAACCTATGCAACATATTGTCTTTATAAAGTTCTTTGTGAGTGGTCCCTTGTGGAATTTTTGTCATTAAACTTAAATTATCGGTAAGTTTGGCAACAATTGTTTGTGGTTGAGATAAACCAATATTGAAGGTAGGACCCGCATAAAGAAAGAAATTTACTTTTTTTATAAATGGGTAAGTAAAAGTTACGTGAACAGGAATATTGATAGAATGAATCGAAGTTGTGTATGTTACAGAGTCTTCGTGAGGATATAATTGAAGTTTATTAGAATATAGATAAGAATAAAGAGTACCTATTTCGCCTGTAAAATGTTCTCTAATATCAAAGCTGGTAACTACTCCTACCTGAAAACCATCAAAATAAGTAGCACTCATCTGCTTACCACTTTGAAGTTGTTGCACATACCCGCCTTCAATTTTATATGTTTGAGCTTGAGCCAAATAAGAAAATAAAAATAAAGCAATAAAAAGAATTGTCCTCGAAGCTGTTTTCATTTGTTTTTTGATAAAAATTTAAAAGCAAAGATATAATTTTTTAACTAAACAAATAATGTCTCCCTGAATTGAATCCTTCATCTTTTACTTGTTTTTAACGAAAAACATTTGATTGTTAATATATTTTTAGTGACAAAAACTATTCTACAAAAATTAAAAAATTTTAGAAAAATAACAAGATAAATTCAAGTAATTAATACCATTTATAAGAAGAGCGAAAAGTAAAATTATTTTTTCTTTTGCAAGAACTTTTTACTGGTACTTTGATGCTAATATTCTGTATAATAAAAAATCAATTAAATATTACTAAAAATATTATTTTTTTTATTTGGTAATGAATCTTTATTCCGAATTTTACAAATTTAAAAATTGTTTTTATGAATCTACCTTTAAAAACCTGTTTTATAAATTTTCTAAGGAAATTCAATATTAATACTCAATGACTTGCAAATCACTAAATTATTAAAATTGATTTTTTTAAGAGGATCATGTTATATTATTAATGAATCCGTAGTTTGGAATATTTTTCTTTTATTTAAATTTAAATAAATCCTTTGTAAAAAACTTTAATGAAAAAATTAATTTTCTTATTTTTTTTAAATTTCTTTATCGGTTTTACTTTATCAGCTCAATTGCTAACTACAGTAAAAGGTCAAGTAGTAGGTCCAACTGAAAATGAGCCGCTTCCTTATGTAACTATTTCTATAGCAAAGGATAATAATCCAGAAATATCCATTAAAAAATTTGCTACTGATATAAAGGGAAATTTCGTGATTTCTATTCCTCCAGGTAAATATATTTTTACCTTTCAGTTTGTTGGAATGAATGTTTTAAAAAAAAATGTGGAAGTTGCTGGACAAACCGAAATTGATTTAGGAAAGATTATTCTTGAAGAAAGTTCAACACAACTTAATGAGATAAATGTTGTTGCCCAGAAACCGCTTGTAAAAGTAGAAACAGACAAGATTACTTACAATGCCAAAGATGATCCTGAATCCTCTACTTCCAATGTTCTGGAGCTTTTGAGAAAAGTACCAATGGTAACTGTTGATGGAGAAGATAAAATCCAGTTGAAAGGTTCCAACAATTTCAAAATCTATCTGAATGGTAAGCCTTCTAATATGATGACTAATAATCCTTCACAAGTATTAAAAAGCATGCCTGCCAGTAGCGTAAAGAATATCGAAGTTATTACCGAACCGGGTGCAAAATATGATGCGGAAGGAGTAGGTGGAATTATTAATATTGTTACCGATAAAAGGGCTGATGATGGATATTCTGGATCAATTGGAGCGAATGCTGATATTCGTGGAGGATATGGAGGGAATGGCTATCTGGCATTAAAATACGGAAAAGTTGGATTCACGGGAAATGCCAGTTATTATCATTTCAATCAACCTGATGTAGAATCAAACTATGAGAGGCACGAATTTGATTCTTCACTTGAAAATTTGCTGAAACAAGATGGAACAAGTAAAGTAAATGGTGGAGGCTTATATTTGAGTGGAGCTTTAAGTTATGAACCAGATACGATGAATCTTTTAAACTTTTCAGCATCTCGATATGGAGGAAATTATCTTGTAAATACATCGCAAGATGCTTTATCTCAGGGCATTCAAAATTACAGTTATCATTCCAAATCATCTTCAACAACTGAATATGGTGGAATTAATTTGTCAGGCGATTATCAACATAATTTCAAAAAGAAAGGAGAAATGTTAACTGTTTCTTACCGTTACGAAGAAAATCCCAACAACAGTAATTTTGACAATCTATTTACAGATGTTTCAGGAAATTATTTTTATCCTGATGGTTACCGCCAGCAAAGCATTAACAAAGCAACAGGCAAGGAACATACAGGACAAGTTGATTATGAAATTCCATTTCCCCAAAAACACATTTTTGAAACCGGAATGAAATATATTTTCAGAAAAAATTACAGTACCACCGATAATTCTTATTATGACGTTATCAACGAGATTTGGAAAACAGATACGACTCAAAAAAATGATTTGAATCACCATCAGAATATTCTATCTGGCTATGTAAATTACAGTTTCAAAACTGGGAAATTTGGTTTAAATGTCGGTTTTCGCGGAGAATATACCTTTCAAAGAATTCATTTTATGAATTCTCAGGACACTATTATCAATACAAACTTTTTTGATCCCGTGCCATCAATTACAGTTTCTTATCAGTTGGGAATGACAAAAACTTTACGTGCTGGTTATAACATGCGTATTTCACGCCCTGGTATTTGGTATCTAAATCCTTACGTTAACAATCTTAATCCAACCGATATTTATTATGGAAATCCTGAGTTGGACGCCGAACATACCCACAATTTTAATATCAATTTTGGATCTTTTTCTCAAAAAACCAATTTAAACACAACTTTGAGCTATTCTTTAACCAATAACGCTATAACTTCTTATAGTTTTATAAAAGATGGAATAACTCATAATACACAAGCAAATATCGGGAAAAATCAAAATATCAGTCTGAACATTTTTGGAAGTTGGACTCCTAATCAAAAATTACGTTTGTATGCCAATGCCAATATAAATTATACTGATATTAGGAGTACAAATAATACTCAATTACAAAACGATGGCTTCTCGGGGCAAATTTTTAGCGGATTAACACTAAATTTACCGAAAGATTTTCGTTTAGGAGCAAATGGAGGCATTTTTAATAGTTATATTCAGTTGCAAACCACCCAATCCTCCTTTTATTTTTATTCATTTAACTTGATGAAAAGCTTATTTAATAAGAAATTAGATATTAATCTTTCTACTGTTAATCCTTTTCCTGAATCGATAGCAATCAAATCTCAAACTAAAGGGGTAGGTTTCCTGCAAAAAACTACTTATTCAGAACCAATTCGAAACGTGAGGTTAAGTGCCACTTTCCGATTTGGTGATTTAAAAACCACCATTAAGAAAGTCAAAAAAACCATTAGCAATGATGATATAAAAGCAGGTGGCAGTGACACTCAAAAAGGTACAGGGGTTATTCCCGCTGGAAATTAATAATAGCAATAGTTGCAATAAAACTAACAATTGACCGAAAAATTTATGAATAATACTGCCAGAATTGAAACAGAAAAGGAAGAAACTAATTATTGAAAATTACGTGAATTTTAGAGAGCAAGTCGATGACTTTTGAAAATTTGTTTGAAATACTTTAAATTTTTTGCAATATTGCTGTCTCACTAGGATTCGAACCTAGACAGGCAGATCCAGAATCTGACGTGCTACCATTACACCATGAGACAATCCTGAAAATTTGAATTCATCCTTTAATAAGCGGCGTGCAAAATTAAAAAATATTTTCGTATTCGCAATTCTCTTTCCTTTTAAGAAGATTTTTAAAAATAAACCTTTTCTTCTTAAAAATAGTAAAGTTATTTTCACCCGAATAGATAACTAAGAATAATAAAAATCAATTTCAGTTACCTTATTTACGTAAAATTTGACAGTAAGTTGATTTTCAAATTTTTATATTACCAGCATTGCATCTCCATACGCTCCAAAACGATATTTTTCCTCAATAGCTATTTGGTATGTATCCATAATTAAATCATATCCACCAAAAGCGGCGGTTAACATCAAGAAAGTTGAGTAGGGAAAATGAAAATTGGTTATCAAAGCATTAGCCACAGTAAAATCGTAAGGAGGGAAAATAAATTTATTTGTCCATCCTTCAAAAGATTTTATTTTGCCATCAGTGCATGCTACGGATTCTAATGCCCGCATAACGGTAGCACCAACGGCACAAATATTTTGTCTGTTTTCCTGAGCTTTATTTACTTTTTCAGCCGTTTCTTCCGGAACAGAAATTTGTTCTGAATCCATTTTATGCTTGGTAAGATCCTCTACATCTATTTCACGAAAATTTCCTAAATTCATATAGGAAGTTAAAAAAGCTATTTCAATGCCTTTAATTTCCATTCGTTTCATTAATTCTCGGCTAAAATGCAAACCTGCTGAAGGAACAGCTACAGCACCTTCATTTTTTGCAAAAATAGTTTGAAAACGTTCGGCATCTTCTTTTTCAACGGAGCGATTAATGTAGCGTGGCAGTGGTGTTTCTCCTAATGAATAAAGTGTTTTTTTAAATTCTTCGTGAGTGCCATCAAATAAGAAACGAAGAGTTCTTCCTCTGGAAGTAGTATTGTCAACTACTTCAGCTACAAGTGAATCATCGTTGCCAAAATATAGCTTGTTACCAATTCGTATCTTACGAGCAGGCTCTACAAGGACGTCCCACAGCTTTAAATCAGGGTTTAATTCCCTTAATAAAAATACTTCAATTTGAGCTCCTGTTTTTTCCTTATTTCCATACAATCGAGCTGGGAACACTTTTGTATCGTTCAATACAAAAAGATCATTTTCATTAAAATAATCAAGCACGTCTTTAAAGATTTTATGCTCAATTTCGCCTGTTTTTCGATGCACTACCATTAATCGTGATTCATCACGATGCGGAGCTGGATATTGGGCAATCAACTCGTCGGGTAACTTAAATTTAAATTGAGATAATTTCATAAAACTAAAACATTGATATTGTTAAACTAAACACACTTTCTTATTAATACCTTTTTATTTTTTAAAAAGAGAAAAGAAAAAAAATCAATCAAAACAGCTAATTATAAAGAATATTATTGCTAATTTTAATTAAAAAAAGATGAATTTTTAAAATCAACGTGGTATATTTTAAATTATTGTTTTTGCTCTTATTATATTTTTAAATAGCTATTTTAAAAAATCTTACAGAATATTTTCCATTTATTTTGTGAAAGGGACAGAATTCAAAAGCTCATCGTCAAGATATTGTAATAAGTCATTTAATTGCCAACAATCTTCCAATCGCACTTCTCCTATGCGTGTACGCTGCAACGCAACCAGGTGAGCACCACTTCCTAAGGTTTTTCCAATATCACGCGCCAAAGCTCTAATGTAAGTACCTTTACTGCATTCTATCCGAATTTTAAGAAGAGGTAAATTAAATTCCAATACTTCCAACTTATTTATAACCAATTTTTTTGGTTTTAGTTCAACTTTTTCGCCTTTTCTTGCATATTTGTAAGCTCTTTCGCCATCTACCTTAACGGCAGAATAAATAGGTGGTATCTGGTCAATTTCTCCCAAAAAATTGTGAAGAACATTCTCGATCATTTCAAGAGTAATATGATGGGTTGGATAAATTTTATCAATTGGTAATTCCAAATCGAAAGAAGGAGTTGTAGCACCTAACTTTAAAGTAGCAATATATTCTTTTGTCTGATTTTGATATAAATCAATTGATTTGGTAGCCTTGCCCGTACAAATTATCATCACTCCTGTTGCTAATGGATCAAGTGTACCTGCATGCCCTACTTTTATATTTTTAATTTTTAGTTTTTTTGTTATTTTCTTTCGTATTCGGTCCACCACATTGAATGATGTCCAATGCAGTGGCTTATCTACATAGAAAACTTCTCCTGCAATAACGTCCATTAAACTATTTTTAAATCGATTCCCAAATAAATTAATATTAAGAGGAAAGCACCTACTATGATACGATAATATCCAAACGCTTTAAAACCATGTTTTGTTAGAAAATCAATAAAAAATTTAATAGCTGCCATTGCTACTACAAAAGCTACTATATTCCCAACAAGTAAAAGAGATAAATTTTGTGTCAGTACTTGACTTCCATTGCTGGTGTGTAATAATTCGATTAGTTTGAAAATGGAAGCAGCAGCCATAGTAGGAACAGCAAGGAAAAAAGAAAATTCTGCTGCATTTTTGCGATTGAGTTTTGTTGCCATTCCGCCTACAATTGTTGCCATAGAACGGGAAACACCTGGAATCATAGCAATGCATTGACAGAATCCGATTTCCAGCGCACGTTTCCAGCTTATTTCCTGATTGGATGAAGGATATTTCAGCCATTGATCGATAAATATCATTAATATTCCACCCAGCAAGAGCATCAAAGCCACTACCCATACTTCACCCAATAATGTATCGATATAATCACTTGCCAAGAATCCAATTATACCTGTTGGCAAAAAACCAATTAAAAGTTTCCAATAAAAATCGTATTTATATAAAAAGCGTTGAAAATAAATCTTCAATTTAGCAAAATCTTTTTTTGATTCGATAAATGTTTTATCAAGAACTGGAAGAGGATTGAGCTTAAAAAAACGTTTCCAGTAAAGTACTATGACCGACAGAATGGCTCCAAACTGAATGTTGACAGTAAAAACTTTTACGAAGTCTGTACTTTCAATGCCCAAAAGGCTTTGGACAATAATCATGTGCCCTGTAGAAGAAACCGGCAAAAATTCTGTCAGCCCTTCGACAATGGCTATTAAAATGGCCTGAAAAAAACTCATTTACTCTTTCTTTTTTGGTTGATACAGAATGGCTACAATAATGAATAAGAAACCAAAAAGAGAAATCATGGGTGCGAGTGTTATTCTTCTAAAACTAAAAATATCAGGATTAAACGTAATTTCGGTAGAAGAACCTGTCATAAGGAAAAAACCAATTACAATAATGACAAAACCTATTGCAATAAGGAGATAATTAATTTTACTAAGTTCTGATGGATTATTTTTTTTCATTTCTTTTTAATTTGATAAAAGATTAAAAAAATGATATGAATTTCCTTTATCTAAAGAATATTTTAAAAAATTATTTTCCTTTTTTTCTTGTTAAAAAGATTGTTTTAACATTTCACCCATTTTGAGCCCTAACTGTAGGCAAGCTTTATATTGATTGTCTTTCAAAGCCTGTTTTTCCTCTATTCCCTTATCAACCATTATCCATTTCATTTTTTCAGCAAAAAGGCTCAAACGATCTACTGCTGCTCCTGCCCATGTATAAGAACCAAAACAACCAAAAATACGGTTTTTAACTTGACGAAGCTCTATTTTTTGAAGCAAAGCTTCAATTTCAGGAAAAAGTTCGTTGTTATAAGTAGGACTTCCTATGATCAATCCTTTGTATTTAAATATATCCCTTAAAATAAATGACGCATCAGTTGTGGAAGCGTTATGAATGGTAATTTCTTTTACTCCAGCTTCTGCCACACCTTGAGCAATGGTTTCAGCCATTAGTTCAGTATTCCCATACATTGAAGCATATACTATTACAATCCCGTTCCCCCCTTCATATTTACTTAATTGGTCATAAATATTTATCGTTTTCTGAAT